>OBXM01000223.1_pt1 | contig 73642 bp, 75 predicted proteins | sample 1538141 | NCBI WGS metagenome assembly OBXM01 (sample SAMEA2580153, study PRJEB22360) | human gut metagenome | biome: human gut; feature: human-associated habitat; material: faeces | place: Denmark | collected 2008/2010 | reverse complement strand
CTTAATATTGTATCTTTTGATGAAGGTGGCGGCTGATTGTATTTCTGAACTACTTTGGCTAATGATGTGAGGTGAATCCTCTTTTTTTTTTTTAAAGTTGCATCAACAAATGGACCAATGATTCATAACCAAACAGTTCGTAACAAATGCCTCGTAGCAAGCTGTATCTTACCAGATTTGAACACGGTCTTCAGGAGCCCGGTACATGCCATCTCCCGGTTCAATACCGAAAGTAGTGAAGAAGGAATCGATGTTTTGAACTTGGATGTTGGCCCGTAACTTGGCAGGGCCATGAACATCAATGGCCAGCAGCAACTGTTGATATTGTTCTTTGGCTTTTGTGCGCCAAATTTTTGCCCAATTGATAAAGAAGTCTTCTAGTGAGACGTCAGTTTCTTTTTCTGCTGCTTCTAGTGCACAGCTTAATCCACCAGCATCGGCAATATTTTCCGATACTGTCAAGGTGCCATTGACCGTTCCACCAGCAAATGGCAAGCCGTCGAATTCATTGATCATTTCTTGAGCCAATGTCTCAAAATGGGCCAGGTCCTCTGCTGTCCACCAATTATTCAGGTTGCCGAATTCGTCAAATTTGGCTCCGTTATTATCAAAAGCATGGGAAATCTCATGAGCGATCACTGCACCGATCCCACCATAATTGGCACTTGCTGATTGAGACAGACTGTAAAATGGTGCTTGTAAAATAGCTGCTGGGAAGACGATCACATTCTTGAAAGGATGATAGTAGGCATTGACTGTTGCTGCAGACATTTCCCACTCCTCGCGATCGACCGGTTTTTGCCATTTGCTAAAAAGATCTTCCCGGAAGATACGTCCAAAACGTAGTGCATTTTGTAACAATGATGCATCAGGGTCTGTGTGCAGTCGATCATAGATAGCTGGGATTTTGTCTGGATAACCGACATGGATTCCTAGTTTATTTAATTTAACGATTGCTTTTTGTTTGGTATGCTCGCTGAGCCAAGTATTGCTGGTCAAACGATCTTGATAGACGCCGATCATCGTTTCCACCATATGTTTTACATCATTTTTCGCTTTTTCACCAAAATACTTGCGACCATAATAATCACCGACGACTTGACTAAATTGGCCAATCGTCAGATAATAGGCGGCTTTTTCTTTAGGCATCGCTTCATCAACGCCAGAGAGGTACCGATTGTAGGCTCCGCCGAGTTGGCGTAGTTCTTCACTAAGATATCCAGTGTAGCGCAAACTTTGATGAACGATCATCCAGCTTTTCAATAAATCAAAGTGGGTAGGAGAGACAATGATATCGAATGCCTCAAAGTACTCAGGCTCAGTCACGATCAGCTCTTTTGGTTCGGCATTTAATAAAGCGGTTAATGTCTTTTTGAAGTCGAGTTGCGCCGAATGCTGTGCAAAGGTATCTAGACTTTGCGGATTGTAATTTTTGCTGTAATCGGCATTTTCTTCCGCGCTGCGAACATGAGGAGCAATCAATTTATCAAAAGCCAGTGTTTGTTCTACCAACGACTCTGCTTCGGATTGTGATTTCCCTAATTTCGTTAAGAGCGCAACAGCATTGTCGAAGAAAACTTGTAGTAACTCTTCTGCCTGCGGGTGGTCAGTATAATATGTTTTGTCAGGCAAGATCGTTGCTGGCGGATAGGCCAACAGTGTATTCATTTTCGCGTTTTTCATATCGGAGTCGATATCGAAAGCAAATGGTAGTTGGATGCCGTTAAGAATGAATTCAGGTAGCTGTGCATTTAACTCGTCATAAGACGCAAGGGTTTCGATTTTTGCCAAAATCGGCAAAACTTCTTGACCTGCGTTTTCATCACGGGTAGCAAAATCGCTTGCTAAGCGATAGAAAGCAACGGCGTCTTTCATTTTTCCTTTAGGAATTGCTAAAGGATCTGCCGCCATATTCTTGAACTCAGCCATCATCAACTGATCGATTCCGTCTACCAGATCTTGAAAACCTCCAGTTGCCGGTTTATCCGCAGGGATCACCGCTGATTCCAACCAATCGCCATTCACATAATCATAAAAATCATCTTTTAATAATGTTGTCATATGCTTCGCTCCTTTTTATGCTTTCTCCTATTATGGAACAAAATTTTCCAGTACGCAAAAAAAGTTTGTTTTTTTCTTAACGAAAAAGTTCCTTAGTGTCTAAACCGGCTGATTCCCGTGGTACTATTAAGATATACTTTGGTAAGGAGGAATGGCGATGGAAGAAAGAGAGAACATAGATACTTGGCAGGGAATACCAGAAGAACGATTCCGCCGCTACAAATCTTGGGTAACACCTTCCGGCTATTTGTGCGGAACTTATGCTGCCACCGTGTTTTTGGCTTATTATCAAGATTATATCGATGAGCAGATCATCCCTAAAACAGTGAGAAGGAAAAATCAGCTGCAGCCGGGCGCACTGACTGACATCTTGCGGCTCTTGATTCAACCTCATGGATTGCCAACGATTGCTTGGCAGGTGGCTCATGGACTATCACGCTTTTTCACTCATTTTGATCTACCTTATCGGGGGCGTGCCACAGTTTTCGGCGGCTGGCAGCGAGCCTGCAAACGGATCGATCAAGGCAAACCGGTGATCGTTGGTCTCTTGAAGCCTTTAGGAAGTACCTACGGCAATCACTGGGTAGTCGCATATGCTTATTTAGAAACAGAGACCGGACGTTATCTAAAAGTTCATGACAACTGGGGGAATTACAATCAAGTGATTCCAGCCAGCTGGATTAACGGAACCGTCTCGTTACCTTAAATTAATTTAATGAAAAAAGCACCTATAATGTGCTAGAATAAAAGAAACAATTCACTTCACTTGGAGGCAGACATGGGCGAAAGTTATAAAGATAGTTCATTGAAGATTTTCAGTTTGAACGGCAACAGACCGTTAGCCGAGAAAATTGCAAAAGTTTTCGGTACAGAGTTAGGCAAGTCAAAAGTAACACAATTTAGTGATGGAGAGATCGCGATCAATATTGAGGAAAGTGTTCGTGGCGATCATATTTTTATCATTCAATCAACCAATGAACCAGTCAATGATCACTATCTTGAATTGTTGATCATGATCGATGCCATGAAACGTGCAAGTGCCAAAACGATTAATGTGGTTTTACCCTACTATGCGTATGCAAGACAAGACCGGACGGCAAATCCTCATGAGCCGATCACGGCAAAATTGATTGCCAATATGTTAGTGGAAGCTGGGGCGACACGGATCTTGACATTGGATCTGCATGCCGTGCAGGTGCAAGGCTTCTTTGATATTCCTGTTGATAATCTATTTACGATTCCGCTTTTCGCGCATTATTATCGCGAGAAAAAAATGATCGGAGACGAATATGTCGTTGTCTCTCCCAAAAATAGCGGAGTTCAGCGGACCCGCAGTTTAGCCGAATATTTAGATACAGCGATTGCGATCGTTGATCAAGATGAGGCAGATGGTGGCTATGTGATTGGAGATGTTGCCGGCAAAAAATGTATTTTAGTAGATGATATTTTGAATACAGGCAAAACATTGTCAAAGGCAGCAGATTTGCTAAAAGAAGCAGGAGCTAGTGAGATTTATGCGTGCGTCTCTCATGCGTTATTGTCACCACCAGCCAAAGACATTCTTGATCAATCTGTCATCGAAAACATTTGTGTCACAGATTCTTGTTGGACTGCCGAAGAACGGCATCCAGAACGGTTGTCTTACCTTTCTTGTGCAGAACTGATGGGCGAGGCTGTCAAACGAATCCACGAAAATACACCGATGAGTCCCCTGTTTCGGTTAGAAAGCAAAGAATACAAATAAGAAGCAAGAGAGTCCGGTTATTCTGGACTTTCTTGCTTCTTATTTGTCATGAGACAATGCAATTTATGCTAAGTTATTGAGGTTCAAGACAGTCTCTCGTTTAATCAGCTTATGCGGGACAACAAGCTGAACCGCATTTGAACCTTCATGGTTTAATTGTGCCATCAAGCTTTCTGTGGCGATTTTTCCTAAGGATAAGACGTTGATGTCAATGCTGGTCAAGTAAGGATGGGTCAATGTAGCAAAAATCGAGTTATTAAAGCTGATCACAGATAGATCATCCGGAACTTTATACCCGAACATCGTTGCCAGTTGGATGATCCGAACTGCAAAAAGATCATCGATTACTACGATTGCCGTTGCTTCGGTCTCTTTGATCGTTGTCTCGAAATTGACATAGTCTTCTGCCTGTTCAAATGTCAATGCCGGATAAAAAGGCAGGTTGGCTAGCATCATTGCTTTTTGATAGCCAAAGAAACGTTCGAAATAGAGATTTTCGTGAGTTGTATTCGTAGCAAACAATATCTTAGAGTGTCCTTGGGAGATCAGATACTCTGTTGCTTGTTTTCCCAGCATTTGGTTGTCATTATCAACAAAAACGATATTTTCTTCATTGCTGTAAGGATGTCCAATCAATGTGAAAGGAACTTTTTTACGAACTAAATAATCAATGATTGGATCTTTTTCATCGGAATAGACTAAGATAAAACCATCCACTTGTTTTTGAAGGTGCATACGTTCCACATTTTTCAATAATGTATCAAAATCACGGGCAGAGGCAACCGCAACCGTCATTTGGTGGTGGCGAGCTTCTTCGTTGATGGCTTCGATCGTTTCTAAATAGAAAGGATTTCCTAGCCGTTCCTTTGAATCCAAAGGCGGCAAGATAACACCGATCGCGCTTGAAATCTGCTTGCCTAGATTTCGCGCAGCCAAATTTGGCACGTAGCCCATCTCAGCCATGATTTTGCGTACTTTCTTTTTTGTGTCTTCAGAGATACTAGGGTGATCATTCACGACCCGAGAAACAGTTGAAGTAGCGACGCCGGCTTTTTTGGCGACATCTTTGACAGTTACGCTCACTGTTTTCCCTCCTTTTTTAGCTTATAGTATCATAAAGTTGTGTTATTTTGGTAGCCGGAAAGAAAAGAAAGAAGAAATGCCTTCATTTCTTCTTTCTTGGTTTCTGATCAATAATTAAGCAATAGTTACTGAGACTTCTTCTTCCAGCAGATGCTCTTTTCCATAAAGCTGAACTGTCAATGGCTCACCACTGATTTTCTTTAGTGTGACAGTTTCTTCTTTAACAGAAATGAATAATAAGCGTCCGCGATAATTGATATGGAAAGCATAGCTGTTCCAAGTCTTCGGTAGAAACGGGGCAAAACCTAGATGGGCATGGTCCGTCTTCATTTGGGCAAATCCTTGAACGATCGCTAACCAGCTGCCAGTCATTGAAGTGATATGCAAACCATCGTCGGTATCATTGTTGTAGTTATCCAAATCTAGCCGAGCCGTTCGTTCATACATTTCCAGTGCTTTTTCTTCCATTCCCAGCTCGGCTGCTAAGATGGCATGGATACTAGGAGACAGGGAAGACTCGTGCACTGTCATTGGTTCATAGAAGTCAAAGTTGTTTCGTTTTTCCTCTTCTGTAAATTGATCCCCAAAGAAATAGATTCCTTGTAAGACATCCGCTTGTTTGATAAAGCAAGAGCGCAAGATTCGGTCCCATGACCAATTTTGATTCAATGGCAAGTTTTCTGGATCTAAATCAGTGACTGGCATCAAATCTTTGTCTAAGAAGGTATCGTGCTGAACGAAAATTCCTAAGTCTTGATCTTCTGGGAAATACATATTGTCAATGATATCCTGCCAGTAGTCTTGCTCTTTTTCTGGGATCGTTACGGTTGCTTCTGTGGCATATTCTTTATAACTTTGTAAAGTATAGCTCAAGACCCAGGTAGCCATCTTGTTCGTATACCAGTTATTGTTGATGTTATTCTCATATTCGTTGGGGCCGGTAACGCCATGGATCATATATTTTTGCTGACGTTTGGAATAATGGACACGATCTGCCCAGAAACGAGCGATGGCCGTTAATACTTCCAAGCCTTCTTTTTTCAGATAGCTCGTATCACCTGTGTAATTCGTGTAGTTATAGATGGCATAAGCGATTGCACCATTTCGATGGATCTCTTCAAAGGTGATTTCCCATTCATTGTGGCATTCGATCCCTGTAAATGTCACCATAGGATAAAGCGCGCCAGCCAAGCCTTGTTTTTGCGCATTGATATGGGCTTGCGGCAATTGATTGTGGCGATATTTCAACAAATTCCGAGTGATTTCTGGTTTCGCTAATGCCAAATAAAGAGGCACAGCATAGGCTTCTGTATCCCAATAAGTAGCGCCACCGTATTTTTCACCGGTAAATCCTTTAGGTCCAATATTTAAACGTTCATCTTCTCCATAATAAGTCGAGAAGAGTTGGAATAAATTGAAACGAATTCCTTGTTGCGCAGCAGCATCGCCTTCAATGATCACATCAGCTAATGCCCAGCGGTCTTTCCAAGCATTGACTTGTTCTTGCCGTAAGTCTTCGTAAGGTGCGCTGTACACTTGGAAAAGCTCTGCAATTTTTGTTACTTGATCATGAGGATTGACATCACGACTGGTAACAATAATCACGTCTTTTTGTAAATGAAAGACAGCTCCTGTTTCTCCTGTAAAAGTAAACGCGTCAGCAATCGTCAATTCACTCGTTTCTGTGGATGCTGGCTCTTGACTATGACGCATTGCGGCAGTGACCGTGAATTGCTCAATGTCAAAGTTGTTTTCAATGGTACGGGTGGTCAGATAACGATAGTTGCCTGAGCTGCCGTGGTCTAATTCTTCCCAGAAGCGTTCTTCGTAATTACTATCTTCATTGCGGACATTATTGTCTAGTTTAGAAATGACTGTGATTTCTGCTGATCCTTCAAGGATTTCTGCCTGCATCGTGATTACCGCCATTTCTCGCTTGACGATACTTAAAAAGCGCTCAAAAGTAAATTTGACAGTTGCGCCAGCTAATGAAACCGTAAATGTCCGTCGTAAAATTCCTGTTTGCATATCCAGTTCCATATAAAAATCGCTCGGACTGATTTTCGCAAGATCAACAGCCTGATTGTTGATGAAAAGATCCATTGCAATGAAGTTAACAGCATTGATCACTTTTCCAAAATAATCCGGATAGCCATTTTTCCACCAGCCAACACGAGTTTTGTCTGGATACCAGACCCCTGCCAGATAAGTCCCTAGATGGTGATCGCCACTATATTGTTCTTCAAAATTACCCCGCATCCCCATATAGCCATTTCCAATACTTGTAAGCGACTCTTGTAGTCGGCGATTTTCTTTATCTAAAGTAGTTGTTGCGATTTTCCAAGGATCGATATCGAACAAACGCTGGATTTTTTTCATAGGTTTTTCCTCCAAAATCTTTTTGATAACTCTATAATAAATGCAAACGATTGCGTTAGTCAAGCGTAAATCATTGGTTTCTATGCTTTTTTAAATAGAAGTTTGACAAAGAGCTGTTTTTGCGCATTTTTATAAATTAATGACTGAGGAGAATGTAAATTGAAATTTCTCGGTTTACAAAATTTTCAATCTCCGCTACAATGTGGTTATTAAGAAACCGATTGCGTAAAACGGTGGAGGAGGAAGAAAGAGGATGAAAAAATTACTAAGCTTTGAATTCTGGCAGAAATTCGGAAAAGCACTAATGGTTGTGGTAGCTGTTATGCCTGCCGCCGGATTGATGATCAGTATTGGGAAGACGATCCCCATGATTAATGCCGATTGGGCATTTTTGGTAACGACTGGTGGTGTGATCGAAAATATTGGTTGGGCAATTATTGGGAATCTGCACTTATTATTTGCATTAGCTATCGGTGGTAGTTGGGCGAAAGAACGCGCAGGCGGGGCATTCGCTGCTGGGATTGCATTTGTATTGATCAATCGAATCACAGGTTCGATCTTCGGGGTCACAAGCGCCATGCTGACGGAAGAAGGGGCTTTTACTCATACATTGTTCGGTACGAAAATTATGGTGGACGGCTTTTTTACAAGTGTCTTAGAAGCTCCGGCACTGAACATGGGTGTTTTTGTAGGAATCATCGCCGGGTTTGTTGGTGCGACTGCTTATAATAAATACTATAATTTCCGCAAACTGCCCGATGCGCTTTCGTTTTTTAATGGCAAGCGCTTCGTCCCGTTTGTTGTAATTGCTCGTTCCGTGGTTGTTGCGATCGTGTTAGCGATCGTTTGGCCTTACATTCAAGCAGGAATCAATAACTTTGGCTTGTGGATCGCACAATCGCAAGAAAGTGCGCCGATTTTAGCACCTTTCTTGTTTGGAACATTAGAACGATTACTATTGCCATTTGGGTTGCATCACATGCTGACTATTCCCATCAATTATACTGAATTAGGAGGCACCTATACGATCTTATCTGGTGCACAAGCGGGGACACAAGTTTTCGGTCAAGATCCTCTATGGTTAGCTTGGGCAACTGATTTGGTCAATATGCGAAATGCAGGAGATACTTCACAATACCAATTCTTGATAGAGAATTTTGTGCCTGCACGTTTCAAAGTCGGACAAATGATCGGTTCTTCTGGTATTTTGATGGGACTTGCCTATGCAATGTATCGCAATGTCGATGCAGACAAACGCCATAAATATACCTCGATGTATTTATCCGCTGCCATTGCGGTTTTCTTGACAGGCGTGACAGAGCCATTGGAATTTATGTTCATGTTTGCGGCTGTACCTTTATATGTTGTTTATGCAGTCGTTCAAGGGGCAGCATTTGCTATGGCGGATATCGTTCACCTGCGTGTTCACTCCTTTGGAAATATCGAACTATTGACTCGGACACCAATGGCGATCAATGCAGGTCTGGGTCAGGACTTGATCAATTTTGTCCTAGTAACGATCGCATTTGGGGTCGGCATGTATTTCTTGGCTAACTTCTTAATCAAAAAATTCAACTTTGCGACGCCCGGACGCAACGGCAACTACGAAGTAGAAGGAGCTGACGAAAACGTAGCAACAACTGCCTCTGACGGAACGTTAGATCCAAACTCTCAAGTGGTTAAGATCATTCATCTGTTGGGAGGACGTGAAAACATCCGCGATGTAGATGCATGTATGACTCGCTTAAGGGTCTCTGTCAAAGACCCTAGCTCAGTAGGAGACGAAAAGTCTTGGAAAGGTGCTGGCGCATTAGGTTTGATCGTAAAAGATAACGGAGTGCAAGCAGTATATGGTCCTAAAGCCGATGTACTTAAATCAGACATCCAGGATATCTTGGATTCCGGTGTGGCGATTCCTGAAGCAGTCATAAAAGAAGTCACTAATGAGACGAATCACGAAAGCCAAGGGATAACCGCTGAGGTTGTTTCAGTAGCCGATGGGCAAGTGATTCCGATCACGGAGGTCAGTGATCAAGTCTTTGCAGAGAAAATGATGGGGGACGGATTTGGCGTGATTCCCGATAACACGCAGGTGTATTCACCTGTTTCTGGGAAAGTGACGAATGTTTTTCCTACGAAACATGCGATTGGGTTGCTATCTGATGAAGGAGTCGAAGTATTGGTTCATATGGGCTTGGATACTGTTGAACTTCAAGGGGCACCATTCACAGTTTCTGTCACAGAAGGGCAGCAAGTCACAAAAGGTGACCCGTTGGCTTTAATGGATCTCGCAGCTATCAAAGAAGCGGGTAAGGATACAACGATCGTTGTAGTAATGACAAATACCGATCAAATCGATTCCTTTGAATTGGCCCAAACTGGTCAGCAAAAAGCTGCAGCAGTTGTTGGAATCGTCAAACTATAATAAAATGACTAAGAGCTGTGCCATAAGTATTTTACCAAACTGAATATCCAAACGATCGTGGGGTTGCTACAGTCTGGTAGTTTCTCGTCGCAATTCACGAGAAGTACAGCTGATCTCATACAGTGCGGATAGTTTCGTCTGGTTCATACTTATGGCACAGCTCCGTTCTTTTATTTACATTTTGAAAGAAGATAATCAAACGCAGAGGAGCGTTATTCATGAAAGTTTTAACATTAAACACCCATAGCTGGTTAGAAGACGGTCAAGAAGCAAAATTAAAAGTGATCGCACAAGAAATCGCAGCAGGAGATTATGATTTGATTGCGTTGCAAGAAGTCAATCAATCGATTGCTGCTACAACGATCGTTCCGGATGGTCTTTATTGTCCGACAGAGGCGATCCTTGAGATCAAAGAAGACAATTTTGCTTTGCGCTTAGTAGAAGAACTGCAGATTCTGGATCACGATTATTATTGGTCATGGACTTACAGTCATGTGGGGTATGATGTCTATCATGAAGGGAATGCCTTACTGTCCAAAAATCCAATCATTGCCAAAGAATATTTGGCTTCTGAGACAACCGATGTCTGGGACCATACTACGCGAAAAAATCTTAGCGGTCTCACAGAAGTAGACGGCAAAATGATCCAAGTGTTAAGCTGCCATTTTTCTTGGTGGAATGACGGCAAGTTTGCCTATGAATGGCAGCAAACCGAAGCGTTTTTGACTGAGCGAGCAGCATCGCTCTTGCTTTTAGGTGATTTCAATAATGAGGCAGACAGCTTGGGTTATCAGCTGGTTAAAAACAGTTCATTGCAGCTGCAGGATAGTTTTCTTGCCGCAACAAAAACGATCGGTGAGGCTTCGGTTGTTAAAGCAATCGATGGCTGGCAAGACAATCAGACAGCCTTGCGTATCGACTATGTCTTTGCCTCACAGAATGAACAGCCCGTAGAGTATGAAGTGGTTTTTGACGGTCAGCGGCTGCCGATAGTCAGCGATCATTTTGGTATCTGTGTGGTTTTTGAATAACCAAGAATAGAGACGACTTCGATTATTCGCTTGCTATCGCTTGAATCGGCTAGAGATTCAGGAAGCAGACAATCGATTAAAAAAAGGATGAGACCAGAAACGAATTTCTGATTTCATCCTTTTTATTTTGATCAAATGTCAATCGAACCATAGCGGTTTTTTAAGGCAGTGCGTATTAAGCGTTCTGCCAAATGTTCATTACGGGCAAGCAGTGGACCATGGAAATAGGAACCAAAAACATTGCGGTAGACCACGCCTTCTGTTTGGTCCTCGCCATTGTTTCCCTGCCCTTCTACGACTTTACCTAGTGGTTTCTCACCTTTGCCAAGAAACGTCCGACCATTGTGATTTTCAAAACCATAGTAGGTTTCATCGAATTCTTCATTATGGATAACGATATCTCCGATGAAGCGATTGTTTTCTTGACTCAATGTGTAATGATCCAATGCGCTAATTCCTTTGATTTTCTCTCCGTTAGCTCCCATGTAGTAATGACCTAACAACTGATACCCGCCACAAATGGCCAACATGACTCCATCGTTCTCGATGTATTCCGTCAATGCTTCTTTTTTTGTTTGGATATCTTCAGAAACGATCAGCTGTTCAAAATCCTGTCCGCCGCCAAAAAAGACTAAGTCATACTTCTTCGGATCAAATGGTTCATGGATGCTGACGACTTCCGAAATGAATTCTACACCCATTTTTTCGGCTACATAACGCAACATCAACAAATTGCCATTATCCCCGTAGGTGTTCAGCAAATTCCCGTAAAGATGAGCAACATTCAAACGATAATTAGCCACGATCCATCCCCCCTTTGATATAGCCTTTTTCTGCCAATTTTTTGCGTAGTTGCAAAACAGCAGTATAGGTTGCTAGGATATAGACTTTTTCAGTTGGTAGATTGGCGATATCTTTAATGACCTCATCAAGATCTTTTGTTTCGGTGATCTTTTCTTCGGGAATTCCCGCTACTTTTAAACGCAGCGCCATATCTTGATGGCGGTCGCCGCCAGCAATGACTTGAGGAATCGCCATTTCGGCAAATGCTTCATGATTTCCATCCCAGATCCAGCTAACATCAATGCCGTCCGCATAATTTGCATTCAAGAGACTGACGAGAGAAAAAGGATACGGAGATAAGCCGATCATATCGATCACTTGATTCAGTCCTACCGGATTTTTGACTAACACGAGTGTACACTCTTTGCCATCGATGGTAATGACTTCTTGACGGCCAAAGACTTTTTCATCATAGGCCAATCCAGCTCTGATTTTTTCAGGTGCGACTTGATAATATTCCGCTACAGCGGTCGCTGCCAATGCATTATAGACATTGTACATGCCGCCAACTTCGATTCCATATGAATTCCCATCAATGATAAAATCAGCAGAAGTATTGTCCATTGCTGTGATGGCTGTCAATTTGTAGTCTAGTTCTGGACGTTTGAAGCCGCAGTTCGGACAATAGTATTTGCCTAGATTCGCATAGGTAATCATTTGGTAATGTAAGATGTGGTGGCATTCTGGACAAAGAACCCCGTCTGTATTGTAATGGGCCATCTGCTCCTGATCAGGTAAGTGATCAAAGCCATAATACTTTCTTGGATTAACAGTAGTGACAGAATTGAACAACGGGGAATCACCATTACATAGAATTGTGGCCGTCGGTGAATTTGCTGCTCCTTCAACGATCATTTTATATGTTGTATAGATTTCACCATAACGGTCCATCTGATCGCGAAAAATATTCGTGAAGACAAATAGTTCAGGTTTGATATACTTCGTTACTTTGCTAAGACTAGCTTCATCGATCTCTAGTACTGCAAACTTTTTGCCGCCTTTTGGTTTGGCAGATAAGAAAGTAGAAACGATTCCTTGGACCATATTGGCACCTGTTGGATTTGTCAGCACATCATCAAATTCTTGCCTTAAAATATTCACCGTCAGTGCAGTAGTCAAGGTTTTTCCGTTCGTACCAGTGATAACGACAACTTGATAATCTTTTGCTAGATGATCTAAAATATGCGGATCGATTTTTAATGCTATTTTCCCAGGCAGACTTGATCCGCCTTTAAAAAAGTTTTTTAATACCCACTGAGAGGTCTTACCGACTGTGACAGCCAGTTGACTTCTTAACCCCATAGTTGAACCTCCAAACGAGATGATTGTCTTTTTAGTTTAAATTCAATTTATCATACCATATGTTCTAAAAAAGGTTAAACGGCTTTTCGATTTCTTTAAGTTTCTGCAAAGAGTTCAGTTTATTGAACCAAAAAAGGCAGAGACATTCGTTACAAACAAGATGTCTCTGCCGCTTCAAAACGCTTGTGGAAGGCTCGCGACTTTAAGATACAACGCTTAGAACCTTCAATAGCGCCATTTTACTGGCTGTTTAACCAATAATAATCTTCTCGGTTGGGTATTCATAACCTAAATCTCGGGTTTCTTTTGGCACAAACAACAACAACGTATAAAGCATACCTACACGTCCAATGAACATCAGTAAGGCTATCACTAACTTACCCACACTTGAGAGATCATCGGTGATCCCTAACGATAAACCGGTGGTCCCAAACGCAGAAGCTACTTCGACAATGATGGCGATCAACGGGATATCTTCAGTGGCGGTCAAAAATAATACGCAGAAAAAGCACATTCCTAAGGATAACATGAAGACAACAACCGACTTACGCACATCGTCTTCATCGATCCGTCGGCCAAATATGTTGATATTGTCTTCACTCTTTAAGAAGGCATAAAGATAAAGACCAATAATGGCGATCGTTGTCGTACGAATCCCGCCACCGACTGAACTTGGGCTGCAACCGATAAACATTAGTAACGAAAAAACGATCAATGTCGTGGTCTGAAAGTTCCCTAAATCATGGATCTGCAGTCCAGCATTACGGGTAGTCATGGAATAAAACATACTGTTGATCCAGGTGCTGCTGAAGCCGTAATCTTTGAACAGATGGTCTTTCTCTAGGAAATAAATGGCGATCGTTCCACCGATAAACAAAATCACAAAAGCCAACATCGCGATTTTTGTAAACAATGAAAAGCGAAAAGGCAGTTGTCGGCGATTTTTTTTCAGCTTGAAGAGGGCCCATTCTCGGAAATCCATAATCACTGGAAACCCAATCCCACCGATAAAAATCAAAAACATGATACAAATCAAAAAGAAATAATCATGTGCGAAAGGTAAAATGGAATTTCCTGTCACGTCAAAACCAGAGTTTGTGACCGCGGAAATAGCTTGGTAAAAACCATAAAATAGGGCATCCCGCCAATTGTCATAATAGCCATTAAAATAAAAATAAATAGAAAAAATAGCGCCAGAGATGGCTTGGCAAAGTAAGATGATCGTAAACGTGATTCGAATCATCCGCACGATTCCGCTTAGCTTTGGCTGATTCATATCCGTCATAATCAACTGACGCTGCTTCAATGAGATCTTTCTCCGAGAAACGATCGCAAAGAAAGTGGAGATCATCATAATCCCTAGTCCACCCACTTGAAAAAGAACTTCAAGAAGCACTACACCGCGATCATTGAACACATCATCGATAGGGAATGTCGTCAATCCGGTGACACTGACCGTGCTGACTGCCATAAAAAACATATCGATGAAGGAAGCATGAGAACGAGGTTCACGAAAAAAGGGAAGGTAAAATAAACCTAAGGAAATAATCGTCATCAGGATATAGTAAAAAACGATCACTTGGATCGAAGAAACATTTTGGGCAATAAAATATTTGCTTTTGCGTTGTGTCAGACGAGCAAACCGCGTGAAATTCATAACTAGTCTCCTCACTAAATAAACTACCCACAGTATACCAAAGAACCAAGCAGTTTCAAAAGAAAGCAAGATTGAAAGTAAGTAGCAGCCAATATCATCAAAGAAACGCTTTGCAAAAATATGAGATAGTGCCGCAAAACAATTAATGGAACAGAGAAGACGATAGCCTGTCATTGAGAGAGTACTAGAAGATAGCGGTGAGTCGGACAAAAAACTGTAAGCCCAACAGACTTATCGGGCATACAGTTTTTTTGAAGAGATCGGTTAGTTAGAGTGCTTCCACCGCTTCGATTGCGCGAAAGACTTTTTCTGGAGTGATCATTGGGTCGATCAGGACAAATGTTTCTTCTTCTTTAACGGCATAAGTCAAAACAGGCGCAAAATAAGCGCGATCCACACGAGTGACATGCAAGTCTTTTAGTTTCATAGGTAAGTGCAATGCTTCGTAGAAAGGACGCAGTTCCTCGATAACAGCAAAATCGTTGGTGTAGGCAAGCTGTACCCAGATGCAGTAGGCCACTTTATTGCCATGGAGGACACTGTGGGTTTCGCTCAGATAAGATAAGCCGTCATGTAATGCGTGGGCGCCAGAAGTTCTGCCAAACTCTACAGCAAATCCACCAACTTCTCCTGCTAAAGCGATGATGGCATCTGTGATTCGCGCAAAAGCTGGCGTCAAGCGCCCGGCTTCTAAATCAGTGACTGCTTGGATGGCATCTGCGATCAAAAGTTCTTTGATTAGTTTTGCACTTTGAAAACCGAGCCGAACCAAGGCTGTTTTATCTTCTTCTGCCATCGTGCGTACAATGGCTTCCATTTCATAATACTTGGCTAGCGTGTCTGCGATGCCTGCAATGAAATAATCCACGGGTGTTGCTAGCAAGAATCGAGTATCGACGATCGTCATATAAGCCCCTTTTTTGGCGTAATCGATCTTGCAGATTGTGTGGTCTGGGTAATAGGCGACAATCACAGGAGTAAAGGGTGCACAGTTGGAAACCAATGTAGGGATGACGATCAGCTCCGCTCCCATTCTTTCTGCAGTAATTTTTGCGGTATCTGCGACACGTCCACCACCGATCGCAAGCAGGACATCTGTGTGTTTGATCTTATCCGCTAACTCCTGAGCATTCTCATAACTTGAGGAGCCATCATAGCGATAAACAGGATAGTCAAATGGATGCGGATAATAGGTTTTAAAAACGTCAAATGATTGATCGCCAGTAATGACAGCAACCTGATCAAAATCATTGAGATACTCTGGTAGATCAAAAAGAACTCCTTCACCAGTAATATACCGGTTTGGTCCAGGGCGGACTTCATTGGCTAACATAACACAACACTCCTTTGCAATCGTCAGAATTTTCTAATTAGTGTAACGTGGAATAGCGCCTGCTGTCAATTTTTCTTTTGAGCAGTTTTGTTCAGATCAGCCAGGCCAAAGCCAATCGGCGCAAGCAGGCGTAAAGAGGGCATAAAAAAAGACCCTAACAAAGGAGAGTTTGTTCTTGCTAGTCTTCGCATAATCAAGACTGTTTTGCGAAGATCCTCTCCTTTTGAGGGTCAGTTGTTGGGCGAGAAAACAGCACTATTTCTATCTCAGAAACTAAAGGAATATTCAAACTGCCGCTTCTCAAAATAGGTTATGTCCAGTTTTGACGGATGAAACCAGCTCGTCCTGAACCTTCACGGTAGGCGTTGTAATGCGCCGTATTTTTCTTATAAAAATCTTGATGATAGTCTTCTGCTGGATAGAAAGGTTCAGCAGGTTCGATTGTTGTCACGATTGGATCTGTAAAGCGACCGCTTGCTTGCAAAGCGGCTTTTGAAGCTTCTGCGATTTTTCGTTGTTCTTCACTATTGTAATAGATGACTGGACGGTAAGAGTCCCCACGGTCTGCGAACTGACCAAAGGCATCTGTAGGATCGGTTTGTTGCCAATAGATAGCCACGAGTTCTTCATACGTTATTTGTTCAGGATCGAAAGTGATTTCTACGGCTTCTGTATGTCCTGTGGTTCCAGTTGTTACTTCTTGATAGGTAGGATGAGGGACATGTCCACCGGTAAAACCTGAGACTACCGAAAGAATTCCTGGTAAAGAATCGAAAGGTTTGACCATACACCAGAAGCAGCCGCCGGCAAAAATTGCAGTATCTTTCATTGTGATTCCTCCTTTGGTTTTATGGTATGCTTCTTATAGAGAAAGACAAGCGATATGCTTATAAGAAACGGCCAAAGAAAGCGAGGTTTGCTGTGGACACGATCATCATTTTATTGCGGGGGAATTCTGGCAGCGGAAAAACGACAGTAGCAAAAGCGCTGCATCAACAATTAGGGGCAGAAGCGGTGTTGATCTCACAGGATGTATTTCGCCGAGAAATTTTTCACGTGAAAGATACGCCTAATAATCATGCTGTAGGTCTAATGAGGGAGGCCCTTTTATATGCGCGAGGGAAGGTTCCTTTCATCATCGTTGAGGGAATTTTTGCCCGTGAAAAATACCAGGACTTCTTGCTCTTTTTACTAGAATCCTTTGAGAAGTGTCTCATTTATTATTTTGATGTGCCTTTTCAAACAACGATTGAAAGACACCGAACACGGCCACAACGGGCATTTTTTTCCGAATCATCGCTACAAAAGTGGTGGCTCGAAAAAGACCTTCTCTTTGGGGAAAACGGCATAGCGTCCAAGAGCAATGATACGAGTAATAAATCAGTCCTCTCAAAAGAGAAGATGTTTACAGAGAAGCAGACAATATCTGAAATGATCACGATGATCTTGGAGGATACGAAACAGTTTCAAAAATAGCCTTGAAGCAAACGATCTGTTTTCCAAAAAAACTAAAGTGAGGTATCTCTATGTTAGACAAATCAATTCCTTATGCAGAAATTTGGATGGAGCGCATGGCTGCGGATGAAGTAGCACCGGTCCCTGCCTCAAATAACTACATCATTCAACCTTATCAATCCGGTGATGCGAGTGAGTGGGCGCGGATTGAGACAGCGGTGGGAGAATTTGATACAGAAGCCGCGGCACTTGCGTATTTTGAAAAAGACTTTCTCCCCTATGAATCTCAATTGCCGCAACGAATGTTTTTTGCAGTGGATCCAGAAGGAACAAAGGTAGGAACAGCGACTGCTTGGTGGAAGAAGAAGCAAGATGGCAACATTGTGCCGCTCGTTCATTGGGTAGCAGTCATTCCCAGCGCTCAAAGACAAGGGATCGCTCGCGGCTTGGTAACCAAAGTTATAGAAACATGCCAGAACCAAACGGCAGATTCCGAAGAATCTGCTGCCGCTATTTTTCTCCATACGCAAACATGGAGTCATGCTGCGATTGGACTGTATCAACAACTAGGCTTCAAACTTATTGATACAGACTATCAGGGACAGATGAATCCCGAGTACGAACAAGTATTGACTATTTTGAGAGACGTGGTGCAGAAGGAAAACGGGCAGTAAAGCCAATCATTTGCAGGCATCGTTCTGTTCAGTACCCCTCTTAGCGACTTCTGAATTTAAACCTGTAAAAATTCCTTGTTTTCAAGTATAATACCAAAGGAGTATCAGGAAGGATGGGCAAGATGGCACAACTTTTTTTTAAATATGGCGCGATGAATAGTGGCAAAACGATCGAGATTTTAAAAGTTGCACATAATTATGAAGAACAAGACAAGCCGGTCGTGATTATGACCAGCGGCATCGATACCCGAAGCGGGATCGGAACAGTTTCCAGTCGTATTGGGTTAGAGCGTGACGCCATTCCGATTTTCGATGAGACCGATTTGTATCATTTAGTAAAAGATCTAGGATATCAACCCTATTGCATTTTGATTGATGAGGCACAGTTTTTGAAAAAACACCATGTCTTGGCGTTTACTAAAATCGTAGACGAATTAGGCATTCCTGTGATGGCATTTGGTTTAAAAAATGATTTTCGCAACGAATTATTCGAAGGTTCTAAATATCTGCTTCTTTATGCAGATAAAATTGAAGAAATGAAAACGATCTGCTGGTTCTGCCACAAAAAGGCGACCATGAATCTGCATTACATTGACGGTAAACCAGTCTATGAAGGCGATCAAGTTCAAATTGGCGGTAATGAAGCCTATTACCCTGTTTGTCGCAAACACTATTTTCACCCTGGAATCAAAAAAGAAGGAGAATAAAACATGTACGATCAGTTACAAGCGATTGAAGACCGTTATGAAGAACTAGGCGAACTGCTTAGTGATCCCGCTGTCATTTCAGATACGAAACGGTTCATGCAGTTGTCCAAAGAAGAAGCAAATACCCGAGAGACTGTCGAAGTGTATCGCCGTTACAAAGAAGTCGTTGAAGGCATCAAAGATACAGAGGAACTATTGGGCGAAAACTTGGATGCAGAAATGGCAGAAATGGCTAAAGAAGAACTATCTGACTTAAAAAAAGAAAAAGATGTTCTTGAAGACCGCATCAAAATCTTATTATTACCAAAAGATCCCAATGATGACAAAAACATTATCATGGAAATTCGCGGGGCTGCGGGTGGAGATGAAGCGGCACTATTTGCTGGAGATCTCTTTAATATGTATCAGAAATATGCGGAAACACAAGGTTGGAAAGTCGAAGTGATGGATGCCAACGTTACCGGTATCGGCGGCTACAAAGAAGTCATCATGATGATCAGCGGTGAGAATGTCTATTCAAAACTGAAATATGAAAGTGGCGCGCATCGGGTACAGCGCGTGCCGTCGACAGAATCTCAAGGACGAATCCACACATCTACGGCAACCGTAGTCGTGATGCCAGAAGCAGAAGAAGTAGAGATCGATATTGCTGATAAAGATATCCGAACAGATATCTATCATGCTTCAGGCGCTGGTGGTCAGCACGTCAACAAAACGGCATCAGCTGTCCGCTTGACACACTTGCCGACTGGCATCGTCGTTGCCATGCAGGATGAGCGTTCACAGTTGAAGAACCGTGAGAAAGCGATGAAAGTCTTGCGGGCAAGAGTATACGACCAAATTCAGCAAGAAGCACGAAGCGAATACGATGCAAATCGTAAATCAGCAGTGGGAACTGGGGATCGTTCTGAACGGATCCGTACGTATAACTTTCCGCAAAATCGGGTGACGGACCACCGCATTGGGTTGACTATCCAAAAATTGGATCAAATTTTGGCTGGAAAACTTGATGAGATCATTGATGCATTGATCATGTACGATCAAACATCAAAATTGGAAGAAATGCAAAATGGGTAAAACCTATCGAGAAGTCCTTTCACGGGCTTCTTCTTTTTTAGAAACAAAGGGACTGGAAGGGTATGCGATCCAATACCTTTTTCTGGCTCGTAAAAATTGGCAAAAACTAGATTGGTTGCTGCATATGGATCAGCAAATTTCGCCAGCTGATGAAGTGCAAATTGAAGCAGATCTGCAGCAGCTTTTAGCGCATCGTCCCCCCCAATACCTTTTAGGCTATGAAGAGTTTTATGGCCATCGCTTCAAAGTAACAGAAGACACATTGATTCCTCGACCGGAAACGGAAGAATTAGTCGCTTTATGTCTGGAGCAAACAGAACCTGCAGAGAATTTGCGGGTCGTAGATATTGGGACAGGGACAGGTGCGATCGCGGTCTCTTTGAAATTGGCACGTCCTCACTGGCAGATCGCTGCTGTTGACCTTTCAGAGGCCGCATTGGCGGTAGCTAAAGAGAATGCGGCGCAATTAGGTGCGGAGGTCGCTTTTTATCAAGGCGACACCCTGACACCAGTGGGGGATCAACCATGGGACATCATTGTATCAAACCCGCCGTACATCAGTGAGCAGGAGTGGGAGCTGATGGATGCCAGTGTGCGTCAGTTTGAACCCCAAATGGCCCTTTTTGCAGCGGAGAATGGTCTAGTGATGTATCGTAAGATCGCAGACCAGGCAAAGAAGTTATTGACACCTGACGGAAAAATCTTCGTCGAAATCGGTTTTCAACAAGGCAAATCTGTCCAGCGTATTTTTGCGGAAGCTTTTCCAGATAAAAAAGTTACGGTCATTCAAGATTTATCTGGAAAAGATCGGTTGGTCGCAGTACAATAATCCACAGCATGTGGACAACCATTTTTTTGAAAAATTTTTTTGATAAAAAACAGTGATAGAGTAAGACTTACTTGCGAATAAAAGTTATAAACAGGGTTATCCACACTTGACAAACGATTTATCCACAAAATGTGGATAAAAACCGAAAAAATGTTGATAAGTGTGGAAGTCCTCAAAAAAAGGATGTGGATAAACTGTGGAAACAAAAAAATTTAGTGAAGAACAATTATCCGAAGCAGCAAAAATTTTAGCCGCGGGTGGATTAGTTGCTTTTCCTACAGAAACAGTGTATGGCTTAGGCGCCAACGCTCTTTTGCCTGAAGCGGTAGCACAAGTCTATGCCGTCAAAGGAAGACCTAGTGACAACCCATTGATCGTCCATCTCGCCGACCCGGAACAACTGAAGGATTATGTGGATAACTTGCATCCAGCAGCGGAAAAATTGATGGCAAAGTTTTGGCCTGGCCCCCTAACATTGATTTTTTCTATCAAAAATAACAGTTTACCGTCTATTGTGACCGGGGGGTTATCCACAGCGGCATTCCGTATGCCAGCGAATAAAAAAACACTTTCAGTCATTAAACAGGCACATGTCCCACTAGTCGGACCTAGCGCAAATACCTCTGGCAAGCCAAGTCCGACCTCAGCTGAACATGTATTGCATGATTTGAAAGGAAAGATAGCTGGCGTGATCGATGATGGGACTACTAGGATCGGAGTTGAATCAACAGTCTTGGATTTAAGTGATCCGACAGCAAAACCAATGATCTTGCGTCCAGGAGCCGTGACCAAAGAACAATTAGAAACGGTTTTAGGCAGTGAAGTCGAAATAGATAAACACCTAGTATCTGAAGGTGAAAGACCCAAAGCACCGGGAATGAAATACAAACATTATGCTCCGGATACAAAGGTTGTGATGGTTCGGTCAGAGGACTGGCCAGCAGCACTCGATTGGATCAAGCAGCAGCGATTGCGAGCAGGTGTCTTGGCAGGCCCATCAATTTGTGAGACAGCCAGATTTGAAACAGCAGCTGTTTACATGTATGCGGACGACACGGTTGAGGCAGCAGCAAAAGGACTTTTTGCAGGTTTGCGAGCCTTAGATGAATCGATCGCTGGCTTGGAGATCATTTTAGCGGCCGCTTTTCCTGAGACAGGGATGGGCAGCGCCTATATGAATCGCTTGAAAAAAGCAGCCAATCAAAATTTTTTTCAGGTAAAATAGAAAAAACGCTGCTTTGATCATAGGTAGTGCTTAGGAAATATGATACAATGCTAGCATTAAGGTAAAGGGGTGTTGTATGAATGGACTATCAAACGTTTGATCCTGATTTATGGCAAGCCATTGAAAAGGAAGCGGATCGCCAACAAAACAATTTAGAATTGATCGCATCTGAAAATATCGTTTCCGCAGGTGTAAGAGCGGCTCAAGGCAGTATTTTAACAAATAAATATGCCGAAGGATATCCAGGTCGCCGTTACTACGGTGGTTGTGAATTTGTCGATGTTGTTGAAAATTTAGCAATTGATCGTGCCAAAGAACTTTTTGGTGCGGCCTATGCAAACGTACAGCCTCACTCAGGCTCACAAGCCAATACTGCAGCATATCTAGCGTTGATTGAACCAGGAGATACGGTGATGGGCATGGATCTATCCGCAGGTGGGCATTTAACCCATGGCTCTCCAGTCAATTTTAGTGGGAAAACCTATCACTTTGTTAGCTATGGCGTAGACCCAGCGACTGAAGTGATTGATTATAATGTCGTACGGATCTTAGCGAGAAAGCATCAACCAAAATTGATCGTTGCTGGTGCAAGTGCGTATTCACGAACAATCGATTTTGCCAAATTCCGTGAAATTGCTGATGAAGTCGGTGCTAAGTTGATGGTAGATATGGCACATATCGCAGGATTAGTTGCTGCTGGTCTGCATCCAAATCCAGTTCCTTATGCAGACATCACTACTTCTACGACCCACAAAACCCTTAGAGGGCCTCGTGGCGGCTTGATTTTGACCAATGACGAAGACTTAGCGAAAAAAATCAACAGTGCAGTCTTTCCTGGCATTCAAGGCGGACCTTTGGAACATGTGGTCGCTGCCAAGGCAGTCGCATTCAAAGAAGCATTGGATGAAGACTTCAAATCCTATTCAGAGCAAGTGATCAGAAATGCGCAAGCAATGGCAAAAGTGTTCAATCAAGCACCGCAAGCACGGCTTGTTTCTGGTGCAACGGACAATCATTTATTGCTGATTGATGTGCGAGGATTTGAGCTTAACGGAAAAGAAGCCGAAGCATTGCTTGACCAAGTCAACATCACAGTCAATAAAAATTCGATTCCATTTGAAACCCTTAGCCCATTTAAAACGAGCGGTATTCGTGTCGGCACACCGGCAATCACTAGCCGTGGGTTCAAAGAAGAAGATGCTGTGGAAGTAGCAAAACTGATTGTCAAAGTGTTGGAACACCCTGAAGATACGGCTGTTCTGGAAGAAGCAAAAGCACAAGTGAAAGAGTTGACGGACAAGTATCCGTTGTATTAAGATGTAGCAGGAAAAGGGTTTGAGCCGATGCTCAGATCCTTTTTTGAAGGAATATGGCTATGACGTGATGCAAGGTTGTATCAATCGTTGATTTGCTTTAAAATAAAAGAAAAACCAAAGGAGACTTTTAAAATGGGTAAATTCCAAGTAATTGACCACCCCTTGATTCAACACAAATTAACAATGATCCGCGACAAGAACTGTGGAACGAAAGTGTTCCGTGAAGTTGTCGATGAAATCGCCATGTTGATGGCGTATGAAGTATCACGGGATATGCCCCTCGAAGATGTAGTGATCGAAACACCGATCGAAGAATCGACCCAAAAAACACTTAGTGGTAAAAAAGTAGCAATCGTACCGATTCTACGGGCCGGACTAGGCATGGTCGACGGTATTCTAGAGTTGATCCCAGCGGCTAAAGTAGGACACATTGGTATGTATCGTGATGAAGAAACCCTTGAACCACATGAGTATTTCGTTAAATTGCCTGAAGACATCGACACTCGTCAGTTATTTATTGTTGATCCAATGTTAGCAACTGGTGGTTCAGCGATCATGGCCATCGATGCGTTGAAAAAACGCGGTGCTTCTAACATGAAGTTTGTTTGCCTAGTTGCTGCGCCAGAAGGTGTGAAAGCATTGCAGGATGCCCATCCTGATGTGGATATCTACACAGCAAGCTTAGATGACCGCTTGAATGAACATGGCTACATCGTTCCTGGATTAGGCGATGCTGGTGACCGTTTGTTTGGAACAAAATAAAAGAAAGAGCGTGGAACAAAAAGTGAAAAACACTTTTGTTCCACGCTCTAAACACGTCTAAACGCTGGGAGCAGGAGCAACTCCTTCGGAAATAAATTGAACTACTCAAAAACTACTCAAACATTTGAAAAGCAATTTCCGTGTATTCCTCCTTATTTCTTGGAGATTACCACTTTTGTCCCAGTCTCCTTTTGAACGAACTACATTTTCGTTAACTGTTTATAATTAATGATCAATACACCATTACTTTGTGTAACAAGCTTTTGATTCTCCGCTGTCTGATTCAATTCAACAACCGCAGAGTTCTTAAGCTGCTTAGTGACTGTACCGGTTTGTTTTATTCCATGGATCGTGAACATGACAGGAGTAGCGACCTCAAAATTTGCACCTTCAGCTGACGGGACAACGGTTGTTTCGAACTTACCAAATGTTGCCATGTAAAAACCTCCTTGATATAGTTAAATTATACCACATTTTTTGAAAATTTTCAGTAATCCTATTTTTTCCCCAAACTTCTCTTTACAAAGTTGTGTTTTTTTCTTATAATCTTCTTTGTGTTAGTTGCCAGCTTAGCTCAGTTGGTAGAGCAACGCACTCGTAACGCGTAGGTCACAGGTTCGAATCCTGCAGCTGGCATTGAAGCAGTCTAATTAGACTGCTTCTTTTTTTAGATGATTTTTTTAGAGAAAACTTTAAAGTTTCTAAATTTTTTCTGAATGAGAACGGGGAATCCTTTCTTTTCTGCGCAAACATCACTATAATGGATAAAGATTCTACAGAAGAGAGTGTGGGCATGGAAAATACACGAATAAAAAAGAATGATAATCGAATTGACTACGGTGTGATATTACCCGTATTTTTATTGTGCTTGATTGGGTTTGCGTCATTGTATGTCGCATTGACGAATGATCCAAGGAATCCATCCGTGGGAAAAACCTTAGGATTTCAAGCTTTATGGTATGTACTAGGAGTTATCGCAATTATAGTGATCATGCATATAAAATCCAAGTGGTTGTGGAAGTTGACTCCCTATATTTACGGAGCAGGATTGCTGGTAATGCTGGGTCTCTTGAAGTTCTATGATGCAGGGTTAGCCGACTCTACGGGCTCGCGAAACTGGCTGCGTTTTGGCTCCTTTACGATCCAGCCTTCGGAATTGATGAAGATTGCCTTTATCATGATGTTGGCGCTGGTGGTCACCCATCACAATGTTCGCCATCGAGATCGAGATTTAAAGACGGATGGCTTATTGATCGCTAAAATGTTAGCTGTAACCATTCCGGTCCTAGTTTTAGTCATGCTGCAAAAAGACTTTGGAACGATGTTAGTTTTCTTAGCTATTTTTGGTGGGATCTTTTTGATGTCGGGGATTTCTTGGCAGATCGTGATCCCAGTTATCGCCGCTTTTGTTTTGATAGGGGGCGGGACCATCTTTTTAGTCACAACAGATATGGGACGAGAGTTTCTCTATAATGTCGGCTTTAAAGAATATCAGTTTGCACGTATCGATTCTTGGTTAGATCCGTTTCACGATACTCAAGGCCAGTCTTTCCAACTAGCTTATGCTTTAATGGCTATTGGGTCTGGTGGGATGTTCGGTAAAGGGTTCAATGTGAGTGATGTCTACGTGCCAGTTCGTGAATCAGATATGATTTTCTCTGTGATCGGAGAGAACTTTGGGTTTGTCGGCAGTGCCTTTGTGATTTTATTATATTTCATTTTGATTTACCGAATGATTCGGGTTTGTTTTGATACAAACAATGAATTTTATGCCTATCTTGCTACCGGGATCATCATGATGATCTTGTTCCATGTCTTTGAAAATATCGGTGCTAATATTGGCTTATTGCCTTTGACAGGTATTCCATTGCCCTTCATTAGTCAAGGGGGATCGGCATTATTAAGTAACATGATCGGCATTGGCTTGATTTTATCGATGCGCTATCAGGCTGAGAGTACACCAAAAACCTTGTAAGGAGATAGCTATGATCACATTTTACTGGTATCCGAAATGCAGTACATGTAAAAAAGCGAAAGCTTGGCTAGAAGCAAATGGGATTCCCTATGAGGCCATTGACATGATCAAAGAGGTGCCTACGAAGGCGCAATTGTTACAATGGATCACCTCTAGCGGCTTGCCAGCTCGCCGCTTTTTTAACACAAGCGGAATGAAATATCGTGAATTAGGTTTGAAAGAGAAAGTACCAACGTTGTCGAATGAAGAAGCCGCAACTTTGTTGGCCACAGACGGCATGTTGATCAAACGCCCATTGTTGATTAGTGAAGATCGCTTTTTGATCAATGGGTTTAAAGAAAAAGAATATGAAGGAGTCTTGTTAGAATCATGGAAAAGAAATGCTTGAGAAAAAAAGATAATTTGTGGGTACTGTTCAATGGCAAAGAATACTGTGTTGGTTTGACAAAAGAAGCACAAGAAGAATTAGGTGCTGTGTCTTTTGCTTCTTTGAAAAAAGTTGGTACAGCCTTGAAACAAGGAGATACGCTAGTGGAGTTGGAAGCAGAAAAAGCTGTCAGTGAATTTCCAAGCCCATTAACAGGCGTGATTTCTTCTGTAAATGAAAAAATCGATCAAAACGTTGATATCTTAAACGACAGCGATGAAATGAACGCTTGGCTAGTCAGCTTTAAAGATGTTGATCCAAGTCAATTTGACGAATTATAAAACAAGATCCAACCACTGATTTACAAAAAGAATTGACAGCAGATTGAGACGTTGCTATAATTTGCTCAATAAATGAATGCTTTGAAAAGAAGAGTACATGTTCTTGACGTACACAGAGAGCCCTGTTTGGTGTAAATGGGCAACGAAGAGAAGATGGAAGATGGTCTTTGAGCAGGATGGGTGAGTCTAAGGACAAGCCTATCACGGGATGCACCCGTTACTGTGCAACAGTATGCGAAGAAATTCAAGTACTGGAAGAGGCTGTTGATGCGAGTCGACAGTAAATCAAGGTGGTAACACGGAAGTTGTGCTTTCGTCCTTTGTAACAGTATAATGTACAAAGGATGAAAGCTTTTTTTGTGTTTAACTAGTGAATGAATAAAGAAAGATGGGAAATTTATGGCATTAATCGAATTGACCCACGTAAAGAAATCCTTTGACGGTAAAAGTGGCGCAGTCCATGCCGTCAATGATGTTTCTCTGCAAGTGGAAAAAGGCGATATTTATGGCATCGTTGGTTATTCAGGTGCCGGCAAAAGTACATTGGTTCGTCTATTGAATGGATTAGAACTTCCTTCAGCTGGTGATGTAGTGATCAATGGTCAAAATATTTTAGCCTTGAAGAACAAAGAATTACGAGATTTTCGTAAAAAAATTGGAATGATTTTTCAACACTTTAACCTCTTGTGGTCACGAACAGTATTGGAAAATATCGAATTACCATTAGAATTGGCAGGGATCCCCAAAATCAAACGCCGCGAGCGGGCACAAGAACTGGTAAAACTTGTCGGGTTAGAAGGACGCGAAAAAGCTTACCCTTCCCAATTGTCAGGTGGCCAAAAACAACGGGTAGGAATTGCCCGTGCGTTAGCAAATGAGCCAGAAATCTTGCTATGCGACGAAGCAACCAGTGCACTTGACCCTCAAACAACCGAAGAAGTTCTGGATTTACTGCTGTCCATCAACAAAAAACTGAATTTGACGATTGTGCTGATCACCCATGAGATGAATGTGATTCGCAAAATCTGCAATAAAGTAGCTGTAATGGAATTAGGCAAAATCGTTGAAGAAGGTTCCGTACACTCGGTGTTTCGTCATCCGCAACAAGCTGTGACTAAGCGCTTTGTGCAGCAAGATTTGGAGCCAGAAGAAGATCCCGAGGAATTGCGTCAAGCCTTTTTAAGAGAAAATCCCCATGGCCGCTTAGTGACATTGACCTTTACGGAAGACAATGCGAATGAACCAATCATTTCGCAAGCGATCCGAAAGTATCTGATTGATGTCAATGTTGTTTATGGCAAGATTCAGCAAACGAATGAAGGCTCTTTTGGCGCATTAACCGTTCTATTGACCGGTGAAACACCAGAAATCGATAAAGCATTGCGCTTTTTTGCGCAAGAACAAGTAGGCGTGGAGGTGATCGAGCGTGGGTAAATCATTTTCAGAAACCTATTTTGATTTTGAAAAAATCGATTGGGCAAACATGCAACAAGCGACGATCGATACGTTATTTATGACATTCTTCTCTATGGTACTAGTCATTGTGATTGGACTAATACTAGGATTGGCTCTTTATTCATTAGGTCGCAAGCAAACATTTGGATCACGCTTTGCCTATACCTTAGTCTCGATTATCAGTAACGTGTTTCGTTCAACTCCGTTTATGATCTTGATGGTTTTGATTATACCGTTTACGACACTATTGGTAGGATCCTTCTTAGGGGCAAAAGCTGCGATTCCAGCATTGGTTCTATCAGCAGCTCCTTTTTATGCACGGTTAGTAGAGATTGCCTTTCGAGAAGTAAGTCCAGGTGTGATTGAAGCTGCCGAGGCGATGGGGGCAAGTTACTGGGAGATTATTTATAAGATTATCATTCCTGAGAGTGTCCCAGCATTGATTTCGGGCATCACTGTCACCACTATTTCAATGATCGGTTACACAGCTATGGCAGGGGCGATCGGTGCCGGAGGCCTTGGTTCATTGGCTTGGCAAGAAGGCTTTCAACGGGGAAATTACACTGTGACGCTTGTAGCAACAGTGATTATTTTAATTATTGTCTTTATCTTACAAGCAATCGGCGACTTTTTGACAAAAGCAACAGACAAACGCTGATTGGCTGAAAAAGAAAAACATCAAATAGAAAATTGGGAGGAATAAAAATGAAAAAGATTTTTGGTTTTGCAACAACAGTATTGTTAACAGTCGCTTTAGCAGCCTGCGGTACAGGTTCAAATAACAGCGCCGATTCAACATCAGCTAGTGGAGAAAACACGAAATTGGTGGTGGGAGCATCTGTCACACCCCATGCAGAAATTTTAGAACAAGCAAAACCATTGTTGGAAAAAGAAGGAATCGATTTAGAAATCAAAACCTTCGATGATTACATCTTGCCAAACAAAGCTTTAGAAAATGGCGATATCGATGCCAACTATTTCCAACATATCCCTTACTTGAACAAGCAAATTGCCGATAATGGCTATGACTTTGTTAATGCAGGAGCGGTTCATATCGAACCGATGGGGTTGTATTCAAAACGGATCTCTGACATTTCTGAATTAGCTGAAGGCGCAACCGTGATTACTTCAAATTCGGAATCCGATTGGGGTCGTATCTTAACGATTTTACAAGATGCTGGTGTGATTAAGTTGAAAGATGGTGTCGATGCTGAAACAGCAACATTTGATGATATTGCTGAAAATCCAAAGAAATTAGAATTCAAGCATGATATTGATCCTTCATTATTGGCAACGGCTTACCAAAATGATGAAGCAGACCTAGTGGCCATCAATGCGAACTTTGCTTTTGGGATCGACTTGAATCCAGCAGATGATTCTGTTTTATTAGAAGCGGATAATTCACCATACGTCAATGTGATTGCCGTACGCAGTGGCGACGAAAGCAGCGATAAAATCAAAAAATTGGTTGAAGTGCTTCACTCTGACGAAATCAAAGACTTTGTCGAAAAACAATGGCAAGGTTCTGTGAAAATCGTTGATGCGGACGCTAAATAGTTTCCTTCATTAAGCAGTACAAACAGAGCAGTGACATAAGTTAAAAACAGACGAAACTTACTAAATGATAAAGAGATTTGACCTTCCTCGCAATCTTGCGTCGAAGACCTCCTGAATCGCAGGAGTAATCTCTTTACGTTTCGGTTAGGTGGTTTGTTTCATACTTTTGTCACTGCTCTTTTTTAATTCCAATCTAGCAAAACAGAACGGTTATGCCAAATCATTTCATACAGCAGCGGCAATTCAGGGTGCTTTTTTAATAATTGATCGTAGTGGGGGAGCTGGCTAAGAAACAGACGAATGAGTGTGAGGGTATCAGGTGAAAGTGATCTACTCCCTTTAAACAAGATCAGATTGCCTTCTAATAAAGCACAGAGCAAGTGGATTTGAGTGATTTTGACAAGACAGATTTGAAAGGAGTCACTTCCCAGACGTTCTTTGAGCAGTTCTGCAGCAAATATTTGGTTCAGCAAGTAGGTATCTTCTTCAGATAAATAGAAGGTTTCAAGTCCAAGTAATTGTTTCCATAAGAAAAGATAGTTGCGTTCATGGCGCAAATAATAGGCTGGGACAAAGTTTTTTGGAAAAACTGTAGCTAATGCGATCCCATTTTCCAGCGGATAAACCGCTTTTCTTTTTTCATGGATTGTTTTGATACAAAAGAAGGCCTCACTGGAACTTTTTATCAAGTGTGGACGCATCCAGCGCAACAATTGATAATGGAAAAAACGGATTTGTATTTCGTTCCCTTGTAAAAGTGGAAAATGCTTGCGATTCAGAGATAAGTTATACGCTGCCAAAGAGGATGATAGAGCAGTGAAACGTCGATTGACACTGGAAGGGCTCAGGTGGCATTTTCTGCATAATAATGGATAAGTCAACGAAGGTTCTTCCAGCTGGGTGTTAAGAATACGGTAGTTACTGCTCTTTTTTACAAGAGAAGCGATGACTTTTTTTGTAACTCAGTAACCGACATTGCTTCCGTCTGTAAATAATCAAGTTGGCCTTTTTTAATCAAAAATTTGATTGGCAACTTGATACCTAACTCGCTGGCGATCATCCGTCTAATAGTCTTGACGGAGATCCCTTGTTGCAGGGCTGCTTGTTGGAGGGGGAGCGGACTTTCTTTGAAAAGACTACGGATCAGACGCAACATGCGCAACACTTCTTTCTCGAGAAAATCCTCCAAGTTGTGAATCACCTCTTTCGGATGAGATTACATTTATTATAGTGGATAACTAGTTTCTTGGTTTTTTTAGAAAAGAATAATCATCAAAGTTTAATAAATAATTTTCACTACAAAGAGACAGATGTGGAGCTAATCAGCTTAAAAGAGAAAAAAACGAAGAAAATAAGGAAAAAAACAGGGATTCTGGATTCATAGTAGGGAATGATGGAAGGGGAAATTGGGTGATCCTGCAAGCAGTGTCGCTTAAAAGCAGACTCAAAAGAACCGCACAACTGAATAGCTGAAAAATAGCAGGGCAACACTAATAAACTACTAGGCTAAGAATACCTTAAGCCTAGCAGAAAGTGTCTAGCTATCCCTCCCTCGCTGGAGATTTGGTACGTAATGCAGAGAAATAAACTATAGAAGATCAGCTTGCTTCACTAGGCAATAAAATGGTTTGGCGCTGACCATCATCATAGGCATAAACGGTTTGAGGCAAATACTCATTGTAAGCAATCGGCAGATCGATACACATCCCAGCACGGCGATCATCTTGTGAAAAATGAATACTAACACGGCCGTCATTATTTTTTACGTGAAAAGTTAATAGATTTTCTAACGGAATAACGCCTTTCAGATCCAAGTCAATGATCAGCCATAAACTATCGATCAATTCTCCCGGCATGGTTTGGACGATACCGCCAGAAGCATAGCGGCTGCGGCTACTGTCAAATGGTTCAAACATGGTTGTTCCCTCCTTGAGGATAAAGTCGGTCGTGGGTCGGCAATCGAAAGATAGAATCAACTTGTTTAAAATAAGACCACTCCCCAAGGAATGGTCTTATTCTTTACTTGTAGCAAAAATTATTCTTGATCTTCACCAATAACAGCTGGCTCTGCTGCTTCACCGTTTTCGTCATCTTCTGAAAGTTCTTGTGCTTCAGCAACAGCAACGATTTGTTCTTCGGCTTCTGTGACGATCGTATAATCATCATTTTTCTCTAAATCGCCTACAGTCAACGCGTCACCAATTTCAAGTCCAGTGACATCAACTTCAATACGTTCAGGTAATTTATCTGGTGTTGCGGATACAACGACACTGTATAAGTTTTGTGTCAATACGCCGCCGGCTTTCACGCCTGCTGCATCACCAACTAAGGTCAATTCAGCTTCTACCTCAGTTTCTTCATTCATATCGACTGAGATGAATTCAACATGGGTCAATGCACGAGTGAACGTGTCTGATTGAAATTCTTTGATCAGTGTATTTACTTTCTTGCCTTCTAAGTTCATAGTGATTACGGTATTCAAACCATTTTCACGTAGCAGTCTTTCTAATTCCGCTGCATTGACTGCAATCGGAGTACTGTCTACTTGATAACCATTCACGATAGCAGGTACTTTTCCTTCGTGACGCAATTTGTTCCGTAATGAACGGGGGCGAACTTCTCTTTTCGTAACTTCTAATGATACTGACATAACTCAATTCCTCCTAAAATTTCCCGAAAAAAACGGGATGTTTTTAAGCAAATTTTGTTAACTCTGCACATTAAGTGGTACGTGAGTAAAAACACGCAAAAGGGCAGTTGTTTACACAACTGCCCCAGAAAGTTTTGGTTCAACTTTTCTCCACCAGGTCGTAACGCTGTGTATGAGAAACTTTATTTACTTTACTCTTTAACCTTACGTGGAAAGTCGAAGAAAGTCAAATGAAATGATGAGTCGAGGATTTGCAAGCAATTAAATCTGAGCTATAATAGCCAAGATGGAGAGAAAACAATGCGTTTAGACAAACTGATAGAAGAGCGGTTAGCGACCTCTCGCAAAGAAATGAAACGTCTTTTTCAACAAGGGAAAGTCTTGGTGGATCAGCAAATCGAACGGAACCCATCTCGAAATGTCGACAGTCGATTACATGAAATCAAGGTTGCTGGGGTACTGCTGCAAACAAGAGATGTGTATTACTTACTCAATAAGCCAGCGGGGGTGGTGACAGCAAATAAAGATCACCAGCACGCCACAGTCATTGATCTTTTACAGCCAGAAGACCGACAGGCGACACTTTATGCAGTGGGACGTTTGGATCGCGATACAGAAGGATTGGTATTGTTGACGACGAATGGGCAGTTAGGCTATGAATTATTGCACCCAAACAAGAAAGTGCCGAAACGATACGATGTTATTGTCAATGGTCCGGTAACAGCGGAAGATGTGGCTGCTTTTGCTCAAGGCATCGTTTTTCATGGAGGTGTCGTTTGCCAGCCTGCCAAATTGACCATAGAGATGACTTCAGGTAGGCGGTCCTTTGTTCATCTAGAGATTGCTGAAGGGAAGTTCCATCAAGTGAAGAAGATGTTTTTAGCAAGAGGGAAAAAAGTGATTGCCCTAAAAAGAGTTGCAATTGGTCCTTTGGAACTAGGGGATCTATTGTCCGGAGAATACCGGAATCTCACCCAATTTGAATTAGAAAGCCTAGCGAATTATTTTCGCTGAGAAAGAGGAGACTATGACTTATAAAACACTGTTATTTGATGTCGATGATACGATTCTTGATTTCCAAGATACTGAACATGAAGCGCTGACAGCTCTTTTTGCGGAACAAGGTCTGACGATGGATCTCGAAATGAAACAGACTTATCAAGAGGTTAATCACGGATTGTGGCAACAATTTGAACAAGGGAAGCTGTCTAGAGACCAAGTAGTCAATGAACGATTTGGCTTATTTTTTAAAAAGTATGGGCGAATCGTCGACAGTGAAGCGATGGAAAAACACTATCGTTCTTACTTGGATCAAGGGCATAAATTATTAGGCAATAGTCAGCTAGTGTTGGCCGAATTGGCTGACAAGTTTGATTTATATGTTGTGACTAATGGTGTCTCTAAAACCCAATACCGCCGTTTGTCAGATGCTAAGTTGATGCCTTATTTTCGGGATATCTTTGTATCAGAAGATACAGGTTATCAAAAACCAATGAAAGAATTCTTCACCTATGTTTTTGACCGGATTCCTAATTTTGAACAACAAAAAACAGTCATTATTGGTGACTCATTGTCTTCAGATATTTTGGGCGGACATTTGTCAGGGATCGATACAATCTGGCTGAATCCTAACAAAAAAGCGGCTTCAACAGTTCTCCCAACCTATGAGATCCAGTCGTTGGATCAATTGCCATCGTTATTAAAAGACTGATTTCTTAGAAATGAATAGTAATTTTTCAGAATTTCGCTATAATAGAAACAGTGTAAATTTTAGAGACGAAAGAGGTTAATTGAATGACGAATGGCAAGCCCATTATTATTGGTGTGACTGGTGGTTCTGGTAGTGGAAAAACAAGTGTGAGCCGAGCGATTTTCAATCACTTTCCCAATCATTCCATTATGATGCTTGAACAAGACTCTTATTATAAAGATCAAAGCAACTTGAGCTTTGAAGAACGGTTGAACACAAACTATGATCATCCGTTTGCCTTTGATACCGATCTATTGATCGAACATCTGCAGAAACTCCTTGCCTACGAAACGATCGAAAAACCGGTCTATGATTATGTGGCACATACTCGCAGTGAAGCAACGATCATTCAGGAACCAAAAGAAGTGATCATCCTTGAAGGAATCTTGATTTTGGAAGACGAACGTTTGCGAGACTTGATGGATATCAAACTGTATGTAGATACGGATGATGATATTCGAATCATTCGTCGGATCAAACGAGATATGGAAGAACGCGGACGAACGCTGGATTCCGTTATTGAACAATATTTGACAGTAGTCAAGCCTATGTATCATCAATTTATCGAACCTACGAAGCGCTATGCAGATGTCATCGTTCCAGAAGGCGGCGAGAACCACGTAGCGATTGATTTGATCACAACGAAAGTTGCAACATTCTTAACCGAAAGCTGAGCATCTTTTCTTTCGAAAACACTTATTAAAGAATTTTTTTGATAAAGCAGTAGTTTTTCTTTATCAATTATGGTAAAGTATACCTCATGCGACGAGTCGAGATGGTCTAGCTTTGACTGACCAGATTGATAACAGAGGCACAAGGAGCGATCCACCTGCCGGATGTAGGGTGTCGGAATATTCCTTTTGTGGAGATAGGGTATTCTACTAGTAATAGTACTGTGAATAAAAAACAGCTTTGAACATTCATGTTCAAGGCTTTTTTTTTGTCTATTTCTGTAGGGGATAGCGATAGATCATCGATTCTTCTCCCCAAGGATGATAGCCTGTACCCATCAGCTCAAAACCAAATTTTTCATAAAACGAAACAAGATCTGTACATAAATAAAGGGTCGAGAAACCAGCAGTAGCGGCAGATTGCTTGATAGTTGCGATCAAAAGCCGAGCACCACCTTGTCTGCGATAGTGAGGATCGACATAGAGGGCGCACAGCCAAGGCATCAAATCCATTCGGCTGATAAAATCATTCGTGATCAGTCCACCACAGCCAATGATCGAGGGGACAGCAGCGGCTTGGTTATCCACGAGTAGGAACCATTGCGGTAGATCGGTATCAGCAAAACTGTGGGTCAAGCTATCTTCATACACTTTCATGGATGCGGGACTCGCCCATTTTGATTGAAAATAAGCGATCGCTTCCTGTAAATATTCAGGATGTTCTCTTAAATGAATGACTTTCATTTTTATCCCTCCTTTGGCAAACGGATTTGAAAAATAACGCCTTTAGGTTGTAGATCACGTACACTGATTTGCCCTTTGTGTTCCTCCACGATTTGTTTGGCGATGGCCAAACCGAGACCATAGCCGCCGGTTTCTTTTGAACGGGAGCGATCTTCCCGATAAAAGCGTTCAAAAATATGTTTCTTGTCTTCATCGCTAATAGATGGACCTGTGTTTCTAACTTCGAGCAGCCAATACTTGTTGGAAATTTCTGACAGCAGTGTGATCTTATCTCCTTGACTTGTATATTTCAGGGCATTATCCAATAAAATTACTAATACTTGATGTATTTTTTTGGGGTCGAAGACAGCAGTTGTCGTAGCTAGGTTTTCCAAGACAAATTGTTTATTATTCATTTTGGCAATCTCTTGAAACGGTTTTGCCAGTTCTTGAATGAAAGGAGCGATGGCAATGGTTTCTTTGGCTAACATCTGCTGGTTGGAATCGCTGCGGGCAATCGTCAATAAATCCGCTGTCAATCCAGTCAACCTCCGGGTCTCTGCTAATGCTTGAGCAATACTTTCTGATTCCTCAATGATCGTATGATTGGGCTTAGTGAAGGTGCGCTCTAAACTGTTTTGGATGATCGTCAAAGGCGTCCGTAATTCATGAGAAGCATTTTCGACAAATTCTTGCTGTTTTTTCCACGAAGCGAGGATCGGCCGCATTGTCAATGAAGAAAGGTAGTAGCTGATACCGATTGACAAGATCCAAAAGAAAATCATCGATAAAATCAAAATTGTTTGAAAGTTGTTCATTGCATTATTGATTTGGTTGGTATTGGCCAACACTTGAACATAGGCTACCCCTGATTGGTTCGTAGGCGCGGCAACCGTGATCGAGTGAAACAGCAAAGTCTCCGCTTCATTTTGATCGCTTACGGTCAGTGATTGAATCGTATTTAAATGTTCCGTATCTAATTTGAGTGAAGCTAGCTGAGAGAAACGTCCGCCTAATGATTGTTTGTTTACTATCGTACCGTCTTCTGACCAAAGAATAAATTGGGTGTTGAAACGATTGGTTCCAGGAATCTTTGGCATTACTGTATTTGGCGGTAAGGCAATGGCTTCGTTTTGATTAGCGTTGTTGATCTCTGCTTGGACCAGACGTGTATCTTGGACGGCTTGTTCAAGGGCAATATCGGTTTCTTGATATGCAGATTGATCAAATAATTCTAGTACAATGATTCCGAGCAATGTAAAGATCAATGCAAAAGCGCTGATATTGATCAAGAACAATTTAAGTCGCTGTTTCTTGGAGAGTTCTTTGTTCATTCGCTAATCTCCTTGCATAATATAGCCTACATTGCGCAGTGTCCGGATCTCTTTATCAATACCAGTATCCCGAAGATGTTTGCGTAAATTGCTGATGTAGACCTCGACTACTGTGATCGTTGTTTCTGAATCAAATCCCCAAATACGGTCAAAAATTTGTTCTTTCGTCAAAATAATGCCTCGGTTTTGCAAAAAATAAACGAGTAATGCAAATTCTTTTCCTTGGATAGGTAATAGCTTTTCGTCAATCGTTACCTCATTAGTAGAGAGATTGCAGGTCAATCCTTTATAGACCACTTGGTTTTCATTAAATAAACCCAATGAGCGTTTTAACAAGGCTTTGCAACGCATCAATAATTCTTCCCGATAAAAAGGTTTTGTCAAATAGTCATCGGCGCCCTTTTGAAAGCCAGCGACCTTATCCTCTAATCCATCTTTGGCGGTTAAGATCAAGATTGGTGTCTGAACAGTGTGCTGTCGTAATTTTGCCAATACTTCATAGCCATTCATTTCTGGAAGCATCAAATCTAGAATGATCAAATCATAAATCCCACTTTGGGCTTCATACAGACCTTCACTCCCATCAAAAGCTTGGCTGATTTCACCAATTTCTGCAACGATTTCTTTAATATTTTCTGATAACGTTCTGTCGTCTTCGATCAGTAATAACTTGATCATTCTGTCACCTCTTTCATTATAAGCATAGCATGAGTAACATAAAAAAAACTTAAAAAAGTGATTTTTGCTTAAGCTGTCTTTAAGTTTCAGCGTCTTAAATAGGGACTATAGCAATCAAAGGAGGAAAATACCATGAAATTAAAAAAGGTATTTCAACGAAAAGAAACCAAGTATCTTTTATCGTCTGAGCAGTTTCAGCCGTTTCTGGGTGCGTTGCAGCAGAGGATGAAGGTTGATGAATATGGCCAACACACGATTCTATCTCTTTACTATGACACGGATGATTTTCGTTTCATCCGTCATTCGATGGATAAGCCAAAGTATAAAGAGAAATTTCGCATCCGGAGTTATGGTGTTCCATCTCAGGACAGTTTGGTGTTCCTAGAAATCAAGAAGAAAGTCAATGGCATTGTATATAAGCGGCGTGTTCCTCTAAGCTATTCAGATTATCAATCATGGATACGAAGCGGGGAATTTCCTACCACTATTCAACCACTTCAAATTGCCGCCGAAATTCGTTGGCTATTTAAACAAAACCATCACTTAAGTCCGCGCGTTTTGATTGCCTATGACCGCCTTTCGCTTTTTGCATCAGAAGACAGTGAATTTAGAGTGACCTTTGATCAAAACATTCGTTATCGGGAAAACAATCTGACATTGTCTGAAGGGAGTTATGGACAATTGATAGCGCCAGAGATTGGTGTGTTGATGGAAGTCAAAGCAATGGGGGCCTATCCCCTTTGGTTTGTTGAACAATTGAATCAGTATGGTGTGCGCAAAGCTAGTTTTTCCAAGTATGCTCAAACCTACCAACGTCATTTGTTTAAAAAGGAGGATATTCAGAATGTTATCTAGTTTGTTAAGTGATACCGCTACTCTTGAATGGGATGGCTTGATTATTTGTATTAGTGCCTCACTGATTCTGGGTCTCTTAGTTGCCGGAGTGCATATGGTAAAGAATGTTTATACAAAAAATTTTGTCATTACGTTGGCAGTACTGCCGGTTCTAGTACAATCAGTGATTATGCTGGTCAATGGGAATTTAGGAACTGGGGTAGCGATTTTGGGCGCATTCAGCTTGATCCGCTTCCGTTCCGTTCCAGGAGGTTCTCGCGAAATCACCAGTGTGTTTTGGTCCATGGGGATCGGCTTAGCCACCGGTATGGGTTATGTCGGTTATGTGGTGGTTTTTTCATTCGTGGTAGCTGCCTTTTTATTGATGCTGTATACCGTACCCTTTGGCGAACGACGTAAGACGAGCGAACGGGAATTGAAAATAACTATTCCAGAAGACTTAGATTATCCCCAACTGTTTGATGACATTTTTGAGAAATTTACTCATACAGCCAAGTTGGATTCGGTACGCACAACAACCATGGGTAGTCTCTACGAGTTACGCTATCACTTAGTATTGAAGGATCAAACACAAGAAAAGGCTTTGATCGATGATGTACGGACACGTAATGGCAATTTACCTGTTGTACTCGGTAAAGTTGCGGCTAATCGTGATGAATTATAAGGAGGAAGACCAATGAAAAAAATCTACCCATTGTTTTTGGCACTGTTACTGGTAGCTTGTGCGCAGCAATCTGAAACAAATTCTTCAAGTTCTGCCACTGGAACTTCGGAAGCAACGGTTACGAATGGATCTACTTCTTTGGAAGATACAGATTATTATGGAAAGTATGAAGAAGAGGATTTGGATGCTTCTTATGAGTCATCTTCAGCCATAGCGATAAAACTGGCGGGTGCACAAACGGAAGCTGGAGAAGGATTTACAGTTGATGATCAAACAGTAACGATTACTTCGGCAGGGACATATATGGTCAGCGGTTCTTTGACAGATGGTCAGTTGAAAATCAACGTCGACAAAGAAGCCAAAGTTCATTTGATTTTTGCTGGAGTAAGTATCACGAATGCTAACAGTTCAGCAGTTGTTATCGAGCAGGCAGAGAAAGTCATTACGACATTAGCTGCGGATACAACAAATACGTTAACGGATGGAACGAGTTATACCTTTGCAGAAGGAGAAACCGAACCGGATGCTGCTTTTTATAGCAAAGACGATTTGTCGATCAATGGAGAAGGGAAATTGGTCATTGAAGGCAATTATAGCAACGGTATCCGCAGCAAAGACGATTTAGTCTTGGCAAGCGGCACCTATGAAATCACAGCAAAAAACAATGCGATCAAAGGAAAAGATTCGGTGTCGATTCGAGATGGGAATTATACTCTGACGACTTCTGAAGGAGATGGTATCCAAGCCAACAATACCGAAGATGCTACAAAAGGCTATATTGGGATTGATGGTGGTATATTTACGATCCAAAGTGGTCGGGATGGTATCCAAGCTGAGACAAATCTTAGTATTCAATCAGCAGAAATGACCGTTAAGACAGCTGATGGTGCAGATAGTCAATCGGTCGTCGCTGATGAAAGTTATAAAGGAATGAAAGCAGGTGGATCCATCCTACTAGCAAGTGGTTCCTATACTATCGATAGTGCGGATGATAGTATCCACGCCAATGATTCAGTCACCATCAATGGCGGGGAGATTTCAGCAGCGACTGGAGATGATGGCATTCATGCAGACAATGGTTTAACCATTAATGATGGGACGATTATTGTCAACAAATCCTATGAAGGCTTAGAAGCAAGCGTCATCACCATTGCTGGTGGAGATATTCAAGTGCTAGCAAGCGATGATGGGGTAAATGCCGGCGGCGGCAGCGACACGACGGACAGCGGACAATTTGGACAAGATAGTTTTGGAGGAGGACCAGGCGGTGGCGATCAAGCAGACGATAGCAAAGAAGTTGTCATCACAGGTGGAACCTTGTCAATTGATGCTGAAGGAGATGGATTGGACAGCAATGGCAATGTCACAATGAGCGGTGGAATCGTGATTGTCAATGGACCGACGCAAGGCGGGAATGGCGCTTTAGATTATAATGGAACCTTTGAAATTACAGGTGGGACCCTCGTCGCTGCAGGAACCACTGATATGGCAATGAATGTGAGTGGCGGAACACAACGATCAGTGGCGATTACTTTCGATCAATCTCAGGCAGCAGACACGTTGATCACCTTGCAAGATACTGAGGGCAATACGTTATTATCCTATGCACCTAGTAAGGATTTTCAACATGTGGTGATTTCAAGTCCAGATTTACAATCAGCAGACTATACACTACTTAGTGGCGGCAGCAATAGTGAAACTTCTGTTTATGGTCTTTATCAAGGAGGAAGTGTGAAGGATGCTTCTGAATTAGGCACATTATCTTTAACAGATACCCTTTCAAATTTGACTCAATCTGGCGCAACTGCCACGACAAACCAAATGGGCGGATTTGGACGCTGATCAATTCTAGTAGCCCTCGTTGGAGGAACCAAAGAAAGAATACTACGAACGATGACCGCTACAACTTAGTTTATTTTTGCTATACATGATTGGTGAAAAGCCATTAAAGTGTAACATTCTGAAAGGATATTCTAGCCCTCCATTTCCGAGATTGAAGCAGACAGTGTCTAAAGATATCGTGGATAGACCATGCCTATTTTAAGGTGTACTTAAGCTAGTAAACATATAGTCAAGCTACGTTTAGTAGAGGAGGATATGAGATGAATTTTATGAAACGCGGCTTACAAAGTTTGTGGGCAAAGAAAGGTCGAAGTTTGCTGCTGATTGCTGTTTTTTCGGCAATTTTGATTTTTGTTTTAGCAGGATTGACAATCCGCAGTGCTGCTTTAGTCGCAACCGAAAACGCACAAAAAAGCGTGGGAGCGACGGTGACGCTGCAAGCCAATCGGGAGTCTCTTCGACAAAACAGCCAAACAGCTTCTTCAGATACTTCAGAGGGGGAGTCGACACCGCCCGATCCAGGCAGTTTCCAGAATACACCGGTAAATCTTAGTGATGCTCAAGCAATTGCAGCGTTAAGTGGGGTAGCATCCTATAGCTTTGAAGCGAGTACATCAGCCGATGCTGTCAGTGGCATTGAAGCTATTTCAAGTGAGGATGACGAAAGTACAGCGACAGAATCTACGGAGGATTCATCTAGAGCAACGAATGGCCAGCCAAGTGGGATGCCTAATATGCAAGAAGGCAGAATGAGCAGCATGAGCAGCGGCGATTTTCAAATCACTGGTGTTTCCGAAAGTACGAACTATACAAGTTTTTCAGAAGGCACCGCGAAAATTACCGATGGTGAAGCCATCACTGCAGGAGATGAAGGGACGAATCATGTCTTGATCGAATCAGAATTAGCAGAAGCAAATGGGCTTTCAGTTGGCGACAAATTTGTTATTTCTGATAGTGAAGACAATGAAGTCGAAGTAACGATCAAAGGGATCTATGAAACCAGTGAAGTTGTGAACAGTATGAGCCAAATGTTCAATTTTTTGAACCCAGCCAATACATTGTTTGCATCCTATACTCTCGTTAATACATTGGCGGGTAATGAGGATACGTTAGATTCGGCGACTTATACGTTGAGTGATCCTTCAGAAATGGACAGTTTCGTTGCTCAAGCTGAAAAACTGATTGATACCGATACCTACAGTATCCAAACGAATGATCAAATGTATCAGTCGATGTTGACACCATTGAATAATGTTGCAAGTTTTGCCAAAAATATAATTGTGCTAGTTGCGGTTGCCGGTGTCATCATATTGACATTGATCGTAATGTTGTCGATCAGAGAACGCAAATATGAGATCGGCGTTCTGTTATCTTTAGGCGAATCGCGAATAAAAGTCATTTTACAGTTTTTTACTGAGATTGCTATCTGTATGTTCTTTGCATTGGGAATCGCTGCAGCTAGTGGCAATGTTGTAGGGAATATCGTGGGCGAGCAGCTGTTGGCTCAACAAACGACAACGGAACAAGCGGACGCAGGGATGAATGGTCCGGAAGGAATGCCAAGTATGGGCAACGGCGGTCCTAATGGCAGAAGCGGGCTATCCGCTTTTACACCCTCGGCAGAAGTACAAGAGTTAGCTATTACGGTTTCATTCCAAGAAATCGGCTTATTGGATTGTTAGGTGTAGGGATCAGCTTTGGGTCCATTCTATTATCTTCAGCTGGAATTTTGCGCCTCAATCCAAAAAAAATATTGGTTTCCTAGGAGGGATAGCATGACGTTACAAACAGAAAAATTAGGTTATTGGTACCAAACAGAATCTGAAGCCCTTTTTCGAGAAGTAGATTTGACCTTTGATTCTGGAAAAATGTACGCGATCCTTGGTTCCAGCGGTTCTGGTAAAACGACCTTTCTCTCATTGATCACGGGGTTGGACACACCAAAAGAAGGGAATATTTATTACGATAACGAACCGTTGAACAAAATTGGATTGCGAGAATACCGTCGTAAAGATGTTTCTATCGTCTTTCAAGCTTATAATTTGTTGCCCTATATGTCGGCACTGGATAATGTGACTACCGCAATGGCGATTGCCAAGTCACAACAAACAGATAAAAAGGCATATGCTTTGGCAAACCTGGCTAAAGTTGGGATAACTGAAGAATTAGCTATGAAGAAAGTTACCCAGCTTTCCGGTGGACAGCAACAACGAGTGGCCATCGTCCGGGCTATATGCTGTGAACATGAGTTGATCGTGGCAGATGAGCCCACCGGTAATTTAGATGAAACGACCTCAAAAGATATCGTTCAACTGTTTCAAGAAATTGCCCATGAACAAAAGAAATGTATCATCTTAGTGACCCATGAACAAGAAGTAGCGAAAGTCTGTGATGTTGTTTATGAACTAAAAGAGCGTCAATTTGTCATGCGGGACTCCTAATAAACTTGTTACTGAAAGACTAAACTCAAGGCTGTATTTTCTCATCAGAGCGGATGCAGCCTTATCTTGCATCTTGCAGCAGAAACTTCTACAATAAAAGGAAGGGGGCGAGACGATGCGATTACTGATCGATGGGGATGGTTCCCCAGTAAAAAACGAAGTTATTGAATTAGGTGCGCAGTTTGCATTGCCAGTAGTGATCGTCACTAGTGTCGATCACTATACGGCCAAAGAATATCCTAATTTTGTTCATTTTGTCTATGTGGATAAGGGGGCCGATCGAGCCGACTATGAGATTGTTAAAGAAATTCAACCGGGCGATTTTTTAGTCACACAAGATTATGGCTTAGCTTCACTTGTATTACCAAAAAAAGCCCGTGTTTTTCATCATAACGGCACAGAATATTTGCCGGAGACTATCGACTTTTTATTAGGGCAACGGTATTTAGGAACACAAATGCGTAAAGCCGGCAAGCGGACCAAAGGACCGAAACCATTCACGAAAGAGGATCGTCAACAATTCAAACAAGTTCTAGAGCAAGAAATTAAAAAAACGATCCAGCAGTAACCATCATTGAGGAGACTGCTGGATCGTTTATTTTTTTCGAAAACGATCATAAAAATATTTTCCGGCAACGGTGACGATGGCCACAAAGGCTATACAATAGCCAAAGATACCCATTTGATGAACAAAGCCGCCCTGTTGGGGACTTGCAACGACTAAAAGAGAGGAACCTAAAATCACTGCTGCTAAGATAATGCCAATCACTAGCCGATTGATCATTTGATCAAAACGGTCCAGCAGCTGTTTTTGATGGCGGATCTCAATATTCAGACGATGCTTGCCAGTAGCTAGTGTGTTGACAGCAGCTAATGTTCGATCAGGGAGTCGACTGAGTGCTCGGAGACTTTTGGCACTGGCTAACAAACTTTTTTTCATTTCTTCTTCAAGATCCAGCTGCTGCAAAAAGTATTTCTGAGCAAATGGCTGTGTCACTTCCATCATCGATAATTGAGGGTCAAGTGCCTCGATTACTCCTTCAAGCGTTCCGAAAGCTTTAATCAGCAGCGTGATGTCACGGTGCATCTGCAGATGATTGTCATGACAGATAGTGATGACTTCAGCTAATACTTTTTGCAAATCAATATCTTTGATCGGCATGTTGTAATAATTTTCAACAAAAGACTGAAGATCTTGATAGAAATCCACTTCATCGAAGTTTCTTTCCCGACGGCAAAGGCGTAGGACAGCTCTACCAACTTGTTGGGTATCTTGAGTGTACAATGCGATCAAGGCATCTGCCAGCCGACTGCGAAGGGTCTGGTCCAGATGTCCCATCATTCCGAAATCTAAAAAGATCAAGCGATAAGGCGGCAGTGTCTCCTCATCCTGCCATTTTAAGGAGTAATCAACACCGCCTAAAACACCAACTTTCTTTTTTACATGGAAAGGAGCTGTTTGCTGATCGGGATCCAGTGGTTGCAAGAAGAGATTTCCAGGATGAGGGTCTGCATGGAAAAAGCCGTCTTCAAAGACTTGCTTCATAAAGTTCTCTACCAGCAGGGTACCGACCTCTTTCTTGATTTCTTTTACTGTCCGGTTGGGAAAAAATTGTTCATTGTTTTTTCGAGCAAGCAAACAGTTTAGGTTTTCTCCTTCCATATAGTCCATGACGATGACTTTATGTGTACACCACTGAGGATAGACTTTAGGAATCTCGATCTGCTGCCAGTGGTGATTGAAGTGATAAAACTCTTGCGCATTTTTCGTTTCTTGCAGAAAGTTTGTTTCATTATCCAATGAGCGTCGAACTTCATGCAGAACGCTTTTAAGATCCACCACATTCGTTTCTGGAATATAGCGAATCAAAGGAATCGCTTTTTCAAACAAATCGAGATCTACTTGGATAGCGGAAATAATGCCGGGATGCTGTACTTTGACAACAACTTCTTTGCCATCTTTTAGAGTCCCACGGTGAGCTTGACCGATAGATGCCGAAGCTAAGGGCTTTTCTTGCAAAGTTGTAAAAATGGCTGTCAGAGGTTGTTCCCATTCTGCTTCTAACAGCGCTTGGACTTGCGGAAAAGGATCGCTTTTGACATTGTCTTGCAAGTGTTTGAATTCATTGATAAAAGCGTCAGATAATAAGTCGCTACGGACGGAAAGCATTTGACCGATTTTAATGAAGGTGGGTCCTAATTCTTCAAAGGCTTTGCGTACAGCGAGGGGATCTTGCTGCTTACTTAAATTTTGAATCACTTTGTATTTGAGAAACACTTGAACGATCTGTCTGAGTCTTTTTTTCTTAGATGGTGATTCCTGTTCCATACGGGCACCTCTATTCTTTAAGTTTTGCTAGTCTAATAGTACGAAGAAATCAAGAAACATTCAACTACGGATGATTTCAGTTGTTAAAATCGGCAAGAAATAATGTCGCAGCTTCGTTTTTGTGCTAAAATGTGGAAGAATTAGTTTTGGTAGAAACAATGAATACAGGAGGAATTTCTTTTGAAAATTATTTTATTATATGGCGGACGCAGTGCAGAGCATGATGTATCGCTTCTATCCGCTTTTTCAGTAGTCAATGCTGTATATTATAATTACTACCAAGTACAATTAGTAATGATCACGAGAGATGGCCAGTGGCTAAAAGGCTCTTTATTGACTGAAGCCCCTACATCCAAAGAAGTGTTGAATCTGACGGATTCGGCTTACCAAGGGACGCCGATCCAACCTGGTGAGATCAAGGAAGAGGATGCGATTGTTTTTCCGCTGCTCCACGGACCAAATGGAGAAGATGGAACGATCCAAGGTTTTCTAGAGACCATCGGCATGCCTTATGTAGGCGCAGGGGTTTTAACTAGTGCCTGTGGCATGGATAAGATTATGACCAAATATATCTTGCAGGCGGCGGGGATTCCGCAAGTTCCTTATGTACCCGTTCTTAAAAACTATTGGAAAGAAAATCCTAAAAAAGTATTTGAACAATGTGAAGGCAGTCTTTTGTATCCAATGTTTATCAAACCTGCCAATATGGGTTCAAGTGTTGGGATCACAAAAGCTGAAAATCGGGAAGAATTGCAAAATGCACTTCAAGAAGCCTACCGTTATGATACACGAGCGATCGTAGAACAAGGGATCGAAGCTCGCGAAATCGAAGTCGCTGTTCTTGGAAATGAAGATGTGCGTACAACAATGCCCGGCGAGATCGTTAAAGATGTAGCTTTTTATGATTACAATTCGAAGTATCTTGACAATAAGATTGAGATGCAGATCCCAGCTCAAATTCCTGAGGAGACACAAGCGAAAGCGCAAGAGTTTGCCAAAAAAGCTTATACGATGCTTGGAGGAAGCGGCCTCAGCCGCTGCGACTTTTTCTTGACGAACAAAAACGAATTATTCCTGAATGAATTGAACACGATGCCTGGTTTTACCGAGTTTAGTATGTACCCGCTGTTGTGGGAAAAAACCGGTCTGCCATATGGTGATTTGATTGAGGAATTGATTCAATTAGGAGTCAACCGTTTTAAACAGCGTCAAGCCTTTTTAACCGATGTCGAATAATCACAAACAGGGAAATCAGTTCAACTCAAGGTGAAGCTTGAAAGGACCATGATCTTCCCTGTTTTTAACTTAAGGAGATAAATAAGATGAATCTATCGATAAAAGAAGTTGCCGCTTTATTTGGCGTAGAATGTGCCGATCAGACAATGATCAGCAGTGTAGAATTTGACAGCCGCTTGGTCACTACCGATAGTTTGTTTGTGCCGTTGGCCGGAACGAGAGATGGCCATGAGTTTGCTCAACAAGCGCAAGAAAAAGGAGCAATCGCTGCTTTTTGGAGCCATCCGACAATCCAGCCGCCAGAAGGACTAATGATCATCGAAGTATCAGACACCCTAGCTGCCTTTCAAAAGCTGGCAAAATTCTATAAAGAAAAACTGGCGCCAAAAGTAATTGCTATTACAGGTAGCAATGGTAAGACTACTACAAAAGATATGGTAGATGCGGTGGTGGCACAGCAGTTCAAAACCTACAAAACACAAGGAAATCACAATAATGAAATTGGTTTGCCACTAACGATTCTGCATGCACCAGCGGATACAGAAGTTCTTGTATTGGAGATGGGGATGGATCATGCGGGGGAAATCGAGGTCTTGTCACACTTGGCTCAGCCAGATGTTGCAGCGATCACATTGATCGGTGAAGCCCATATTGAGAATCTTGGTTCTCGTGAAGGAATCGCGAAAGCCAAGATGGAAATCACTGCCGGCTTAGACCCAGCAGGATTTTTCATGATACCAGCAGACGAGCCTTTATTGACCCCCTACCTTGCAGAGTTGACTCAGCAGGTAGAAACCTTTGGTTTGGGTGAAGGCAATCTTAAAGGAACGATCCAAGAAGAAACCCAAGAACAAACAGCTTTTACGGTAGCGGATCAAGTCTATACGATTCCAGTGATCGGCGGCTACAATGTAAAGAATGCCTTGATCGCGATTGGCATCGGCCGTTATTTGGGGATTGAAGAAGAAAAAATCAAAGCAGGATTGGCTGATTTTCAACTGACAAAGAATCGTACACAATGGTTGAAAGCTGCGAATGGCGCCGCTATTTTAAGCGATGTCTATAATGCAAACCCAACAGCGATGGGATTAGTCTTAGACAGTTTCAGAAAATTGCCTCTGACTGGCAGACGGATCGCTGTGCTAGCAGACATGTTGGAGTTAGGTCCTGATTCAGCGAAGATGCATGCCGGGATGGCGGATCATTTAGATGAAAGGTTCGATTTGATCTTTTTGTACGGTAGTGAGATGCAAGCGTTGAAACGTGCATTGGATCAAAGCCGCTTAGCCGATCGAGTCCATTTCTTTAGCAAAGAGGAAAAAGCGGCGCTGATCACACAACTACAAAAAGAACTGCAGCCTACGGATAGCATTGTTTTAAAGGGGAGCAACGGAATGGGCCTGGTTGAGGTAATTGATTCTCTAACAGCAATGTAAAGTAAGCGGTAAGTGTCTAGAGTTTAGTTAGGAATAAAAATAAGAATTTAGAAGTAAAGAGGATAGAGAAATCTGTCCTCTTTTTTGTTGTTCAGGCGGAAAAGGAGAGTTCATGAAACAACTATCCGAAGTGGTCGGTTTAAAGGTTCGATTCCTTGTATTTGTATAGGGACTAGAAATAGCTCCCAAAGCCATATTATTGACTCTCTTTCTAGATGATCAGTATAGTTTCCGCCAAATCTTTCTAGATGACTATACTGAGCCGCAGGTATTCAGATGTTTTGACATTGGCGAGTACGGGTTCGACTCCCGTTGCCTGCTTACAAAATTTTATAGATGGTTTCCTATTTTTCTTGGCGGAGAAGTAGAAAAATCTGAAGGAGGCTATAACATGGCAGACATTACAGTGAATCAATTAGCTACACAAACGTTTTATCAAATTCCCCAAATCTTTATGACACGGACAGAGCGAATCAAAGATAGTATGGGAAAAGTTATTAAAAAGATTCGCTATACGAGTGATTACGCGCAATTATCCAATGATGCCAAATTGGCGTATGGGGCATTGTATAATCGCTGTCAGTTATCGATTCGTTCGTATGAATCTGGAAAACGAGATTTTGTCGATGAATATGGTTCTGTGTTTTTGATTTTTACTGTGGAAGAATTAATGGAGTTGTTAGATAAGTCGAATAAGACCATTACGAAGATCAAAAAAGAATTAAAGCAGAAGAAGCTGTTGCGAGAAGTAAAACAAGGTCTAAATAAGCCCAATCGTTTATATCTTCAATTAGTCGAAGCGGATCATCAAATTATTGAAGAATATGATTCAGAAAATCGATTGATCAAGCGTTTGGATTATCTTGGGAATGAACTCCCTCTTCCGAATGAGGATTATTCCAGAAAAGCAGAAAAAACGCCTGAATCCCTTGGGGGACAAGGACGTGTAAATTTTACACGTGTAGAAAATACACGTCCGGACGTGAAAAATTTACATACTAGTAATACTTACTCTAGTAATACTGAGAATATTAACGATACAAATCGATACGAGAAACCAACGGATGTTTCTCTTTCAGAAATTCCAGAAGCAGAGCTGCTCAAAATGGGGGATTATCCATTTTTGACGAAGCGAACCATTGAGCTGCTTTCTCATTTTGGGACAGATGCACAAAGATTGATTGATAAAATCTATACCGCAAAACGCAAAATAGAAAAAGAGTATGCGGATATTCTAGCGATCCATTATCGTGTTTTGCCTCGATTAAACGGAGAGCTTTGGGCACAAGATTTGGAACACGAAGTAGAGAAATTCATTTTTAAATATCGTACGAGTTGTCATGAAGGAAAACCGATTCAAGAACCATTTGCTTATTTTTATCGGATGATGACCCATTTCTGGAAATTGGTGTTGTTGGCAGAAAGCATTGTTTCTTTTTCTGAGATTGAACGTTTAAGACAAGAATGGTTATCAGGTGAACGGGCTGAACCAAGCGTGCTTCAAGCAATTTTCCCTGATAAATATACGTTGACGCAATTGGATAACGAATTGCTTTGTTTGCGCGAAACAGCAGTAAAACGTGGGGACAAGGAGGAAAACCGATGATGTATCAATCAACCAATCGGGCTTGTTACAATAGCTATTATGTGCCGTTTGAGACAATGGCCTATGCCAGCTGGCCGCCAACCTATGTGACGTGTGATTGCGGCAATTTAGCGAAACATATCGTCCATTTTCGGCTTTTAGAGGGTGGTGCGCCGCATTTTCAAGAGACGTTTATTTGGAAATGTGAGGAATGCGGGGCTTGTTACCGACAAGTAAAAGGGACGTTTGATTTTGAACCGATGGTTCAAGAAGGAGAGTGCCGACATGATTAAACCAGAAAATAAACGAAGTGCGACAACACTCAATCCAAAACAACAAGCAGCATTAAAGCGGTTATCGAAAAAATACGTTCTTTCGGAAAGTAAAATTCTGGCACATGCATTTGATCTTCTTGTTAGACAAGAGGCGGCGCATTTTGATGTGGGACTGAAAAAAGTGTCTACACCTCATTGAAAAGTGTCTACACTTTTGGGAAAGAAGGGAAAGAGTCAATGGAAAAACAATCAAACATCCTAGAAAAACCAATGTCACGAGTGAAAGAACAAGGGATTTTTCGCATGACAGATATTCAACGATTAGGGGCAGAATGCCAGTGTTTTCCCACGCTCGAGACGTTTCATTTGCCGGGAGGCAAAACACGAATTGTCCGTCGCATGCGCACTTTTCGTATTGATGGGCGAAACGTTGTGGAATTCGAAGAATATCATGAGGGCTTAGAGCGTAAGCGCTATGAGAAACAGACGTTGCCGTTAAAAGCGATCTATCCAGAAATCAAGCGTGTAACCGATGCTTCTGGGAAAACGATCGCTCGCCGATTGAAATCCGATCGGCCGTTACGTTGGGTGCTTCCGGCAGGCCGTCAGAACGAAACCTAAAAACTAAATAGACAAATAAAACACCTCCTGTTCTCTTTTTCGATGTACCTTAACATCTGATCGAAAGCCATCGGAGACTTGGAAAATCCATGGAGAACTTAGCGAATACAGTAGCACTTAGGGAATCTGCGGGTAAAGTTAGGGCATACGTGCTAGACCTTTTTTGAAACCAACGTCGGTTCTCTTTTACGCAGGCATAACAACAAATCGGTGCCTGTGAGTCCATGCTGGCAGGAGCTGGGGACGGAAATGAACGGAAACGATGAGGGTTTTCGGTAAACCATGGATGGCACAGGTAAGAAGATGGTCGGAACGATCAGCCATAGCGCCTTATCTAATCAGAACCGCTACTAAGGGGATAAGGTTACGTACATTTATGAAATAGGAAATCAGATCTTCAGTAATGAGGAGATCACTTAGAAAAAAGTTTTTTAACAGACTTGTTTCTAAGCGTATGCGGGGAGTACATGTAGGCACTTGCCAGGACCCGATTCAAACGATCGGTGAGCATTTACCGTTGTCTACTAGGGTTCTGGATCCGGACGCCATAATCCAGTCGAATGCCCGTTAGGGTAGATCGAAGAAGAGAACACCCACGAATGGTGGACACAGGAACGAACAACTGACTGCGAAAAAATAAGTTTGTAAGGGAGACAAGAAGTAGATGGAAAACAGAACAACCGAAAAACAGAAAGCCTTTCGACCAAAGAGACCCGTAAAACGAATGCCAAACCAGCAGGAGCTGTTGGCACAAAAGAAAGCGAACTGGTCGATGAGGCGAATATGTATCATTTGTGGGTTTTCCCACCGGGGATAGGACTTCCTTTTGGGTTGACTTAAAAAAGCAAGGGAACGGAGGAAATGAACCATGAGCCAAGTGGTCTATGGATTGGTGTTAGGTGGTACGTGTTTGTTGGTGTGGGGAATGTTTCGTTTGTTGGATCATTTGATCCATTGGTTGGTATCGAAGGTTTGGTTGGTACTAGAGAAACGCCAGAAAAGGCTGGATGCCAAGAAAAAAAGACTGTCGTGAAAGGATAAACGACAGTCTCTGAGCGAGATGGGTTAGGGTTGATGGGTATTCATGAAATCGGTCATATGCAACCATCTAGCTCATGTCTAGTATACAACAGAAAATAACGAAAAAGAAAGAGAAAACAAATGGTTGGTTGACCGGTGCGAGTGTTTCAAAACTCCTTGTAGAAACAATGGGTCAAAGATTTTTAGAAAACTTTCTGCTAAAAACTTCCAATATGAATTTCCGACAAAAAAATCGACGTACAAGTGAACACTCGTACCGGTCAGTCAATCAAAAAAGAAGGGGGTAAGAAAGAATATGGAAAAAGCAATCAATGGGTGTGTGCAAGTGGAGAAACAAGGGAATTACGTATCCATCACATCCGAAGAGTTAGATGGATGTGACGTTCTGGGTATCATGCTTTTTAGCGTGGTTTCAATTGCTAAAAGTGAAGGAATTGATCTGAGACAGATTCACCAGATCATTGATGCTCTTGATCAGCGCTTGGAGTTAGAGGAGTGTGAACAAAAATATGATTAAAGAACCTCTAGACGCACAGAAACAATATCAGTTAAAGAAGCTGGCAAGAAAAGCATTATTTGAATTGACCGACGAAGAATATCATCCAAATTGGTTCAATGATCCGCAAGCAATCAAACGCCGGGATCGATTACTGGTGATTTTAGGTGATCCGATGATTGATCCGGTTCGAAAAGTCGGTGAAACAGAAGAAGCGTTTCAAAAGCGGCGGTGCCAACATTTCTTTGATGTACGTCCGGGATTAGAAGAACGAGTACTTTCCGACTTGCTTGCGGGAAAGAAAGTCAAGCATGTATCCGAAGCCTATCAGATTCCACCATCCAAATTGACGTATCTACGAAAAAAGTATCATTTGTTTCCCAAGCAGGCTATGAATACCAGTTAGAAAAAATGTAAGCAAAAAAAGCATTCCCTATCGAAAGTTTTCAAAAACAATCTTTTCATTTTTAATTGATCCGATACATGAAGTATTGGTTGTCTTTTTGAGCCAACCCCACTTGTTGGGCAATGACAAGATTTTTTGGTGCATAGTTGACTGTAGAAAGTACGATTTCGTTTTTCTCTTTATTGGTTACTTTGATTGGGAATGTTTGTTTTTGGCCGTTATCTCCAGTAAGGATTGCTTTGGTATCTCCTTGAAAGACGATTGTTGTGATTTGATAACTTCCGAGATTGATTAGTTCGTTTCCTTCTTTTTTCTGTAATTCTTCAAAAGAAAGAGGTATTGTAGGTTTACTTTCTGTAAAACTAGAAGTTAAAACTGTTTCTATCGTTTCACTGTTTTTAGTAGGGGCGTAAGAAGGGACAGGAAAAATAATTTGTAAAAACACAAAAATTATTAGTAAAATAGCTAACAAAGAAACAATGATTTTAAAACAATTTGTCATTGAAATCACACCTCTTTATTTAATAATGAACGTTCGTAATAATAGTGAACAACAAAAAACAACTTTACCAAAATAGGAATATAATCCGTTGTATGTGAATGTTTCTTGTTGTAAAATATTTTCGTAAGATCTTATGGAAATAGTACAAGAAAGGGATAGAAATGTCTAGATATTCGTCAATTAATGTAGATGAAGAAACACAAAAAGAAGTAGAAATTGTGAAAGAAATTTTTGAAAAACAATATTATGGTGCGTCCTTTTCAAGACGCTCAATAATAAAAATAGCTGTTCATAAATTATATGAGGAGCTTATGAAAAATAACCAAATAAATGAAAGTGAGGACTAAAAAAATGAAAAAGATGTTTGCAAGTTTGGTGGTAGGTGCAGCTTTAGGAGTCGTATTTGTCACAGGTGGTACCGATGCTCATGCGTCAGAAGTAGATGGTGTGTGGACCCCACGTACGGTGGAACAAATCAAAGCAGACATAAACAAAGCCAAAGACAACAAGTATACGATTGTCTGGGGTGATACCCTAAGCGGCATTAGTCAAGCAACGAATATCACGGTGCAGAAGCTAGCGGATATGAATAAGATTGCGAATGTCGATTTGATCTACGCAGGCAATACACTAGTCTTTGAAGGAAATGTCGTGACAGCCAAGAACGATAAGGGAGAAACAGTTGCGCAGTCAGTGGTCACCCCACAAGATAAGAATGATGCGAATAAACCAGTAGGTAAACAAGCAGAAGAAAAAGCACAAGGAACAACTGCGTCTTCTCAATCACAAAACAAGCAAGGAACAACTATGACTAGCGGCAAAACAGCTACAAGCAGTCAAGGAACAAGTGCTGCAGTTACTGGGACAAACGGCAGTCAAACCGGGACAAGCGGTTCTGTTGAGGGGACAACTAGTTCTACTGCTGGGACAACAACTTCTTCAGGAACAGTAGAAACACCTGCTCAACCAAGTGAGCCAGCTACGCCAAGTCAACCAGCAGATAATCAACCAATGCAACCAAGCAAACCAGCGGAAAAACCGACGACACCGACACAGCCAAGTACAGATGGAAACCAAGGAGGAACAACCACACCTGTAATTGATCCTTCGACAGTAACGGATCAAGAACCACGTCCAGATATGATTGGAAATAGCGGAATGGTATTTAATTCTGAAGAAGAAGCTATGGCTTATGGTTGGAAAGAAATTAAAGATGAAAATAGTAAATGGTATGGTTATGGATTTGGTGCTCCTAGTTTACTAAACAAAAATCTTGATCCTATTAATAAATGGTCTGTAGATTTCTACGAGACAGATCAATAAAAATAGTTAGGTGCTGAGAAATGTCTTAGTGCCTTTTTTGTTTGGAGGAAATCATTATGAAAAAATACCCACGGGCACGTTCCCCAGATCAAATCAAATAGAAAACAATTCACGTCGTTATCAATTTTCGGTAACGGCGTTTTATTATACAAAAAAATTAAGAAAGGAAGGAATTCTCGTGTCACAAAGAACAAGAAAGAATTGGTTCAAGGCCGCAGCTCTCGTCGCTTTTTCACAGTTTTGTTTCTTAACGGGTACCTTTCAAGCACAAGCAGAAGAAACAGCTGTTGGACAACCAACGGTAGAAACGACAACACCAGCTCCCGCTGAAGCAGTTGAAGTTCAACCGGTAGAAGAAGCCGTACCAGCTGTAGAAACACCATCTGAGCCTGTGCCAGAGACCAGTGCGCCGACAACGAATTCAAAAGCAGCCCTCGATCAAACGATTGGGGCAACACAAAATCCAGGAGACAGTCCAGCTACGACACAACCAGTAGAAGCAGAAACGCCTGAAACAGAAGGTTCAGTAGTACCTTCAGAAGAACGTACGCCAAGTACGATACCATCTTCTGAAGGAACAGAACGAACAGAGGTAACTGCTCCAGAAACTGAATCAACACCCGCTACGGATACAGACACAACCGTTGAAGCATCCGTAGAAAAGAAGAATACAGCAAAGGAAGTAGAAGCTGAAAAAGCAAAAACCCCGGTTGTATCTTCTGACATGAAAGAAACCACGGTTTCTGAGAAAGACGTAGAAAAAACACTGGTTGTTACACAACCTCGTGCTGCTCGTGTTCGTCGTGCAGCCGTTTCTACCCGTGTCGCAAATACGGCAACGGTTCATGAAAAAACAGAATATGCAAGTAATGGATTAGATTGGGGAAGTGCGATTCTACCAAATGGGACTTCTTTCACCTATGATGGTGTAAGTATTTTCGATGTAGATGGCAAGATCGCTTTTTGTGTGGAACCTGGCGTAAAAGGCGCTTCAGGGACATTTACAGAATCTGCTTTAAGTACCTATATCAAAGATGCCAACGTCCGTAAGAAGATTGCATTGATTTCGTATTACGGATATACCAACAGTAAAGATAAATCATTGAATCGACGAGTAGCGACACAATTTTTGATCCATGAACAATTAGGTTCTAACTTTTATGGCACGAATCCGATTTTGAATTATGAGGCGTTTAAAAAAGAAGTTTTAGGTTTAGTGAACAACGCAACGAAAAAAGCTTCTTTTAACAATCAAACAAAAACAATCAAAGTCGGTGAAACGATTAAAGTACCAGATACGAATAATGTGTTAAAGAATGCAGCGAAAATCAATGTTCCTAAAGGCATTACTGCAAAAATTCAAGGTAATCAATTAGTGATTACCGCAACGAAAGATGCGGCGGAAAAAGCAAAAATTACTTTAGATAGATTAACTGTTTATGGTACTCCTATGGTTTATCGAAAAGCAGGGGTTCAAACTGTAGGATTATTAACTTATCCTGATCCATTGGCTTCTGTCTTAAACCTAAACGTCCTCAAACAAGGCAACCTTGAAATTCTAAAGATCGATGCAGATACCAAGAAACCTTTGGCCAATGCCGAAATCAAAGTGACGATCAACGGCAAAGACCAAACCGTCAAAACGAATGAGAAAGGGATTGCGACGATCAAAAATGTAACGCATGGCACAAAAGGAACCGTTGTTGAGATCAAAGCCCCAACTGGCTACGTGTTGAACAAAACAAGCAAAGATTTCACGATCGAAGCGAATAAAACAATCAAAGTGACCCTTGAAAACAAAGAACAATTAGGGATTGCGAAACTCTTCAAAGAAGACCTAGAAACTGGAAATAAAGTACAAGGTGCTGCTATCTTAGAAGGCGCAGTCTATGGTTTGTATCAAGCAGACGGTACAAAAATCAAATCCGTTACGCTAAAAAATATCAATGGGAAAGTCCAAGCAGAAGTTCAAGATTTGAAACTTGGTTCTTACTATTGGATTGAGGAAAAAGCCCCAACCGGCTACAATCTCAATACGAATAAGATTCATTTTGAGTTAGTTTATGGAGATCAAAATCAAGAAACCGTGACAAAAGAAGTTACGGCAAAAGATCAAGTGATCAAAGGAACCATTAATTTAGTCAAAGTGGTCAATAAAGACTTAGTCGATTCAACCAATCCAGATAACAAACCAAAATTAGCTGATATTGAAATCTCTTTGACGTCAAAAACAACTGGAAAAGTGGTGAAAACAGTTGTGACAGATAATGATGGTTACGCTACTTTTGGTAAAAATACCGTTGTCTTTGATACGTACATTCTTTCTGAAACCAAAGGAAAAGAAGGATATAAACTGTTTGAACCATTCGAAGTCACAATTTCTGAAAATGGGCAAACCTTCCATTATGTTTTAGAAGACAAAGTAATCGAACAACGTCTTAAAGTGGTGAAAGTGGATCAAGAAACAGGGAAAGTGATTCCACTTGCCAATACAGAATTCAAGATTTTTGATACTTTAGCCAATCGTTATGTCACAATGGAAATTCCAAATGATACAGAAAAAACGGATGTCTTTAAAACCAATGAAAAAGGCTTTTTCCTAACTAATGGTACACTTACTTATGGAAAAGATCGTTACCGTTTGGAAGAAATCAAAGCGCCCGTAAATTACGTTTTGAATCAAAACCCATTGGTGTTCTCGATTACCAATGATACAGAACCGATTAAAGTGATCCATTTTGCGAACCGTCAAGCGCGGAAAAACGTGAAATTGTTCAAGTATGAAGAATGGAACAAGAAGAAAACACCGCTTGCAGGCGTGACTTTTACGCTGTATAACGGCGAAGGAAAAGCCTTAGGGGAATACACCACTGATACAAACGGTGAGCTTGTGGTCAAAGGCTTAGTCGCTGGAGAGTATTACTTTAGCGAAAATGCACCATTAGAAAGCTTCCAACCAAATACAGACAAACAAGCCTTTGCCGTTGCTTTCAAACAAAATGCACCAGATGATGGTGAAACCTTGTTCGTTTCTGTACGCAACTATTTGATTCCACCAACCTTGGAAACACAAGCGTCGAATAAAGCCGATGGTGAAAAAGTGGTTGATCCATTAGAAACGATCGTCATTAAAGACAGTGTTTCTTATACCAACCTGTTTGTCGGCAAAGAATACACCATTTCAGGGGTATTGATGAACAAGGCAACAAATGCGCCGATCCTGCAAGATGGCAAAGAAATCACAAGTACGTTGACGTTTGTGGCAGACAAAACCAATGGCACAAAAGACCTGGAATTTGTGGTCAATGCCAGCGTCTTAAAAGGTCAAACAATCGTTGTTTTTGAAAAACTTTTCCGTGATGGTATTGAAGTCGCAGCACACGAAGATATTACCGATGAAAATCAAAGCGTTCGGGTAAACAATCCAACGGTTCATACCACAGCTGTATTTGAAGACGGGTTGACGGTCGCAGACCCAACGGGGCTGTTCACCTTAAACGATACCGTTGAAATTACCGAGATCCTTCCAGGAAAAGCTTACTTGGTCAAAGGAATCTTAATGGACAAAGCAACCGGTGAACCGTTGCTTGTGCATGATCAACCGGTAGAAAGTGCGGTTGGCTTTATTGCCAAAGCAGAAAATGAAACGGTGATCGTACCATTTACTTTTGATCTAACCGGCTTAAATGGTCGTGAAATCGTCGTGTTTGAAAGCTTATTCAGAAATGACGAAGAACTGGCAAATCACAAAGACATCAATGACCAAGGGCAAACGGTACGTATCACAAATCCAAGTGTTCGTACCACCGCTACACACAAAACAACTGGCTTGAAAGTGGTCAATCCATTAACAAAAGTCACCATTACAGACGCCGTGAAATACCACGATTTGATCGTTGGTAAAACCTACACAGTCAATGGGGTATTAATGGACAAAGCAACAGAAAAACCAGTGCTAGTTGATGGTAAAGAAGTCACAAGTACGTTAACGTTTGTGGCAGAAAGTACCGACGGTACAGTAAATCTAGACTTTGTGTTGGACGCACGTGCATTACGTGGAAAAGAAGTCGTTGTCTTTGAAAATCTCTTCAGAGAAGGCGTACTATTAGCTTCTCACGCAGATATTACCGATAAAGACCAAACCATCAAAATTGTCAATCCAACCATTACCACCAAAGCCACCAATAAAAATGGTGGAAAAGAGATTTTCGCTTTGCCAAATCAAACCGTGTTGGAATGGGTCAAAGTAGACGGTCTAGCAATTGGTCAGTTGTACAAGCTGATTGTTCAAGGCTACTTAACACCAGACGGCACGCCATTTGAAGGTACCTATGCAGAAAAAGTCTTTACGGCGGATAAAGAAATGATGGAATTCTTATTTGAATTCTTAGTGGACGGTCGCAATCTTGCCGGAAAAGGCTTAAGTTTTACGGAATGGCTCCAAGCCAAAACAGAAGATGACAAAGAAATGTTTGAGGAAGTCGCAAAACATAATGTGGATTTAACAAACAAAGATCAAACGGTTCAATTTGTGGAGGCACCAAAACCACCGCAACCAGTGAAACCAGAACAACCACAACCAGAAGTCAAAGAAGCAGCTATGGTTCCAATGTTGCCAAAAACAGGCTCTGAAGACAATGATGTATGGATCATGATTGGACTGATCTTTGTTCTTGTGGCAGGATTGATTGGTTATGAATTATACAAAGCCAAAGACTAAAAAGAACGAACAAGCGGTTAGACAACTAGCCGCTTGTTTTTAGACAATTTGGAATGATCAAGAAAGAGTAAGAGAGTTGGTTATTAGACTACTCACAACATTCTAAAAACCGAAGGAGGAAAGCTCCTTATCGCTTATTCTTCTGAAAAAGGCAAGCACAACTTATGGGTGTGCTGTCTTTTATTTATAAGTGGAGGTGAATTGGAATGTTTTCTTGTTGTGATTGTTATACGGAAGATGAATTACTTGAAGGAATTCGAATGTATCAAGAAGAACATGATTGGGCAGATTCGCTCAGGTTGTCATGGGAATATGAACCAATTTCGCTTTCCGTGATTCAAGCCATCGAAGAAGCGGGCTATTTTTGTGAAGCGCATTTTGGTGCGAATCATCAAATTTGTTATTACAAGTGTTACTTCATTTCTGTACCAGAAAAACAACGATTGTGTAACCAACAACGAATCAAAGAACAACAAGAGGAATAAAAACGGTTATTTCTTTCATTCTATTTATTGATTGGTTAAAAATGCGTCGTATTTTGCGATTTCAGGCGCTTTAAGTCATCAATGAAGAATCAGTCGAAAAAGTTTTTAAAACCTTAGAGAAAGCGATTCTCGAGGTCGTTTTTTTGATAAAACACATTTTTTAGAAAGAGTAGGAGAATTTCGAATGAGGATGTTGCTTGACCGCTATTTTGAAGAAGAATTGCAACGCAATGGGTATCATGTGACCTTGGAAGAACTACAAGAGATGTATATCAAAAGTCAGAGAAGGAAGGAGGAAACAGAGAAAAGAAAAAATGATCGAAAAGAGGATAAAAGAGAAGATGAATAAAAACGCTTCTATTTTGCGATTTTAGACGTTTTAATCGATCGATGAAGAATCAGTCGGAAATATTTTTAAAACCTCAGAGAAAGCGATTCTCGAGGTCGTTTTTTGATAAAATACAAATTTTTAGAAGGAGAGGGAGAAAGGAAACATGTTAATCACACCAGATCTTTTTTTTGTGGAAGAATTGCAACGCAACGGATTGGATGTGACCTATACAGCCCTAGAACAAATGTATACCAAAAGTCGCTTACGTAACTTAGAAGCGGTACAAAAAGAAAGAAGGGATGCAAAACGCGCATGGGATCGAAAGTATTGGCATAGGTGTGGAAAATATCGAAAAGCAGAAAGGGAGAGAAAAGCAAGTGATCGGACGACGTGATTTAGCGAAAGAAGTAGCTGCAGAGATAGAAATGGATGCCCAAATCATTCAAAATCTGTTTAGTTTACTATTGGATAAAATGATTGAACACTTACAAAATGGAGAAGAAATCCATTTCAAATCTTTTGGGAGTTTTTTGCTTGTTGAGAAAGAAGGGGGCATCCGAGATCCGGAAACGGATGAAGAAGAGATCAAGCGGGAACGATCACTTGTGTTTGTGCCAGGATCTAAATTGAAGGATGCGGCGTTGAATAAAGAAAAAAAGAAGACATTTCTCGGCGAACAGAGCGGGAATAATTTAAAGTGATAGAATGAACAATAAACAAAAAAGGAGATTCATGAAATGAAAAAATTTCTTTATTGGACTGTTGTTTTTCCACTTCGAATTTTTTTAAAAGCGACGCTCATTATTTGGAGGCTGGCATTTTCCATTGCGATCATGCTGAGATAGGCGTGCAATGGCAGACGAGGAGAGTTTCTTGTTGAAAGGAGTGAGCTAGAAATGGAAGATGAATTAGCGGTAAGAGTCATTTTATCTGCTGGGAAAGATAGTATCCGCTATTTATATCCTTTATTAAAAACAAAGTTAAATACACAGGCAAAAATCGCTCGTTTTACAGATAGTGAGGTATTAAACGAAAGTTTAGCCAATAGCGAAACAGCCTTAAAGGTGTTGAAAAAAGAGTATAAAACAAATGGTGTTGATTTCTTTTCCCGGAAATTACCAGATGGAAAAATTGAGCTGCTTTTTCACGCGAAAGATCGAAACATGATTCTAGCAACAACAGAAAAAATTATGCGAGACATGCAAGAGAATTCGCAAAAATATCAAAAGAAAGAAGAAGTGGTAAAACCAACCAAAGGGCAGAAAGAACCAACATTGAAGGAAGAAATCCAAAATGCTAAACAAATCCAACAAGAACTCTTAAAGAATGCACCGAAACAATCACTAAATAAAACAATGAAGAAAAGGAAGACTGTTTAATGCAAGAGAATTCTTTTGCAACAAGACTAAAACTTGTGTGCTTTTTACTTTTAGGATTCATTTTGGGATATTTTTTTCACCTATTTACTTATTTTCTTTTTATTGAGAAAGAGGAAGGGATATATAAATTAATAAATAGTGCAACGAATGCGTTAACTTCTCTTACAGCTGGGAAATTCTTTTTCCACTTCGAAGCTTATCCATTAGTTGCCTTTTTTTTAGGCCTCATTATCGCCTTTCTTTTGTTTTTATTAAGTTTGGGAGACGGAAAATATCGGAAAGGAAAAGAATATGGTTCTGCTCGTTGGGCAACTGTAAGGGAATTGAAGAATTTTGCTGACAATGAGCAAGAAGAGAATAATATTGTCCTTTCAAAAGATGTCAAAATGAGTTTAACAACGAGAAATATGCCGTTGAAATATCAAAGAAACAAAAATATTCTTCTAGTTGCTGGTTCTGGTGCAGGCAAAACGGAATTGTTTGTGAAGCCCAATTTATCTCAACTTCATTCCTCCTATGTAGTGACAGATCCTAAAGGAAGACTACTTCATGAAACGGGAAAAATGATGGAAAGTCACCACTACCAGATCAAAAACTTTGATGTAAGTACATTTAAAAATTGCAACCATTTCAATCCATTTAAGTATATTCATGATGAAATTACGTTAAAACGTGTAATTCAAGTGATTATAGATGCGACTAACGGAGAAAATAACCGTAAAGGGGAACCTTTTTGGGATAAATCAGAAGAGTTATTACTGAGTTCATTGTTTTCTTTTTTGTATTACAAATATAAAGGGGATCCTAAAAAAGGAATTGAAGGAACAAATGAATTACCTGCTCTATACCACATCTCTGATCTGATTCGTTTGCTTAAAAGAGAAAATGAAGCAGTTCCTTCAGTGTTAGAGATTATGTTTTCGCAATTTGAAGCTCGATTTGGTTCGGACAATTATGCTGTGACGCAATTTGCGAGTTTCAAAAACTATGAAGGCGAAACGAGAAGTAGTGTCTTGGCCATTGCCACTGCACGATTTTCTATGTTCGATTTACAAGATATTCGTGAACTATTAGAAGATGATGATTTAGAAATTGAAACCTGGATTGAGAAAAAGACCATTGTTTATCTTACGATTCCGGATATGGGTAAAACATTCAATTTTCTCGTTACAATGATTTTTATTCTAGCCTTTCGAACATTGGAATACCAAGTTGACTATGTGTATGGGGGGGATCCACCGAATCATATTCGCTTTATCTTAGAGGAATTTGCGAATTTAGGGAAAATTCCCAATATAAAAGAAGCATTGGCTGTTTTCCGTTCACGCGAAATGAGTATTGATATTATCATTCAAAATCTGAATCAGTTGATCAGCATGTATAAAGATGACTGGAAAAGTTTTATTGGAAATTGCGATACACTGCTTTATCTGGCAGGTTCCACAGAACCAGATACACAAAAACTCTTTTCAGAGCGTGCAGGGAAAGAAACGATTCGTATGAAAAAGAATTCAGAAAACAGAGGACGAAATGGCTCGTATTCTATTAGTCACGAAGTTTTAGGAAGAGAGTTAATTACACAATCAGAAGTTGCAGAACTATCTCGAGAAGAATGTTTAGTTTCGATCTCTTCAATGCCAATGTATAAAGGGAAAAAGTATCCTTTTGGAGGACATCCATTATCGAAAGAATGGAGTAAATATAAAAATGATGAAAACTGGTATGAATTTAAACCAGAATTTAAAACGTTGGGAGAAGCGTATGATTATTACAATCAAACATTATCTCCTCAACAAATTGTAGAAATAGAAGGAGCGACGTAAATGAAAACAAAAGCATTATTATGGCTAGGAAGTCTTATGTCTCATTTAGTAGTGGGTGCGACAGCATTAGATACAATCAAAAGGTTGCTGACGTGGTTCTTTGGTGCTGGTTCAATTGGATTAATTATTGTTGGGGTTATCCAAATTGCAGAAAGTATGGCAGAAGCCAATGGTGGACAACGAACAAGAGGAATCATGTTAATTTTAGGTGGTTTACTTTTAGGGGGTGCTGCTGGACTTGTACAGTTGCTTACGGCGCCTCCAGGCAGCTAATAGTTCGTTCGTTGTACCGAAGGGATCAAATGGAGATAGTCAACCACTCACTATCCCTTTTTTCTAAAAAAATGAAGGAGGGAGTACCATGGATTTATTTAAAGTTCTCGGTGGACAAGCAGAGCATTTGAATGAAAAAGGGTGGGATTATGTTACTACGATAATGGCAAAGTCCACGACGAAAGTAGGGATCTATTTACTTGTCTTTTTCTTAATTTTTGAATTGGCAAAAATTTTTGAAACTGCAAATAAAAATAATGAAGGAACAGTCGTACCAATCACGATGTTTCAAGCATGTGTGAATACACTGCTTGCCGGTGCCTTAGTTTCTGGGGCAATTTTTATCTTGCCGTTTATTAATGAGATTGTCGTTGGCGCGATTAATTTAATCAAAGGAACAGGCTCTTATCGACTCTTTGCATTTGCTTCTCCAGCGGTTCCTAGTGTTTTTGATGGGCTAGGTAAAATTCTCTCCTGGGCGATTTCTTTTTTAGTTGGTTCTATCTCTTCTTTGATTATTGTTGTGATAGTGTGTATGCGTACGTTTCAGCTCTATGTATATACGATACTAGCTCCCATTGCGTTTTCCTCGTTTGCTTCCAGTGAGTATCGGTCAATTGGTATTGGTTTTCTAAAACACTACGCTGCACTTTCCTTACAAGGCTTTGTGATCCTGATTATTTTAGGGATCAGTAATGCATTTTCTGCACCACAAGTAGAAGGTGCAGTCGCAGGAGGTTTTTCTTCATTAGTACAACCAGTTATTGTGATGGTGCTAATTGTTCAATCTGGTAAAATTTCGAAATCCGTTGTAGGACTAGGAGGATAGTATGGAAATAAAAGTATATAAAGATGGTTCGAAGATAGAGAGTAAGATTGTCGGATTAACACTGCGACAATTTCTTGCTCTTTTATTGATTGGTACTGTGACGATTTTTATGATTCTAAATTCGTTCTTTTTTCATATTGATGCGCTTTTTTTTGAATTGCCACTCATAGTAAGTCTTTTTATCGGTCTTTTTTTCTTTCTGATAAAAATTAATGGCTTGCCAAGTGATCATTGGTTCAAATTGAAACGGGCTTATTTACATAAGCCCAAAAAAAGAACGTATCAAACAGAAAGGATCGTAAATTATGAACGTAAAGAATTTATTCAATCGAAAAAAGTCAAAGAGACAGCCACCTTTGACCAAAACAGAGAAGCTACGGTTGAATCGGTTAAAAAAGAATGCACAGAAGGCGAAAAGTAGTTCAAGTCAGAATGTATTACGCTATACGTCTCTTTTTGAAAATGGCTTGATGCATATTGTCAATGATCATTATTCGATGACCTATGAGTTGGGTTCGACTAATTATGCAACGGCAACGAATGAGGAACAAATCAACATTATTACGCAATACAATTCGATGATCAATACATTATCAAATGATCAACATTTTCAACTTACATTAGTTGTTTCAAAGATAGATGAACAAGAGTATCGGTTACAAAATGAATTCCCTCTACAAAAGGATAAATATGATTCTTTACGAAAAGAATTAAATGAAATGATCATGACAAACTATCAAAAAGGATTAAACAATTATCAGATTGATCGATATATTACTATCGGTACAAAAGCAGAAAACAAAGTAAAAGCATTAGGAAAATTGGAAAATACGCACACACTTATGGCAAATACATTGGCCAGTATTGAGGTACCAATCAAGTCATTATCTGGTTTAGATCGTCTGCGTGTGATGAATAAAATTCTAAACCCCAACAAGCCGCTATACGGGAATTTTGGTGATATTCAACGTTCAATGTTAACGACAAAAGATTTAATTGCTCCAACTTCGCTTAAATTTACTAAAACAGCGATTGATGTCGAAGAGCGTTTCAATCAAGTACTATATTTAAGGGAATTTCCAATGGAGCTTTCGGATCATCTTTTTAAAGATTTGGCAGAATGTGGACAAGAACTGGTGATTACAATTCAAGCACAACCGTACTCGATTATGGAAACAAACAAGCGATTACGTGCACAAGCGACAAATGTTGAAAGTGAAGTAATCAAACAACAAAAAGCGGCGTATAAAGAAGGGTATTCACCAGATTTTATAGGGCGAGCGACGAAAGAAGCCCAAGCAGATCTTGATGAAGTGATTAAATTTGTTCGTGAGACAGGAGACAAACAATTTTCGTCCATTTTTCTTATTTATGTAACAGGAAAAACGCTTGAAGAAAGAGACGAGAATACACGAATGATTAAAGCGATTGGGGAGAAATACGGAGCAATTTTTGCTTCTCTTGGGTATTTACAAGAAGAGGCACTAAATTCTATTTTGCCAATCGGAATGAATTTTACTGATTGTGAAAAAACATATCAAAGAGATTTAATCACCCCTAATTTGTCGATTAATTCACCTTTTACAACAGTAGATATCAACCATTTCAAAGGGAAATTCTATGGTATTAATCTATTTTCTAACAATATTATTGCTATTAATCGAAGAGATCCAAGTATGGATAACTCCAATGGGTTAATTACCGGAATTTCGGGTTCAGGAAAATCTATGACTGCAAAATACGAAATCATTACGACTCTTTTAAAAAATCCAGAGGATGAAGTGATTATTCTTTCGCCAGACAATGAATACGATGAGTTGACACAAATCTTTGATGGACAACTGGTGAAAATTGCACCTAAGACAAAGCAACATATCAATATTTTAGATTTACCGGATGAAGAGTGGTTGGAAACCGATGATGATCCTATCGGTTTAAAATCAAGCTTTTTAGTCAGTTTATTTTCTTCATTGTTTGAGAATATTTCAGAAATTCAAGAATCGATCATTGATGAAGTCACAATTAAAACGTATAGACAACATCAGTATCCAACATTACATGATTGGTATCAGATTTTAGCTACTATCAATAATGAAGAAGCACAAGATTTAGCCTACAAATTAAAACTTTATATTACAGGCTCAATGGATATATTTGCCCATAAGACGAATGTTGATTTGACTTCAAGATTCACCGTGTACAATATCAGCCAATTAAAAAATAAATTTAAGCCATTTGGTTTTATGGCATTAGAAGAAAAAATTTGGCAACGCGTCGTAGAGAATAATGCAAAAGGGATAACAACTTGGGTGTATTTTGATGAAATACAAGTATTATTATCCGGAACATCAAGTGAAATAACGAGAGAAAAGTTTAAAGATATTTGGGCACGAATAAGAAAATATGGTGGGAATCCGACAGGTATTACCCAATTTATCGATACGGTACTGACAACAGAAGAAGGGCGTTCGATGTTCTTTAATTCTGAATTCTTAGTATTGTTGAAGCAAAAAAAGTTTGCCATTAACATTATCAAACAACATTACAATTTAACTGATCAACAAGAACAATATTTAAAAACGCCAGCCAAAGGAAGCGGATTGATCATAGCGGGAAATACAATTGTTCCTTTTGAAAACACTATTCCTAAAGAAACAGAATTGTATCGAATCATGCAGACAGACTAGCGAGGGATTTGTATGACAGAGAAGCAAATAAAGAATAAATTTTCATTCAAAACGAATGAAAATTTAACCAAAGCATTGCGTGATTCTACAAAAAATCCATTTTTTAAGAAAAAATATGTGTTGAAAAAAACAATGCTTTCTGTTAACAACTTCAAACGATTTAAGAAACCAACGGGATTTGCGAATGTCAGGAGAGTTTCGATAGGTTCCCGTGACCTGTCCAAACAATCTTTCTCCTCAAAAAAGCCATCCTCAAATAAATCGCAAAAGAGATCGATAAAACAGAAAGCATTTCATCGAACCAAAAAAGGAATGAAAAAAGTAGCGCCGATTGTTGATATTGTAACAGATCAGGTTGAGGCAAGTGAAGAAGTAACTGAAGAAGCAACGGAACAAGCAACAGTTTCTTTATTGTTGTTATTAAAGAAGCCATCGAAAAAGGCAGTGTATCTAACAAAGCAGAGCCTGCAGAGTAAATTGTTCAAAAAAAATGGACTTAAAAATAGTAGAGGGGTACAGAAATATCTTCGTTCAACGCAAGGAACAGATAAGAAGGGATATGCTTTTGTTGAGAAGTCCCGACATTCTAGGATTTCAGCACAAGCAGTAAATAAGGCGAAAGTATACGCAGAAAAAGCTGTTTCTTCTACGCTTACACTTGGAAAAACGATGGTTTCATCTGTTGCAGCTTTTATGACGACGTTGTCTTTACCAGTGATCGCAGTAGCTATAGCAGGAATTCTACTTATTTTGTTCCTTTCTTTGTTTGTTACAATCAGAGAAAATCAGTGCTCTCGACCTAGTTATAGTGATCGTGTTACAACGGAAAATCTTTCTAAACCTCCCAGATCAATTGATGATTTTATCAAAAGTCATAAAGATGCGTATATTCTTTCCTGGAAAGCAGGGGGGTTCTTGCCATCGGCCAGTATTGCGCAGACGATGGTGGAAAATGGGTTTAATTTTACGAATCCTTCGGGAACCTCCTTTTGGCAGGCACACAACATGGGAGGGGTCAAAACTTCACGTTTAGAAGATTTTCCTATCACATTAGCAACGTTTGGGAAAGACGCGGTGGATATTACTGGAACAAAGCCCGGAACCAATGTGGGAGACAATACAGGCGGTGCCTACACGTACTTTAAGGATTTCAATGCAGGCATTGTGGGGAAAGCCGAATTCATGGCTCACCAAACGCTATATAAAGGAGCGATTAATAATACAGATGGCATTGCAACATTAAAAGCAATTGCTAACGGTGGTTGGGCAACGGATCCAAGTTATCTCATTCATTTAATAAGTGCTTATCGGTCATTAGGACAAAATTATCAGTGGATTGATCGAGAAGCCATTGAAAAACATGGGATAGCACCATACAAAAGAACGGCGCAAACCATCAATTCAAAAGATCAGAGATTTAGTCAATCCTCGTCAGTTGAAAATGGTTGTGTGGTAAATCAAATGCCAAGTAAAGAAGCAACGGGTACAAACAGTGCACCAACTTTAAGTCTGCCTAAAGTATATGTAGGAAAGTTAACATTGCCGCCACCAGATAATAAGAATTATGCTGGGAATAACTATCCTTTTGGACAGTGTACTTGGGGTGCCTATAATCGCATGTCACAGCTTGGCACACCAATTGAATGGTTTTCAGGCGACGGAGGAAATGGTGGCTCCTGGGGCGCTTCTGCACGTGCAAGAGGCTATACTGTAGTGAAAGGGAAACCACAAGTTGGTTGGGCGGCCAGTTTCTATGGTGGGTTGGCTGGATCAACCCCACCGTATGGGCACATAGCCGTATGCGAATATGTCAATCCAGATGGCAGTATTTTAGTCAGTGAAACCAATGTTGTGAATCCAGGATCTGGGACACGTTCTTGGCGTGTGATTGATCCAGCCACTGTAGCCCAAGTTGAATTTATTCAAGGGAGAAAATAATATGCAAGAGAATGTTACGGTATGGAAAAGAATCTGTTTGATGGTGGGAGGAATATGGCTTGTAACGCTAATTTTTGCTGTGGATATTCATATTGAAGGGAAAAAAGAAGTACAACAACAAAAGGAGAAAATTGAAGTATTAGAAATAAAAACAAAGGAAATGGATAAACGATACAAACAGTTATACGCACAAAAAAATAATACTGAAAACAACCCCTTAGTTCATGCGGTTAGGGCCGTTTTTTCAAGTTTGTTTGAGTATGATTCTAAAAAGGATACGCTCAAAGAAAGGCGAGAAAAAGCACGTAAATTTGCAAGCGAGCAGGCATTAGAAGAGATTTTTCCAAAAGAAGCAACGTCGTATCAGGCTTCCGTTCAAACTGTTTCTAAGATCGATGATTCAATAGACATTTATTATTCTGCAACGAAAGACACCAAACAAAAAGTGTTCATCTTAATCAAAAATACAGTTTCAATCGCTGAGAGTGCGCTACAAGAAACACAATTCATGTATCAAGCAGAATATGATTCACTCAACAACCAATTTGTTTCAATAGAGTATGTGGGGATAGTAAATGAATAGAGGAAAGAAATTTATTTTTCTGTTTGCAGTTTTTGTTTTTGTGGTCATTGGAATCATTGGGCATGACTATTATAAGCAAGAAAAAGATTTATCTGTCATTTCTAGTATTCAAGAAGAGAAAATCGCTTTTTTTTACCGTGACGATTGCCCAGATTGTCAGAAAGTTTTTCCGCAAGTTTATTTGCATGATCTTTTTCATCGAGATATTCAGTTTGTCAATCTCAATCAGGAAAGGAATCGTAAATATATTGTTTTGTATCAGATTTATTCTGTTCCCACTTTTTTCTATCAAAACAGAATGTATGCGGGTACGGATCAAGCGACAATCAACCATTTTTTAGAAAAATAGGAGAGTGAGCTGCCAATGAAGGAAACTTTAGAGGAAAGAAAGCAGAAGTTGTTAAAGCAACAAGAGGACTTGATTAAAAAGCGAAAGAAAATCAATCAAGACTTAAAAAAGATCGAAAAGAAGATAGAAAATAGTGAAAAGGATTATCTGATGGAAATGTTAGAACAATCCAGTCTCAGTGTAGAGGAAGTGATTGATTTATTAGGAATTGAGGATAATCAACATGAAGATGATTACTAAGAAGCCTTCTAAATATGTGTTTTCTGAGACAGAAATAGACGATTTTTTGCAACATCCAGAAGAGTTTTTCTATTTTGAAGATTTTGTTACGCGAATGATTGATATAAACGCAAAACTAATAAAAATATCTGCTCTTCAGAGATTAAAAGTAGTGATTACAAAATATACGAAAGATGAAAAAGTGATTCACGCGGAAACGATTCATCTCCCTGTTTCGGAAGAGACAAATTTCGAAGCCTTATTGGCTTCTTTTAATCAAGAGAAGCCACCTAAACGAAAGAAAGTTTCTCCAGAAAAAGAAAAGCGAAGGTTCGTCATTCAAGTTCCTTACACAGAGGGAAGAATGATTATCAAACTTGCGACGTTTCTTAAAGTCATGTTTCTATTTTTTTTACTACTGGGGGGATTTTATCTTGGAAAATCTGTTCAATCAGAACCTAAGATTCCAAGTGAAGTGAGCGAACAATTGAACAACTTGGAAAAACAAGTCAAACAACAACCGCAAATCGACACATTTAGTCGCTATTTTTTAACGAATTATTACACCGGTATAACAGAAGGGGAGAAAGTGAAGGAGAGAATCAACCGATTCGTTGACAAAAGTGTATTAAAAGACGTTTCAGGCACAGACAAACAAGTCAAAAGTATTTTACCTTGGGAAGCTACGCGTAAGGGCTCGACATGGCACCTTACGTATATCGTGACCTTACAAGATCCTCAAGAACAGACGACGACCCAGCAAGTGTCCTTTTCTATCAAGGAACAAGAACAACAATACAAAGTCATAACGGTTCCTAAAGAGGAACCTTTTGAAATCAATCACTGAACCCAACATTTTAGGAGGAATTTTTTATGAAAAAAATCGTTTTAACCAGTTTATTTAGTGCAACCCTTTTATTTGGTTCCTTTGGAACGGCCGCATTTGCGGAGGAAGCAGTTCCTACGGATCCAAGTACACCACCAATTGAGGTGCCAACAGATCCTAGTACCCCTGTTGACCCAACGGAACCAGAGCCACCAGTGGATCCTATTACGCCACCTGTCACGCCAAGTGAACCCACTGTCCCGGTAGAACCAGAACAGCCAACCGAACCGAGTCAACCGACAGTCCCAAGTGAGCCAACTGAACCAGTAAATCCAACGGAGCCAAGCCAACCGATGTTACCTAGTGAACCGACTGAGCCGACCAAGCCAACTGAACCAAGTACTCCGCCGTCTACGAGTGAAGAACCCACTAAGCCAGTAGAAAAACCGAAAGAGGAACCAACAGTTAAACCAAGTACACCAAAACCAGCCGAACCGGCCAAAGAAGTGACGGTTACAGTCACGCCAAGTGGCCAAGTGACGCCAAACAAGAGCCAAGGCACAAGCGTTCCAATTGTCACCAGCAACGTCGATGAATTGACACATATTCCTACTCCAACGACCCCACTAAAAGTCGCAACTGGCCAAGCGATTGTCGGAGTATTAGATGGGGTACCATTAGTGAAAAACGATCAAGGGGAACTGGTGAAAGATGGGTCCATTCCCGTGAAGAAACTCCCTAGCGGCAATATCGAAGTTAAAACAGCCGATGGGCAAGCAAAAGTGTTACCAAAAACCGGGGAAGAAGAGCACACCGCTCTTTCAGTTCTTGGTTTGATTTTCGTCAGCATAGCCAGCTTTTTTGGTTATAAGAAAACGAAAGTATTTTTATAGTAAAAAGTTTTTTAAGAGGTTCTCTTGCATGAAGGGAGCCTCTTTTTGTCCTGGTTTGTTTGAAAGGAGCATAGGGATGGGAAAAGATTCATCAAAACAATCCGATCAACTTCAAACGTTGTTAGCAGAACGAGATATACGTAAATTAGGAAACTTTTTAAAAGATCAGGTTGAAGAGTTTAAACAATCGGATCAATTTAAAAATTATCTAGACTTTGTTGCCAAGTGTCCAAAATATTCGACAAAAAATATTCAGTTGTTACTCAAGCAAAAACCTACTATTGGACATGTAGCAACTTTTACAAAATGGAAAGAACAAGGTTATCACATAAAAAGGGGATCGAAGGGGTATAAAATTTTTATGCCGATTATCGGTGCAAAGTACGAAGATGGCCAGCCTGTTTTAAACGAAAAAAATGAAAAAGTAATGGAAGTAAAAGGATTTAAATTGGGGACAGTATTTGAAGATAAACAACTTGTAGAATATGAAAAAATTCCTAAACCAGTAGCTTATCTTAGTCAAGACCCAAGTCTTACGAAAGAGCTGTTTATTGCTTTAGCAGAGATAAGCAAGGTAGAAATTGAACTAAAACCATTAGAAGTAGACGGTTATTATTCTTCGACTGAACAAAAGATTTTTATTAATTCGAAATTGCATGGCGCGGATTTAATTCACACGCTCATTCATGAAGTGACGCACGCAAAACTTCATCAAAATACGGAGACTTCATTTGGAGAAAAACAATATTCCATTCAAGAATTAGAAGCAGAATCGACTGCGTATATTGTCGCAAATAATTATGGAATGGATACATCAAAGTATACAATAGGCTATCTCAATTCTTGGGGATTAGATAAAATTAGCAGTGAAGATTTGTATGACGTGATGGAAAACGTTCAAGCTGCAGCAAAAGAATTAATTGAAAGCATTGATTCGGAATTAAACAAGCAAAAAGAAGTTCAAATGAAAAAAACAACCCTACAATCTGAAATTGAATTGGCAAAAGAAAAACAAAGTGACTTACAAAAAGAGTTAAGAGAAAAAATAGAGCAACAAAAAAATAAAGAACAATCCCAGGATAAAACAAAAACGAAAGAAGGCATTCCCTTATGAGTGAAACAATCAAAAAAGAAGAACGATATGGACGAGAAATTTTTGAAGCCATTTCTTATTCAAAAGAATTTCCAGTTCCAAAGAAAAAATTACTTCACTCGTTTAACGTAATCATCAAAGAATTGGAACCATTACTTGAGAAAGAAGAACTAGAAGAATATATTCGAGCAAAAAAATTTGTACAAGCGTTACCTGAATTTGCGATAGAACCTATTTGTGTATTAGTTGTTCAACAGCACGAAAATCTAGATCAAATTTCTTAATAGGTTAAAAGGGAATAAAAAATTCGAAAAGCGGAAAAAGTTTTTCAAAAATTTTTGAATTCGTTTGATCGGATTCATTTTTTATTTTGTTGGGAAAATTTTTGAGAAAAACAGGAAAAAATTTGAAGCAGTGAAAGATTTCTTGAATCCAAAAAATAAAAAAGAGAAATCATTTTTTTCAAAAACGGGGATTGGGGCAGCGCCCCAAAGAAGAAAAAGTTCATCTGCCAAAAGCGACAACTAAAAGATATTTTAGTTGGTCGTTTGTGCAGATGGATCTTTTTTAGGTATGTGGGTACCCACATGCGATGCTCGCAACAGGGCATTTTAAGAGATGTTCTATTTTGAGTTTAGAGAAGCTTTGGAAAAAGAGAAAAAAGCAATCAAGGAAACTTTTGGGCAAAGCAAAAAAGTGCGGCCGTTTTTCCTTCGGAAAAATTCTTAGTAGAGAATTTTTTTCGATTCATTTTTAAT
>OBXM01000211.1_pt1 | contig 76076 bp, 80 predicted proteins | sample 1538141 | NCBI WGS metagenome assembly OBXM01 (sample SAMEA2580153, study PRJEB22360) | human gut metagenome | biome: human gut; feature: human-associated habitat; material: faeces | place: Denmark | collected 2008/2010 | reverse complement strand
CTTTTTATAGGGATAAAGTTAGGGAAGGCAGCGACATCACCGAGTCGCTGCCTTCACTATTCATGACTGTCTATTAACCGACAGCCCCATAGTCTATCCATCATTCAATTTTTCTTTATTGGTAAATCACTGTTGTGCAAGCAAGTAAACATGGATTGTATTTCTATATTTTTAAGTTTGGGAAACTCCCAGTTCCCACTTGGATACGGTCTGCCTGGATACATACAGCTGGTTTCCCAATTCTTCCTGTGACCAGTCTTTCTCTTTTCTTAAACGATTTAAATTTTTATAGAATTTTCATAGGCTATCTCCTCTGTCTGTTTATATATATCATAAGAACTGCGGCTCTTTTTTTCCACCAAATGCCGTTGGAAATATGTCAACTAAAGTTAACATCCACGGTTTTTGGCCATTTTATGTGGATATCTCGAACCACTGTCGGCACTCATATTCTCAGCATTCTTTCTCAGAGAGCGCCTGTCGGCTGTACAGCTTCTGGGTGCTGTTCTTATTTTAGGAGGTGCTGTTGCAAGTGAATTATTACAAAAGAAAAATCGGCATAGCCGATAATCACGACTATGCCGATTTTTTCTGGGTTATATATCCCTGTTAAACATCACCAAACACCTGTATATATTCACTCAATTCCCGGTCTCTATGCTGATCTCATTAAACTGATCCAGCAAATCTTCTATAGCTAAAGTTTCTTTTTCTTTTCCTGCCTTGTCTAAAATTGCCTGTCCCTGGTGCATCATGATCAGACGGTTTCCATATTCCACGGCAAACCTGAGATTGTGCGTGACCATAACAGTCGTTAAGTTTTTCTCCCTGACGATCTTATCCGTCAGTTGCATGATCAGTTCCGCCGTCTTTGGGTCCAGCGCCGCCGTGTGTTCATCCAGGATCAAAAACTCAATCGGCGTCATTGTGGTCATCAGAAGTGCCATTGCCTGCCGCTGTCCCCCTGACAGGGCGCCGACCTTTGTTCCCATCATATCTTCGAGCCCTAACCCCAGCTGGGAAAGCATTTCACGGTAATGGCTGATCCTTCTCTTATTTGTGCCCAGTCCGAGTCCATACGCCCTGCCTTTATTGTCTGCCAGAGACATATTTTCAAGAATTGTCATGGAAGGACATGTTCCCATGGCCGGGTCCTGATATACCCTTCCGATCTTTCTCTGACGGACAAACTCCTTCTGCTTTGTGATATCCTCACCGCCAAGGCTGATTGATCCGTTCTCGGGCTGGAGACTTCCGCAGATCAGGTTCAGCATTGATGTCTTCCCTGATCCGTTGCTGCCGATCACAGAAACGAAATCACCGTTCTGAATCTTTAAATTAAAATCTTTAAACAGACAGATTTCATTCACCGTTCCGATGTTATAATATTTGTCAATATTTTTAAGTTCAATCATGCTTTCACCTTCTTTTTCCGGTCCATACTGATGATCAGGATCACAAGAAACAGGATCGCAGTGATCAGTTTAAGGTCCTGGGAATCCAGTCCGATCTCGATGGCTGCTGCCACGCATGCCTTATAAATGACAGATCCGATGATAACAGCCGTTGTAGCCTTCAGAATATTTCCTTTAAAAATGTTCGTCCCGATGATAACGCTGGCAAGGCCAATGACGATAGTCCCGGTACCCATCGAGATTTCAAAAAATCTCTGCTGCTGGCACATGACACTGCCTGCCAAAGCTACCAGCCCGTTAGCGATGGAAAGTCCGACTATTTTTACAGACCCGCTGTCCTTAGCCAGTGACGTAACAATTTTTTCATTGTCCCCCACGGCTCTGAGCAGAAATCCGGATTTTGTCTTTAAGTACAAGTCCAGGAGGAGTTTTGCGATCAGCATGATCAGTGTAATGATGATCAGTGTCTTATACGGCTCAAGCGCCTCCGGAAATAATTTGTTGATAAAATCATTGTTAAAAATCGTATTGTAATTGAACAGAGGCACATTGGCACTTCCCCCGGTAATCCGCAGATTGATCGTATAAAGTCCCGTCATCATAATGATACCTGAAAGCAGATCCCTGACTCTGAACTTCACGTGGATGATCCCGGTCAAAGCCCCTGCTGCCGCTCCCGCCGCTGTTGAAAGGATCAGCGAAAGTATCGGATTGAACCCATTCATCAACAGTACCGTGGTGATGGCAGCACCTAACGGAAAGGTACTGTCCACAGACAAATCCGGAAAGTCCAGTATTTTATAAGTAATGTATACGCCCAGAGCCATCACCGCATAGATGAATCCCTGCTCGAAGACGCCAATGATCAGTTGTTCCATTTTTTGCTCCTATTTATTTGCTTGCTTTAATTTCTGTAAATGTTTCTACAGCCTCTTTCTTAACATCTGAAGGCAGTTTAATTCCAAGATCTTTTGCCACCTTTTCGTTGAGATAGATGTCTCCCTGATTAAACGTCTCAAACGGAATTTCGGATGCTTTCTTCTCTCCCTTTAATACTTTGGCAGCCATTTTTCCTGTCTGTTCTCCAAGTTTTACGAAGTCAATTCCCACGCATCCAATACATCCTAATTTCACCTGTTCGATCTCTGAACCGAATACCGGGATCTTTGCCTTGTTAGCTTTTTCCAGGTAAGTCGGCATTGAGCTTACGACCAGATTATCTGTAAGGTTTGTAATACAGTCTACTTTTTTAATCAGGCTATCCGCCGCCATCGGCATATCTGCCGCCGCACTGATTCCCTGAGTAACAATCTTGAAACCGTTCTTCTTAGCTACTTTCTCATAAGCTTCAATTCCGGCTTTAGAGTTAACCTCATTTGTGCTGTACAGGATTCCTACATTTTTTGCCTTAGGAAGCACTTTGCGGATCAGCCTCAGCTGTTTATCTGCAAGGATCAAATCAGAAGTTCCGGTGATTTCCCCTACGTTTTTTCCATCTTTGTCTACGAATCCTGCCAGTTCCGGCGATGTAACCGCAGTGTAGATAACCGGTGTCTTAGAATCAGAAGCTGCATTGTATGCGCTCTGGGCACTTGGTGTCGCAATGGCACAGATCAGGTCCATCTTCTTGGAAGCAAAGTTTGAAGCGATCTGGTTATCTGCAGCGGTATCAGCCTGAGCATTTTTATAAGTAATCTTTAAATTTTTTCCTTCCTTGATTCCTTCTTTTTCTAACCCCTGGATAAAACCTTTGCGGCAGTTATTTAAAGATTCATGCTCTGCAAACTGCTGAATCCCGATCTGATAGCTTTTGTCCTCACTTTTTTTTGAACATCCTGCAAATAATAATGTTGCTGCCAATACTGCGCTGCATCCTGCTGCTAATAATCTCTTTTTCATAACTTTTTCTCCTTTTCTCTACAATCAATTTTTTGCACTTATAGAGATAAACAAATACTGTGGCCTGGCGTTTTTTATTTTTCAGAATAAAAAACGCCCCAAGCTAATGCTTGAGGCGGATATCCGCGGTACCACTCAAATTGGCATCATAAAAAATGCCCACTCTTTTCATATACCATCATATATGCCCTGTTGTGTAACGGGTCGGGTGCCCGGCAACTCCTACTGTGGTTCAGAACTGCCCTCGAAAGTCCATTCATCAGGGAATTCATGCTGCAATCCCACCATCTGCAGCTCTCTTATAATCCTTCTGATCCTGACTACTACTCTTTCTCATCGGTTTATCACTATATGATAGAATAATAATACTTTTCTTTTTACGTGTCAACCCCGAATTTTCACTCTTATTTATAAAAAGAATGTCCCTGATAAGTGAACAGTTTCGTCAGCGCCCGGTCAAACCAGGACACATTTCTTGGATTCGCCATTGTCTTTTCCACAAAATATAAAGCGCCCTCTGAGTAGTCTTCTCCCTCCAGCGCCCGCTCCACACTTTCCCGTGTAGACGCTTTGATCGTTACCGAATTATACCGTCCATCGGCTGTCGGAGAAAACTGTACGCTGCCATTGGTCCTCTGGAACACGACCTGTTCGATGGTGTTTGGAAATTCCTTGGAACGGACCCTGTTTATTATCACATTTGCGACTAAGATTTTACTCTTCATGTCTTTGTCAGTAGCTTCTGCTTCCACGATCCTAGTAAGGATTGCTTTCTCTCTTGTAGATATTTTTCCTTTGAGGCCTTTGACATCCTGTACTTTTTCAATCTGACGTTCTATATTTAACTTTTTAATCAGTGCTTTTCGCTCTTTAAACTGCTTCTGTTCTTCCAACAGTTTCCTCTGGATAAGCTGATCAACGCCATTTTCGCCCTGCGGCGGCTGAAATAAAGTATCACTTGCAAAGACCTGCTGCCCTACGCTGCATAAGCCAATCGCACAAGATATGGCTGCTACTTTCCATTTTTTCTTCAATGTCATATACACTCCTTTAATATAGTGTATGACATTTTTGAAACATTATTCACACTTTTGTAAAATTTAAGTCCAATTTCAGATACATCTACATTCTTTTACATAGCAGCATTTATATCGTCATAACATATATGTCATTTTCTGTATTTAAATCAAATCCACAGGACAGCAGCAAACCGCAGGACGCTGCATTCTCCTGTTCAGGCTGTACAACAATCCTCTCAGCATCATCCATACAGCTTTAGAGTCTTCTCCTTTCTTCGCTGTCTGTCCATTTTTCTTGATCTCTTTATATTTCTAATTCTTATTTTTTCTGTCTTTGGATCTTTCGTAAGGTGTTTTAACTGCTTATATGTAAATCCGTTTCCTCCAGTTTTACTTATAATATGATTTGCTCCAATCTGTTCGTTCGTCTTAGGCTCCACTGTGTTTTCATCCCTGGATTCTGATGTCTTGTCTGAAAAAATTCTATTTCAATAAAAATGGAATTTAGTTAATCTGTAAGCCGGGTTCTGTCTTAAATGATCATCTATCTCGACTTGCTGTTGCCAGCAAGCTCCAGCGGCACACCGAAAAGCGGACCGGGCAAGCCCATAGCTTTTCTCCTGCCTTGCTTCGGATGGGGTTTACATGTGCCTTGCCTGTTACCAGCCAAGCGGTGGGCTCTTACCCCGCCTTTCCATCCTTACCGGCGATCGCCGGCGGTTTATTTCTGTTGCACTGGCCTGAGGGTCACCCCTACCGGACGTTATCCGGCATCCTGCCCTGCGAAGCCCGGACTTTCCTCACCAAAATACTTTGGCGCGATCATTCGGTTAACTAAATTCCGAGTGGAATTATACCATGTTCTTGTATGTTCCGTCAAACGATTTAGGGATTCCTTTTCTTCGTCTTAATATCAATTATGATCCCTGAGGCACCCAGAAGGCTTATAAGTACCCAGCCAAATTTCGATACCTGCCCTGTTTTCGCCGATGCTGCTGAAGCCTCGCCTGTTTTTTTTCCGCCGCAGCTGATCCTCTCCTCTCTGGATCTCCTGATAATTCCATTTCGTTTCTTCTCCATTTTCATTTATGTTTCCTCCTTTGACACACAAGGTAAGCTCTGTTCTTACCTCTTTTTCGACCACAATGTTGTGTTCCGTCGTCGTTCCGGTAATTCAATAGCCTTTAGGATGCAGAATGCCGCCGTCTTTAGATACTCCTCCGACTGTGGCACCTGTCTTTTTAATCCGAATATCTCCCTCTCTGACATCTAAAAGAGTCTGTTCTTTTTCTGCGGTGGACTGTACTCTTCCCTCCGCGTTTTTTCTTCCCCTTAAACTGCCTTGGGTCTGCTTGTCAGAGACGATTTGATCTAACTCAAATCCCCTTAATTTCTATTAATTTCCTGTTCCGTATCAAAGGTCATTAACATTTCTGAGCCAGAGCCAGCAGCCAAGTATGCTCTGCCGTATATGAGCCCTGCAGCTGTGCCGCCTTTTTTCTGTTCTTATCCGTCTGCGGCTGCAGCAAAGCCGAATATATTCTATAATTCTTCGTAAAAAAATTCTCTCTCATTAATTAAGATAGGGGTTCATCCCGATTAGTTAGATAAAAAAACTGATCCGTCAAGTCTCAAAGCAGCTTCCCCCGATGAACTCTCTGATAAGAGACGTCTTCGGTATATCCTCGCTTTTAACACTCAGGAAGTAGTCCAAAAACTTCAGCAGGCGCTTGGATTCCTGATATTCCGGACAGCCCGGGCTGATCTGGAACAGAAGTGGCTCTGCATACTGTTTTAACACGGCCAGCTCATAAATCTGGGCAGAATTAAACATGATATCTGCCTCCTCCTGATAAGGGAAAATATTCAGTTCTTCTCCCCTGCGCACAGATTCCCACCGTCCGATGGTAGTCTTTGCATCCGTTCCCCTGTGTCTTGCATCTCTCACGATCCTTCTTAACAGACGGCCATCGGAACTGGGTATCCGGTTGTGTTCATCTATATTGATCTGACTCAGCGCGCTGACATAAATCTTATATTTGTCTTCTTCTGAAATCTCACTCGACAGCATTCCGTTCAAGCCATGGATTCCCTCGATTACCAGCACATCATCCGGTCCGATCTTCTTATAATTCCCTTTGTATTCCCGTTTTCCTGAGACAAAATTATAGGTTGGGAGCTGTACCTGCTTTCCTGCCAAAAGACAGTTGATATCTTCGTTGAACAATTCCAGGTCAAGAGATGCGATCGTCTCGAAATTATAGTTGCCCTCCTCGTCCCTGGGAGACAGCTCCCTGTCTAAGAAATAATCATCCAGAGAAATCGGATGCGGCGTGAGCCCGTCGATCTGAAGCTGAATGGCAAGGCGGTGAGAGAATGTCGTCTTCCCGGAAGAAGACGGTCCTGCGATCAGGACAACCTTTTTCCCATCGCCCACGATCTTTGAAGCTATATCGGCCAGAAGCTTCTCCTGAAGAGCCTCCTGCACAAGGATCAGGTTATTGATATCTCCATTGGTGATCTCTTCGTTGAGAGCGCCGACCGTGTCCACCCTCATGAGCTTGCTCCAGGACCTGGACCTCTGCATCACATGAAACAGCTTTGGCTGAGGCGTAAACCTCGAAACTGAATGGAGATGGTCCCGCCTCGGGATCTGAAGGACAATCCCTCCCTGATATGCGTCCACATAAAAATTCTGGATGTAACCCGTGCTCGGCGCCATATAGCCATAAAAATAATTTTCATATCCGTCCAGCGAATAGACATTGGTCCTCGAAACCCTGCGGAATCGAAAGAGTCTCACTTTTTCTTTCATCCCCTGCCCCGCAAACCTTTTCCTTGCCTCGAACGTATTGTAGGAAATTTTTTTGATCTTTAAATCCTGTCTCACCAATTCCCGCATTTTTCTCTGGATTTTTTTGGCCAGCTCATCGTCCACTTCCAGATCATCGAGAGAAAATTCACAGAAGGTACTGTTGCCGATGGAGTAATTCATCGTAATTCGGTTGGTGCACCCTTCTCCCAGCACTTCCTCACAGGCTTTTAAAAACACGAAATTAACCGTCCTCTTATAAGTCATATATCCAGTCTGCTCCTCATTCGTCACAAACCGAATATCACAGTCTTCATCAATCGCATGGTGAAGCTCTCTCAGCTTCTCTCCCGTATAGGCGAGCAAAATAACAGGGGCGCCCGGCCTCTGAAACCTTTTCGCAAGTTCCTCCAGGGCCGTGCCCTCTTTTACACTGATCTTTGCTCCTTCTACTGATACATGCAGCATATTCAGCCATCAACTCCTCTCTGCTCTATTTTACGTCAAACGGACATTTTGTATGACTCAGGATGATCTCACACTCCGGCACTTTTTGTTCGAGAAATTTACCCATAAAATCTACGAAGATCTTTTCCAGTCCGTGATGGCCTGCGTCGATGACCGTAAGCCCCAGTTCCATGGCGTCCAGCCCTTCATGATGTCCGATATCTCCGGTTAAAAATAAGTCTGCTCCCGTCTCGGCCGCCTGCTGTTCCATATGTCTTCCGGACCCCGGAACAACAGCAACCTTATGGATTTCTTTTCTTTCATCTCCAAAAAGCAGGACATGTTCAATATCAAACGTATTTTTTACCAGTTCTGCAAAATCCCCTGCTGTCATAGAACACTCAAGTTCTGATACTGTACCGATCCCTTTCGGAATCCCGTCTTCTGTACACGTCGTTTCTGCCGGAGCCAGACTCTTAAGTCCCAGCGCCTCACAGACGATTCTTCCCATATGCACCACGTCGAAATTCGTATGCATGGCAAAACAATTAATGCCGTTTTCTATCAGCTTCAGAAGCTTTTTTTGTGTGCCCGACTCATCGGTGATACTCTTTTGCGGAGAAAAAATAAGAGGGTGGTGAGTCAGCAGAAATTCCACCTTTTGTCTGACTGCTTCTTCCACCACCCCGTTGTCCGCATCCAATGCGACCATGATCTTATGGATCTTCCTGTCTCTTCTCCCTGTAAGAAGTCCCACATTATCCCACTCCATGGCATAACGTGCCGGCACATAATCTTCTAATATCTCCGTCAGTTCACTGCATTTCATAGTTCTTCAGTGCCTCCTTTATCTCTCTGAGGATACAGGACAGTTCTCCTGCCCTACGCCTTAGATGTTCTGAATCCTTTCCCTCAAAAGAGTCAAGGATCTTCTGTTTGTCCTTCAGCTCTTTTTTCAGATACTCCTTCATCAGAGGATTTTTTAATCCCGTAAGATAAGTACCGTAAGAATACTGCCACGACTCACGGTAAGATTCCCGGCCCCTGACAGCTTTTATGACAATATAATATTTCCCGTCTTCTTTTATCAGTGCTTCTTTTTCGATGGCAAATCCATGGCTGTGCAGGAATCTCCTGACCTTCTCCCAGTGAGACTGTGGTGAGAGGACCAGCTCTGAGAGCCGAAAAAGCCTGTCCCCTCCCCCCATTAAGATCTGTTCCATCAGGTCTCCGCCCATTCCGGCGATCACCACACTGTCCGCATCTATCGGAAGTTTTTCCATGCCGTCCGAAAGGATGCACTCGATCCTGCCGTCAAGGCCTTCTTTTCTTATGTTCTCCCCGGCCCTTTCAAGCGGTCCCCGATTGACATCCATGGCATATGCTTTGTCCGTCATCCCTTCGGAGGTCAGATAAATGGGTATGTATCCATGATCTGTTCCTATATCGGCGACACACATCCCTTCGGACACAAAAGAAGCAATTGTTTTTAACCGTGATGACAGTTCCATATCTCACCCGATCAATCTAAATAGTCTTTTAATTTTCTGCTGCGGCTCGGATGTCTCAGCTTTCTCAAGGCCTTGGCCTCGATCTGGCGGATTCTCTCCCTGGTGACGTTGAACTCTTTTCCTACCTCTTCCAATGTCCTTGCACGGCTGTCATCCAGTCCGAAGCGCAGCCTTAACACCTTCTGCTCTCTCTCCGTCAATGTTCCGAGCACTTCGCTCAGCTGTTCTTTCAGCAGCGTAAATGCCGCCGCATCCGCCGGCACCGGCACATTGTCATCCTGGATAAAGTCTCCAAGGTGGCTGTCTTCTTCCTCTCCGATCGGTGTCTCTAAAGATACCGGTTCCTGGGAAATTTTTAAAATCTCCCGCACACGGTCCACCGGAATATCCATCTCCTCGGCGATCTCTTCCGGAAGCGGCTCTCTTCCGAGTTCCTGCAGGAGCTGTCTGGATACACGGATCAGCTTGTTGATCGTCTCCACCATATGGACAGGGATACGGATTGTCCTTGCCTGGTCGGCAATGGCCCTGGTGATGGCCTGGCGGATCCACCATGTGGCATACGTACTGAACTTATAACCCTTCCTGTAATCGAATTTTTCTACTGCCTTAATAAGACCCAGATTTCCCTCCTGGATCAGATCCAAAAACAGCATCCCCCGTCCCACATAGCGCTTGGCGATGCTGACTACGAGACGCAGGTTGGCTTCCGCAAGTTTTTTCTTGGCTTCCTCGTCGCCTTCCTCCATCCTCTGGGCCAGACGGATCTCCTCATCCGCACTCAGCAGAGGTACCTTTCCGATTTCCTTTAAATACATGCGCACCGGGTCCTCGATGCTGACTCCGTCCGGAATCGTCAGGTCCGCTTCTTCTTCGATCTCTTCCTTGATCTCCAGATCTTCGTCGTCCTCTCCCTCAGGAATCGTAAGCACATCGACTCCGTTTTGTTCCAGGTAATCAAAAATTGCCTCCATCATATCCGACGTCAGCTTAAAATCTTTAAAATATGTCTCGATCTGGGCATACTCCAGAAAATTTTTATTTTTCTTCCCCAGTTCTACTAAACCTGCCAGCTTCTCGCTGAATTGTAACATTGTTTCGTCCATTAATTTCCTTCCTCTCATACCTATTTTAACCAACCTAAATCGAAATATGCAGCTTTGCCAGTCTGCCTTTCTCCTGGATCAGCTCCTGCCATTTCATGATGTCGTTGGATTCATTCATCTTGTGTTCAATGCTGTCTTCCTTTACTTTCCGGACAATATCGGTCAAAGCCTTGTCATTGTCCTCGGGCAGAGGCTTTAATTTCAGCGTCGTGTTGAACAGCTCCGCAATTTTCTTCTGGTCTTCCATGTCCGTATACTGATTCAGTATCTTAGCCGGCGTCACTTTGCCGTCCCTCTCGTATTCTTCAAAGAGCAGCATGGCAGCGCCGTGATAGATCGGTTCGATAAAATCGTCCGGTCCGATGATCCCGGCAAGCTTCTGAAAAAGAACCGGCTCATTGACCAGCCACGTGAGCAGCAGCTTCTGAGGCTCCTGCCTTTTTTCTTCTCTTTTAACTTCCGCCGGTCTTCGTTCCTGTTCCTTTGGTTTCTCCTGAACATATCCGCTGGTGCCGTAATACTCCACCAGATCTTTCAGTTCCTTTACGCCCATAAAAAATTCCCTGGATACGGCTTCACAGTAGTTATTCCTCTCCAGAGGTTCCCTTATACCGGACAAGAGTTTTGCCGCCTCGTGCTGGAACTTGGTTTTTTCCTCCGGGTCATCCTGATTGTACTTTCCTGCCGCCACCGATACCTGGAACATGAAGCTGCTCCTGGCTTTCTGTATACGGTTTCTAAGTTCTTCGCTTCCCAGTTCTTTTATAAATTCATCCGGATCTTTGTACGGAGTCAGGTTAAGGACTCTGACCGTGAGACCTGCACCTTTGAGGATGGGAATCGCCCTTAAAATCGCCCTCTGACCGGCCTCGTCGCTGTCGAAGGAAAGTATCACTTCGTTCGTATAACGTTTGAGAAGCATCCCGTGCCCTTCAGTAAACGCCGTTCCCAGAGCCGCCACCGCATTGGTGAATCCGGCCTGATGCATGGAAATGACATCCATATATCCTTCGCATAAAATGATAAATTTCTCTCTGGAACTCCGGGCAAAATTCAGCCCGTAAAGATTCCTGCTCTTGTCAAACAGCTTCGTCTCCCTGGAATTTAAATACTTAGGGCTTCCGTCTCCCATGACCCGTCCCCCGAATCCTATAACACGGCTGTTGGCATCCTGAATCGGAAACATAACCCTGTTCCAGAACTTATCACTGCCTCCCCTGGCCTCATCAATGGTGACCAGTGCGGAATCCTTCAGTTCTTCGTCGGAAAAGCCCTTGCTCTTTAAAAACCGGTAGAGGTCATCCTGATAGATATCTGCGTATCCAAGGCCGAACTTTTTGATCGTCTCCTCGGTAATCCCGCGTCTTGTAAGATATGCAAGTCCTTTTTCTCCTCTTTTGCTGTGAAGGAGGATATAAAAATAATTGGCTGCCATCTTATTCATCTCTTTTAATTTTACCTTGGCATCTGCCTGCTGCTTTGCTTCTGCGCTGAGTTCCTGTTCCGGAAGTTCCATCCCGGCCCGCTCTGCCAGATACCGCACGGCTTCCGGAAATGTAAAGTTCTCATATTCCATAATAAAAGTAAAGACATTGCCGCCGGCCCCGCATCCGAAACAGTAATACATCTGCTTGTCCCTGCTGACAGAAAACGACGGTGATTTTTCATTATGGAAAGGACAGAGTCCGAAATAAGAACTGCCCTTCCGCTTGAGCGGTACATAGGAAGAAATCAAATCCACGATGTCATTGCGGCTTCTGACCTCTTCAATAATGTCATCTCCGTATAACAACAGCCTGTCCTCCTATCTGTGTGATAAATGTCCTCTATATATATTATTCTACATAAACTGATTCATTCCTTTTTATTTTTCTCACTTTTCCAGCCAGAACTTCGGAATGAAGATTTCTTTGTATGTCTCGATGGCAAAATGGTCCGTCATTCCCGCAATATAGTCACAGGCAGCCTGTTCTTTGGACTCGGTCACCCCAATTCTCTCTTTAGAGTAAGCAGGAAGCAGGTCGGTATGGCGGACATAATATTCAAACAGCGGTTCAATGATATGGTGCACTTTTCTTTCTTCTTTTTTCGTCTGAGGATTGAAGTACACATGGTCAAACATAAATCTCCTGAGCCCAAACATGGCCTTGTGCACTTCCTCGGACATCAGGATATCACTCCGGTTCTCGCTGTGCTTTACAATATCCCGGATGATCGTGTTGATTCTCTCCCTCACCGTATGTCCGAGCACATCCGTATATTCAACCGGAATGTCTGATTCCCTCATGACTCCTGCCCGTATAGAATCGTCGATATCGTGGTTGATGTAGGCGGTCTTGTCGGCCAGACGCACGATCTTTCCTTCCAGAGTGGAGGAAATGCTGTGGGTGGAATGATTTTTCATTCCCTCCCGGACTTCCCATGTGAGGTTCAGCCCCCTTCCGTCCTTTTCCAGACACTCTACCACCCTGACGCTCTGAAGATTGTGGCGGAAGCCTTCGGGATTTAATTCGTTCAGCGTCCTCTCCCCCGCATGGCCGAACGGCGTGTGTCCCAGGTCATGCCCCAGGGCAATAGCTTCCGTCAGCAGTTCATTTAAGTTCAGCGCCCTGGCTATGGTCCTGGCGTTCTGCGCCACCTCCAGGGTGTGCGTAAGTCTCGTCCGGTAGTGGTCCCCTTTCGGAGACAAAAACACCTGCGTTTTGTCCTTTAAACGCCGAAAAGCCTTGCAGTGGACGATCCGGTCCCTGTCCCTCTGGAAACAGGTCCGAAGTTCGCACTCCACTTCAGGCTTTTCTCTCCCCTTTGAACGGCTGCTCTGCGTCGCATATGGACTCAGCAGCTTAAGCTCTGTCTGTTCCTGCTTTTCTCTGATGTTCATTGCCCCACCTCTTCCTGCATATGGGCGGCCGGAAATTCCGGCCTATTTCCGGGTAATGTCTGTCTCAACGACAGAGATCGCATCAAGCGACATCTTCATGATCTCCTTTACTTCTTCTTCTGTCATCTTAAGGTGATCCGCAAGCTCTTTGGCAGTTGCCTCTCTTCCAAGGTTTTCTGCCAGAAATCTGGCTGCCTCGTCCAGACGGTTGGCCTGCCTTGCCATCTGTTCTCCCACCGAGTCCGTATTCATCTGCTCGGAAACGGCCTTCTTCATTGCCGACTCCGCTGCTTCCCGTAAAAATATCTCGGCTTCCTCCGGCTCTTTGTCTCCAAGTTCAAATACAGCTTCTATAAGGCCCATATTGCCCTCCTGGATCAGATCTCCGAGCAAAACACCGTGCCCCGTGTAATTCTTGGCAGCCAGCGCCACATCGGCGAGCATACTCTCGATCAGTTCATTTTGGACGTCTTCCCCGTCTGCCAGCCGGACAATGAATTCCCGTACTTTTTCGGGATCAGAGCCTCCCAGCTCTGCAAGTTCCTCCTCATAAAACCGGATCACTCCCGGATCTGTATCTTCTTTCTGCGTATTCTTTTTCGGGCTTTTTTCATACCCCTCCACCTGCACTCCGGCTTCCACAAAATAGTCGCAGAGCATGGTCTCGATCTCATCTGTGATGTTCATTCCTCCGAAATACGATAAAATATCTTCCTTCCGGATCTTGTCGCCCCCGGCCTTTGCGACCTCTAAAAGCTCCTGCATCCCTTTTAAAAATAATTCTTTCTCCATGTAATTCTCCTATTTTAAAAACATAAAATATCCGATGACCAGGATACCAAGTATGATCCTGTACACTCCAAACGCCTTAAAATCATGCCGTTTTACGTATCCCATCAAAAATTTAATCGAAACAATGGATACAAGGAACGAAACGATCATCCCTATGGCCAGCACCACAAGCTCTGTGCCGGTAAAGGAAAGACCGAATTTTAAGATTTTTAAAAGACTGGCTCCGAACATGACCGGTATTCCGAGGAAAAACGAAAATTCTGCCGACACGGTCCTGGAACATCCGATCAGGATTCCGCCCACAATGGTAGCTCCGGAACGGGACGTACCCGGAATCAGAGACAATACCTGAAACACTCCTATGATAAAGGCCATCCGGTATGTAAGGCCCGAGAGAGAATCCATCCCTCTTCTCCGGCTTCTCTCGTTATGATTTTCAATGACGATAAATAAGACACCGTAGATAATCAGGGTAGCCGCAACTACCACCGGATTAAAAAATCTGTCATGAATGGCATCGTCAAACAGTATGCCGATGACGGCTGCCGGAAGGACCGCAAAGATTACTTTGTACCAGAGTACCATAGTCTCATGTTTCTGCTTCCGGTTCTTTTTTGGCGAGAGCGGGTTCAGCTTGTGAAAATAGAGCACGACCACTGCCATGATGGCGCCCAGCTGGATCACCACGTCAAACATCTCTTTAAATGCTGCCGAGACATTTAAGTTTATGAACTCATCTACTAAAATCAGGTGACCGGTGCTGCTGATGGGAAGCCACTCCGTAATGCCCTCCACAATTCCTAAAATAACGGTTTTTAAGATTAATATAAGATCCATTTCTGTTCCTTTCAAGATGATATTTTAAAAGGGTGACTAGAAAAAATCCTATTCACCCTTCGTGCTTTCTCTATTCTTCGTCTTCTCCATCCTGAAGAATCTTTACTTTATTACTCCGTATCTCCTCAACCGCCGTGGAAAGAGGCTTCTGTTCGTCTGCGTCTTCCGTAAGGGGCATATCTCCACCGATCAGCTGTCTCGCTCTCTTGGCACTGGCAATGACAAGTGAGTAGCGGCTGGTGATGATATTCTTGTCTTCGTCATCTCCGTTGATGACCTGCATTAATTCTGAATATGATGGGTGTAGCATAAATATGATTCCTCCTATAAGGTTTTTAATCCTTCCATTGTTTCTTTTACCAGATCCATGTTGTGTCTGCGCTCACAGGACTGTGCGGTGACCACCGCATGCACCTGGCCGACGCACACTTCCAGATCGTCATTGACGATAATATAATCATACTGACACATGTCCTCGGACTCTTCCACCGCCCTTGAAAGCCGCTTCGCTATGACTTCCTCAGACTCGGTTCCCCTTCCGATCAGGCGGTTTTTGATCTCCCTGGCACTGGGAGCCGTGATGAAGATCAAAAGAGCATCTTCATACTGTTCCCTGATGGCAAACGCCCCCTGTACTTCAATCTCCAGAATGACATTGTGCCCCGCATTGAGCTCATCTTCCACGAACTTCCGCGGCGTGCCGTAAAAATTTTCAACATATCTAGCATATTCTATAAATCCGTTGTAGTCAATCAGGTTTCGGAACTCTTCTTCCGTCTTGAAAAAATAGTCTCTTCCGTCCACCTCCCCTTCCCGGGGCTGCCTGGTCGTTGCGGAAACCGACAGACTGTATCCATATTTCTCCACCAGGCGCTTTGCGACTGTACCTTTTCCAACGCCGGAAAAGCCGGATAAGATGACCAACGCACCTTTTTTCATCGTTTTATCCTCCCTACTCGATATTCTGAACCTGTTCCCTGACCTTTTCCACGTTAGTCTTCAGCTCAATGGCGTGGTTGGAAAGTTCCACGTCACTGGACTTGGACAGGATCGTGTTGGCCTCCCGGTTCATTTCCTGGGCAAGGAAATCCAGTTTTCTTCCAACGCTTTCTTTCTCATAGAGTTCTTCCTGCATCGCCTTGATATGGCTCTTAAAGCGGACGATCTCTTCATCCACAGATATTTTGTCTGCGTATAAGGTTACCTCTGCCGCAATCCTGTTTTCGTCGATTCCGGCGTTATTTAGAAATTCTTTTACCTTATCTTCCAGTTTCGTGCGGTATTCCTGAATAATAGACGGAGAACGCTCGGCAATAAACTCAATGTCTTCTTCCATCCGGGCTAGCTTTCCTTCCATATCCTCCAAAAGTCTTTTCCCTTCCACTGTTCTGGACTCGACGAATTTCCCGCCGGCTTCCCTGACAGCTGCTTCGATCAGGCTCCACCACCGACTCTCGTCAAAAGTCTCTTCTGTGAGAGAGAGCACCTCAGGAAACTGAGCCAGGCGTTCTGCCGTGACCGACACCGGAATTCCAAACTCTTCTTCCATCTGATGAAAGGCATCCATGTACTCTTTTGCCATCGCTCGGTTATAGTGGAGACCTACGCTGGTCTCGGACAAGTCTTCGTATGATATGGACAGATCGATCTTTCCCCTGTTCGCATACTGTTTAAACAGGTTCCGGACATCCGCCTCAAACATAGTAAACTTTTTCGGTATCTTTAATGAGATATCACAGTATCTGTGATTGACTGATTTCACCTCAACGGTGATCGTCTGATTGTTGTCATTGGATACGACGCTGCGCCCAAATCCTGTCATACTTCTAATCATTGGTCTATCTTCTTTCTGTGTATTCACTTGCCGGACGTAACGGCTGTTTCAATGTTTTATTATACGAAAAACAGCAGGCTAAGTCAACGCCTCCCGGCCAATAGTTTATTCAGGCACTCTAAATAATGCAGGATCATACCTTTTTTCATGGGAACAAAGAATCCTGCATCCAGTTCCTCAAATTTAAAATGCTTCGGACCGCCGTTTAACTGCCTGTTCCAGTATTTCATCGTCTCCTCAAAAGACATGAAATAACAGGCCTGCCTGTGGGTAAAATAAATCAGCAGAAAGCTTATGCCCCCCTGTTTTTCAAACCTCTCCATAAATTCTATTTGGTGTTCATGGATATTATGTACGGGAAATACGTCGTTTCCGCACTCTTTTGCGTCAAAACAGACGGGATATCCCTGGACAGCCCCCACATAGTCCACCGTACTTTTCTGGTCAAAATATGCTAAAGTGATCTGCCGGGTGGTCTTGTCAAACCGGACCGGCTTTATGGAGGTGGGGATCTTCTGGATCAGTGCCAGCCCCTGTTCCTTATATTTTTCATTTGTGTGGTTGATCAATTCCTCCAGAACCGATCCCCTCAGTCCTTTTAAATTCCAGGTTCCCATACGACTCTCCCAAACAATTCATTTGCTGTCCTCAAAAATATTTCCGGAGGCTCTGCGGCAACGGTCCTGCCGGACAGTTTCCTGCACCTTTCCATCTTTTCGGGAAACTTAAGACAGCCGCAGTGCAGCAGCTGGTGCTTTACGCCGAACTTCTGCTTCATCCACAGATTGACATCCCTGTCTCCGTACTTGGTATCCCCTGCCAGAGGGAATCCCATCCCGGCCAAATGGGCCCGGATCTGATGCGTCTTTCCGGTAATCAGTTCCACCCTCAGGAGCGTAAAGCCGTGCCCGGCTGCCATCGGCTCATAGGCCGTCTCGATTCTGCTGCCTTCGCCGAGCTTCTGCTCCGAAAAAGAAACCTTGTTTTCTCTGCAGTCCTTATATATATATCCGGAAATTCTTGCTTTTTCGTTCACCGTGCCCTTTACAACACAATAGTAATATTTTTTCACAAAACGGTCTCTCAGCACTTCCGCCATCGTCTGAAGCCCTTCCAGAGAGATTCCCGCGATCAGCAGCCCCGTCGTATTCCTGTCTAAACGGTTGCAGACAGACGGACGGATTAATTCCAGGTCAGATTCCTTTAAAATGCCGTGTTCCAGACAATAGGGGACGATCAGCTCATTCACTGACACATCCGACGGCTTTGCTTTCTGTGACAGCATCCCGTAAGGCTTATTAATGATGAGCACATTGGAGTCCTGATAAATTACAGAAAGATCCGCCTTTCTCCTCTCCGCCCTCGGTTCTTTCCGGAAGGAGGCAATGGTTGCGTCCGCCATATAAATACACACCACATCGCCGGATTTCAGCTTTTCATTTCCTGATGCTTTTTTTCCGTTCAGTTTAATATTCTTTTTCCGGAGCATTTTATATAGAAAACTTTTCGGAGCCTTGTTCAGATATTTTGCCAGCAGTTTATCCAGCCGCTGTTCTTCTTCCCTGGCTGAGATTCTGATTTCTTTCATACAGGTTCCCTTCTAGCCTATCAGCCTGACGATCAGACCGCTCGGCAGCAGCTTGCAGAGGACTCTCACCGCCTTCATGGAAAGCCCGTAGACAGAGACCGCCCTGCCTCTCTTTACATCCCTCAGAGCCTTTTTTACCACTTTTTCCGGCTTTGACATTGCAAGCTTTTTATATAGTTTCATTTCTTTTTTTTGATAGGCCGTATCAAAGAATTCGGTCTTTACCGGTCCCGGACAGACAGCCGTCACAATAATTCCTCTCTTTTTCAGTTCCTGTCTCAATGCCAGGCTCAGATTCAATACATAGGACTTTGTTGCCGCATAGACTGCAAATCCCGGCTGAGGTACAAACGCCGCAGAGGACGCCACTTGTACGATACGGGCCTTTCTGGGCATATACGGCAGCACGGCTCTGGTGATCCTTGTGAGTGCCAGACAGTTTACTTTCACCATCTGATCCAGCATCTCTTCCTCCTGCCGGTCAAACTTCCCGGCCAGTCCAAGTCCGGAACAGTTTACCAGCACATAGACTCTCGGCTTTTCTTTTGCCAGGATATTTCTGATCCGTTCGGCACTGTCTTTTTTCGCAAGATCCAGTGGAATCGGCCGGATCACGATGTTGGAAACCAGCACCCCAAGTTCAAATAAACGGTCCGCCCTTCGCGCCACCACCCAGATCTCATCTAAAAATCCATGGCTCTTTGCCGTCTGAATGACGAACTGTCTTCCCAGACCTGAGGAAGCACCTGTAATAATCGCTACTTTCTTCATGTTATCACCTCTCGTATCGCTTAAACTGATTGATAGGTTCCGTTTATGATATCAAAGTAAGTTTCAATGTAATAGTCCGCCAATTCCTTTTTCTTTTCCGTTACCGCCTGGGAGTAGGAATCCCTGACCGCACAGGTCGTCATATTCGCTCTGTTTCCGGCCATAATGCCGTATGGAATATCTTCAAACACTAAAATATGTTCCGGAGACACGGAAAGCTTCTCCGCGGTCTTCAGATACACATCCGGCGCCGGTTTTCCTTTCGGCACTTCATTGGAAGTACAGATATACTGAAAATATTCCCCGATCCCATGAGCATCGAGACATGCCTTCGTCAGCTCCCTGGAATTGCTTGTAGCGATGCCAAGCGGAAGATTTTTCTCCTTCAGGATATCCAGGAACTCCTTTGCCCCTTCCTTAAGAGGGATCTCATTCATATACATCTCAAAAGCCATACGGTTCCATGTGTCCTTGATCTCCTGTATAGAAAGCGGCAGCGGAAAATTGTCTTTAAAATACTCCGCCGTCTCGTTAAAACTGAATCCCTCCAGGAGATCATTCAGCCCCTCCGGAACCTGAAGGCCATATTGTCCTAAAAATCGTTCGTCGATCTCCCACCAGATCCACATGGAATCCACGAGAGTTCCGTCCAGGTCAAAAATAACTGCTTTTTTATCTTTTAGCATTGGTTCTCCTTTAAACATCTGATTTCTTCTTCTGTCAGCTCTCTTACCTGTCCCGGGAGAAGTTTTGGATCAAGGACAAGGCTTCCCATGGAAAGTCTTTTGAGTTCTAAAACTTTGCTGCCCACCGCCTCAAACATTCGTTTGATCTGATGGAATCTGCCTTCCGTGATCCATACTTCCGCCTCTGATACTTCTCCTGATCTGTGTATGACAAGTCTCGCCGGCTTTAAAGGCTTATCATCTCCGATATCCATGCCTGACTCAAAGACCTCCTGCTGCTCTCTGCCGATTTCCCCTGTTACAGTGACAGAGTAGCGTTTCGTGACATGATGCTTCGGAGACAGCAGACGGTGAGCCAGTTCTCCGTCATCTGTGATGAGAAGCAGGCCTTCTGTGTCCTTATCCAGCCTGCCTGCCGGGAACAGTCCCTTCCTGTGTGTTCCGGTAATCAGATCCATGACCGTCTTATCTCTTCCATCTTTTGTTGCCGTCACCACACCTTTTGGCTTGTTCATCATTAAATACTCATATTCCCGGAAGTTCAGTTTTTTTCCGTCGGCTGTGATCTCGTCTTCTTCTGGGTTTACTTTATGCTCTGGTTTCTTTATAATCTCGTCTCCTGCCAGGACTCTGCCCTGGCGGATCATTTTCCTGGCCTCGCTCCTGGTGCAGCCCAGGGCATCGCACAAAAACTTGTCCAAACGCAGTGTCTTCATCACATCCATCTCCATGACGGCGCATATTTATTTTTCATCCGTCCCTTTGACAGTTTCCCCCATCCGAGAGGATAACCGCAGACGGTGATCAGATACATACCGTCTTCTTTTTCGTCTGCAAGTATCGTTTCACATTTCAAATATTTCATGAGCCTGTCATCTGAAAGGCTTAGATCCAGGGTCCTCACATATCCGCTGTCGGATAGTGCCATAGCCAGCACCTGGCTTGGCTCAAATCTTTTCTTCTTCATCTCTCCCAGAAGCAGCCCGTGTCTTAAAACCCGGAGCCTGCCAAGGTCAGGCAGGTCTTTCGGCATAAGGATCAGTCTCCCCTTATGTTCTTTGATCCGGTCTCTGTCGAGGTCCAGCCTGCACTCGGACAAAAAGGCTTCTGCCTCCTCAGTGATCACTGCACGGGCAGGTCTGGATTCCTTCCTGCCCGAAGCCGGAGAGCCGTCCTTTTTCAAAAGAGCCAGAAAGTGGCCTTCCCCTTTGATCCTGTGCGGCCAGAGCCGGATGCATTTATTTACCTCCTGAAGTCCTGACACCGTCCACTCGGCGTGTCCTCTGTCAAACCCTTCACAGTCCGGCATATCCGCCAGGGACAGTCCGGGCTCCTGTTCCAGCAGATACTCTATCAGCTGCTCGTCCTCCTCCGGAGAGAAGGTGCAGGTAGAATATAAAAGGTATCCCCCAGGCTTCAGCATCTTTACTGCATCCAGGATGATTTCCCTCTGGATCTTTACATAAGGTTCAATGCCGTATTCGGCCCAGTTTTTAATCTCGCTGCTGCCTTTGCGGAACATCCCTTCTCCCGAACAGGGCGCGTCCACAAGCACTTTATCAAAATATTCATAAAAGACCGGAACAAGATTTTTAGGTTCCTCGCTTACGATCACGCTGTTGCTGATGCCGAACATCTCCAGATTTTTCAAAAGGGCTTTTGTCCTTGTAATGCTGATGTCATTGGACACCAGAATCCCCTCTCCCCGGAGTCTTGCCCCAAGTTCTGTGGACTTGCCTCCGGGCGCCGCACAGAGGTCCAGTACCTTGTCCCCGGGCTCTACCGGAAGAAATGCCGCGGGTGCCATGGCGCTCGGTTCCTGAATATAGTACAGACCCGCATGGTAAAACGGATGCTTCGCAGGCTGCTCTTTTGGTCCGACAAAAAACCCGTTTTCCGTCCACGGCACCGGTTCGGTCTCAAATGGTGCAATCTTTTGAAATTCTTCCACCGATATCTTTGATGTATTGACACGGATGCCATTCTGCTTCGGCCGCTTTAAACACGCCTCATAATCGCTGTATTCTTCTCCCAGAAAGGATTTCATCTTCTCAACGAATAATTGTGGTAATTCCATAACTTCTCCTATGACAGGCTCTGTGCGCGGTAGCCTTCCGCAATGATGTCCAGCTGCTTATTGAAATGGATCAGCTGCTCCATATCTCCTGTCTCATATATTTTGTAAAACTCATCCTGTATTTTGATGACTTCCTGTTTGTTGGCAACTTTATATAAATTCTGCATCGTTGATAAAATCTCAGAAACGATATTCGCTTTCTTCCTGAAAGAGTTCTGTGCATCCATGATCTCGTCTCTGACAATCGACATCTCTTTGTCCAGGACCACAATGGCATCCGCTGCATTCATGAGCTTTTCCGTGATATGCTCCGGTATATTTTCCTTGTACTTGTACTGAAGGGAATGCTCCACTGTTGCCCAGAAATTCATGGCCAGCGTGCGTATCTGTATCTCCGCCTGGATTCGTTTTTTTCCGTAGATCGTATCGACATCGTAATAAATGATGACGTGAAAACTCCGGTATCCGCTGTCCTTTGCTTTTGTTATATAATCCTTTTTTGTCTTGATCTCCATGTCAGACCGCTGTTCAATAATCTCTACGACACGGTCGATATCTTCAACAAACTGACAAATAACCCTGATGCCCGCAATATCCTCCAGATCTGTCTCTATCTCATTGATATTGATCTTTTTCCTCTGCATCTTGTCAAGAATGCTGGAAATACTCTTTACTCTCCCATCCACCTGTTCGATCGGTGAATAGCGGCCTGCGGTCCTGTACTCATTCATGATGTGTACGAACTTCAGCTTTAATTCTTCCACAGCTAAGTCGTAAGGGCAAAGGATCTCTCTCCACATCTGTAATTCCATTGCCAACACCTCCTTTAATCTATATTCTTATATTATATCATACTTTAACATCTGAAGCACGTTCATCCTCACGCATCTGTGCACAACCCGCGAAGCGTTTTCATTCCATAGGGAAGCTCGTAAAACTTTCCTGAGAAATAAACAAAAAAAGCAGGAAGGCCCTACTTTTTTCTCAGATGAAACCAGAATCATCTCCGGCTGTTTCTTACCATTCTAAATAAATTGTTCCCCAGGTCAGACCTCCTCCAAATCCGCACATGACAATCTTATCTCCTCTCTCAAGCATGCCCTTTTTATTGATCTCATCCAATAAGATCGGGACACTTGCAGAAGATGTATTGCTGCACCGGTCCAGGTTCATCGGAAACTTTTCTATGTCAAGCTTCAGCCGTTTTGCGGCCGAATCGATGATCCGTTTGTTGGCCTGATGCAGGACGTAGTATTTGATCTCATCTTTTGAAACTCCTGCTTTCTCCAATACATTTTCAATCGTCTTGGGAACCGTCTTTACTGCAAACCGGTAAACTTCCTGTCCGTCCATAAAGACTTGTTCCAAAGGCTCATGGTTCTCTACCAATAAGTTATTTAATTTTCTCTCGCCGCAGGTCAATGCTTCACCGAGTTTTCCATTAGAGCCGTAATCAATAAATACTTCTCTGGAATCATCCGCTTCCACCACTGCGCACCCTGCCCCGTCTCCAAACAGGACACAGGAACTGCGGTCGCTCCAATCCACGATCTTTGATAAGGTTTCCACACCGATGACGAGCATCCTTTTCGCCATTCCTGCTTTTGCATATGCGATCGCAGTGGTCAGGGCATAGACAAACCCGGAACACGCCGCATTTAAATCCATACAGACCGCATTCTTGGCGCCGATGGCTTTTTGAACGTCACAGGCCCCGTTGGGAGTGGCCCGGTCACCGGACAATGTCGCAAAAAAGATACAGTCCAGCTCCTCCGGAGCGACTCCGCTTTCCTTCAGGGCTTCTTTCGCAGCTTTCACTGCCATACCGGATGTTGTATCGTCCACAGAAATATGACGTGCCCGGATTCCAGTTCTGCTGGCGATCCACTCATCGCTGGTATCCATCACTTTTGCTAAATCATCATTTGTAACAATCGTCTCCGGAAGATAACTTCCTGTACCTAATATTCTAATCGACATCTTATCATTTATCCTGCGCTTTCCTAATATTTTGTTTACCAAAGTATATTCTTTTTTTCGCAATTTGTCAATGCCGCCCAGCTATTGTCAGATGATGATGCAGACCAGTCCGCCGTTGCTCTCATTGACGATCTTCTCCATAGTATCCTGAAGTTTCTGCTGGCTTTCTTCCGTCATCTTCTGCGCTTTTGACTGCATGCCTTCTCCGACCAGCTGCTCCAGTGTCTTTCCGAAAATATTGATATCCCATATACTTTCCTGAGGATCACTCTTTCCCTTGTCAAAGTACTCCATCAGATCCTTGGCCTGATACTCTTCACCGACGATCGGTGCGATCTCCGTGGAGATGTTGGCCCGTATCATATGAATGGACGGGGCGCTGGCCTTGATCTTCACCCCGTATTTGTTTCCGTGCTTCACGATCTTAGGTTCTTCCAGCACAATATCTCCCTTAGTCGGGGTCACAACACCGTATCCCCGCTGTTTCACTGCGTTCAGGGCATCGGCCACTTCTTCGTATTCCTTTTTCTGTCTTGCAAGATCTCTCATGATAGAGATAAATTCGTACTCATTCTTGATCGGAAGTCCGATCGTATCACTTAAAAATTCATAATAGTAGGAATCATCCATATCCACTGCGATCCGGATCACTCCGGTATCCATGGCGACAGAATCCAGTTTCCACTGTTTTATGTATTGATTTTCGTAATCTTCCTCCTCATAGATGTCTTTCATGGTATCCTTCTCCATGAGCATCCTTCGGGCAGTCTCCATGATTTCCTGTTTGATCTTGTGGTCTTTTGGAAGCACCTCCACCCATTTCGGTACAAAAAAGCCAATAGAAGAAACCGGAAATTCCATCAGTACACTCTTGAGTATATAATAAATATCATCCTTTTTCAGCTGTTCACAGTTCATCGGGAGCACTTTTGCTCCGTATTTGGCTTCTTTTTCTTTGGCAAGATTCACGGTTTCTTCAGAATATGGACGGCTCGTATTTAAAAGTACCACAAATGGTTTATGTAATGCTTTAAGCTGTTTGATTGTCTCTTCTTCAGGCTCCTGATAATTGGCCGCCTCTATGTCACCGAAGGAACCGTCCGTGGTCACTACGATCCCGATCGTGGAATGTTCCGTGATAACTTTTTTTGTCCCTATGCTGGCCGCTTTTGTAAATGGGATCTCATAATCAAACCACGGTGTCTTTACCAGCCGTTCTTCTTCTCCCTCAATGTGACCCACGGCTCCGTTTACCATGTAACCCACACAGTCGATGAGACGGACTTTCATGCTGATGCCGTCATCCACGTTGATCTCCACCGCTTCATTCGGCACAAACTTGGGTTCCGTTGTCATGATGGTTTTTCCGCTGGATGACTGAGGCAGCTCGTCGTTGGCACGGTTTCTTTCATTTTCATTTTCCATATTCGGGAGAACCATCAGATTCATAAACCGCTTGATGAACGTGCTTTTTCCGGTTCTCACCGGACCTACCACACCGATGTAGATCTCTCCGTCGGTCCTGGCCATAATATCCTTATATACATTAAAGTAATCCATAATATCCTCCTACGATAGACTGTTAAAGTATATGCAGACTTCTGGCAGGATATGACTGTAATAAAGAAAAAAGGACTGCGCGGGCAATCCTTTTTTCTTTATTACTAGTTGATTATGTATTCTGTTTCAAGAAAAGAACTTTTCCTTTACTTCTTTTACCGGCATGTCCTGTCCGGTGAACAGTTTAAATGCAGCCACTCCCTGCCATAAGAGCATTCCGTCCCCCTGGACAGTCTTGCAGCCCGCTTCCTTAGCCTCTTTTAACAGCTTCGTCTCTTTCGGATTATAGACGACATCTGCCACAACCATATCTTTATGGAACAGACTGGTATCCCGGATCACGGAAGTGTCTTCTTTTGGTTTCATCCCGAGAAGAGTTCCGTTGATGAGGATATCGGTTTTTAATACCGCTTCTTTCACAGCAGCTTCGTCATCCAGATCGATCAAAGTTATGTCACAGTCTGAAGTTTCTTCCCGGAGCTTTTTATGCATCTCTTCCGCCCGTCCGAAGAAATCGTCCCTGGGGTTGATGACCGTGACGGATTTTGCTCCATCCAGAGCACACTGTACCAAAATCGCTGTCGCGGCACCTCCGGCGCCAAAAATCACAATATCTTTTTCCTCGATTGAAACCCCATGATCTTTAAGGTTTGCCACAAATCCTTCGCCGTCTGTTATATGTCCGTAAAGTTTTCCGTCCCTGTTTACCACAGTGTTCACCGCACCGATCAGCCTGGCTGCCGGAGACAATTCATCCATATATTTTGCTGCCTCCGTCTTACACGGCATGGTCACATTGATCCCCTGCATATTCAGTGTGCGCACTGCGCTGATGGCATTCTTTACCTGATCTTCTTTGATATCAAAAGCCAGGTAAGCTGCGTCAATCCCGAGTTTCTGAAATCCATAATTGTGCATAGCCGGTGATCCTGAATGTCCCACCGGTGACCCGATCAGTCCCAGTAATCTTGTTGTTCCTTTAATTCTGCTGTCCATAGTTCCTCCTAATTTCCTCCCGGAAAAATCTTATATGCTTCCGGTTTTTATTTTCATTTTATCTGAAAGCAGACGGCAATGTTGAGTCTGCCTTTTTTTCTTTCCTAAGAAACAAAAAACGCTCCGCAGATTGTGCACAGATGCGTAAGGAAATCATTTGACTGCGTCAAATCGCATCTGGCACGCAAAGTGGTGAAGGCCTGAGAGATAAAATGGGCTTGCCCACTTTGTTCTAAATTTAAACGGATTCTGTGATGATCTCCCGGATCAAATCTCTCTCATCCATGTGATGTTTCACCCCTTTGATCTCCTGATAGTCTTCATGGCCTTTGCCCGCCAGGATGACAATATCTCCCTTCCCCGCATGTTCCATGCAGTAGCGGATGGCTTCTTTCCTGTCAGGGATCGTGACATACTCACCCGGTCCCTTATGGACTCCCACCAGAATATCGTTGATGATATCCATCGGTTCTTCATTTCTCGGATTGTCCGATGTCACCACCGTAAGGTCCGCAAGTTTTGAAGATACTTCGCCCATCTCATACCGTCTGGCTTTGGCCCGGTTGCCTCCGCAGCCGAACAGACAGTAGATCTTTTTCGGGTCATACTTTCGGATCGTTGTGAGCAGGCTTTCCAGACTCATAGCGTTGTGGGCATAATCAATCATCAGAGTGTATTCGCCCGGTGTTTTCATAATTTCCAGCCGGCCTTTTACCTGGATCGTATTCAATGCGTCCAGGACATCTTTCTTTTGAATCCCCATATGGCGGCATAAAGAAATAGCTGCCAGAGAATTATAGACCGTAAAATCCCCCGGAATGTCTACATGGACGTTGTACTCTTCTTTCCCTTTTAAATCGTAGGAAACACCAAGGTATCCGGGTTCCTGAATGCGCTCTATATGTTCGGCATATACATCGTTGCCCGGATTCATCCCAAAGGTCTCCAAAAAACATGTATGTCCTTTAATGATTCTTTCTACATAGTCATCATCTCCGTTTACAATTCCCTGCCTGCACTGCTGAAACAGCAGAGATTTGCAGCGAATATAGTCATCCATATCCTTGTGTTCGTTTTCTCCGATATGATCTTCGGCCAGATTCGTAAAGATACCGTAGTCAAAGGTAAAACCGCTCACCCTGTGGAGCATCAGTCCCTGTGAAGAAACTTCCATGACGACATTTTTGCATCCCGCATCCGCCATCTTCCGGAAGGATTCCTGGATCACGTAAGATTCCGGCGTCGTATTGACCGAAGGTATCCTCTCTTCCCCGATGACTGTCTCTATGGTTCCGATCAGTCCGGTCTTCTGTCCCGCGTGTTCAAGGACAGACTGGATCATGTAAGTGATCGTTGTCTTGCCTTTCGTCCCGGTAATTCCTATGGTCGTCAGTTCTTCCGCAGGATATCCGAAGTAAGCCGCGGACATCTCTGCCAGAGCCTTTCTCGTGTCGTCAAAACGAATCACCGTCACGCCGTTCGGAACTTCCACATCCCGTTGTACAGCGACAACTTTGGCACCCTTTTCGATTACCTGCCCGATAAACTTATGTCCGTCAAAGGCAGCCCCGGAAATACAGACAAAAACACTGCCCTCCTCCACTTTTCTTGAATCATAGACAAGAGCCGTGATCTCTGTATCTTCCGTGCCCTGTATGAGAGTATATTCTGAGCGTTCCAATAATTTTGATAATTTCATAGATTCCTCCTAAGCCAAAACTTTTTAAAGGTCAATCTCCCCATCAAATACTTTTGTGGCCGGTCCTTTCATGAAGATGGTATGTTTCTCTTCGTCATATTCAATCTGAAGGTCTCCTCCCAAGAGGTGGACCAGGACTTTTTTGCCGGTCTTCTTATTCAGATAGCTTGCGTAGGCGCTTGCACATGCACCGGTTCCGCAGGCCAGAGTCTCCCCTGCTCCGCGCTCCCAAACACGCATCTTGATCGTATGGTCGTCGACCACCTGGATAAATTCTGTGTTGACTCTGTCCGGAAACATCGGGTGATTCTCAAACATAGGCCCGAGCTTTTCAATATCAAGATCATCCACAGAATCTACAAACACGACTCCATGGGGATTTCCCATAGATACACAGGTGATTCTGTACTCTCTGCCGTCTACGAGGACAGGCTTGTCGATGACTTTGTTCTCCTCATCATAAATCACCGGTATTTTATCGGCATCCAGCACAGGGGCCTCCATATCTACATTGACCCATGTGACCTTCCCGTCTTCCACCGTCAGGTCCAGTTCTTTGATCCCACCTTTGGTCTCGATGGTGATCGTTGTTTTATCCGTCAATCCATAGTCATATACATACTTTGCGATACAGCGGACTCCATTTCCGCACATGGCTCCTTCTGTACCGTCACTGTTGTACATGGCCATCCGGAAATCCGCTTTGTCAGAAGGATGAATACAGATCATGCCGTCTGACCCGATCCCAAAATGGCGGTCACTGACAAACTTCGCCGCCTCATTCGGATTTTCTATCGTTTCTTTAAAACAGTTCACATATACATAATCATTGCCGCAGCCATGCATCTTTGTAAATTTCATGGAATCACTCCTTATTTTCATAGTGTTATTATTAGTTTATTTATTTTACCATAATCAATATGGAAACACAAAGTGTTTTCTGCCGCTTTTAATTGTTCTCTATGGCGGCTTGAACGATACTCTTCATTTTTTTCACTCTCAAAACATGGTATACTATACTATAAAATCTAAACTATTTATGTAAAAGAGGCGGCATCTGTTATGGAAAAAGAAAAAAATGATTTTACAAAAGGAAGCGTCACAAAAAACATCATAAACCTTGCTGTACCTATGACTCTGGCTCAGCTGATCAACGTACTGTACAGTATTGTTGACCGTATCTATATCGGAAGAATGGGAACAGATGCCGCTCTCGCCCTGGGAGGTGTGGGCATTACCTTTCCGATTATCACAATCATCATGGCATTTGCCAATCTGATCGGTATGGGAGGTGCCCCTCTTTGTTCCATAGAACGCGGAAAAGGGAATCAAAAAAAGGCCGAGGAGATCATGGGAAATTCTTTTTTCCTTCTGATTCTCCTGGGCCTTCTGCTCACGGCTGTAATACTCATATTTAAAAAACCTGTTATTTATGCATTCGGAGCGAGCCAAGCCACATTTCCCTATGCAGACAGCTACATCACGATCTATCTTCTGGGGTCTGTTTTTGTTATGATCGGCCTTGGTATGAACAGCTTCATAAATTCTCAGGGTTTTGCAAGAACCGGCATGCTGACGGTTTTGATCGGCGCCGTCTTAAATATTATATTAGATCCTGTTTTCATCTTTGTCCTGCATCTGGGTGTCAAGGGAGCGGCTCTCGCAACTGTCATTTCCCAGTTTATTTCCTCTGTATGGGTGCTCCTGTTTCTCGCCGGCAGAAAAACAATACTAAAACTGAAAAGGGAAAACTTCAGGTTAAAGCTCAGTCTGGTCAGGCAGATCGTAACCCTCGGTCTTTCCGGTTTTACGATGTCGGTCACAAACAGCATCGTACAGATTGCCTGCAATGCAACTCTTCAGATCTACGGAGGAGATCTCTACGTAACAGTCATGACGATTTTAAATTCGATCCGGGAAGTCATTACGATGCCGGTTACCGGCATCACTAACGGCGCACAGCCGGTCTTAGGGTACAATTACGGAGCAGAACAGTACGGCAGAGTCAGGCAGGCCATCCGCTTCATGACATTTTCATGCATTGTATACACCTTTTTCGTATGGGGAATTCTGCTCCTCGCCCCTCACTTTTTTATTCATATTTTCAACAGCTGCCCTGAGATCATAGCAAAGGGTGTCCCTGCCCTGAAACTTTACTTCTTTGGGATCTTCATGATGTCCCTGCAGTTTTCAGGCCAGTCCACTTATATCGCTCTGAACAGGTCCAAACAGGCCATCTTCTTTTCTATTTTCCGGAAGGTCGTCATTGTCCTTCCTCTGACCGTCTGCCTGCCAATGCTGTTCGGTCTCGGTGTCAACGGCGTTTTTATCGCAGAACCCGTCTCCAATTTTATCGGAGGAACCGCCTGCTATGTCACAATGCTGCTCACGGTTTACCGCAAACTGAAAGACTCCGGAGAACAAGCTTAAATGCTCGTTTCCGGAGTCCTCTTTTTTTATTCTCTAACCAGTTTATGAAGTGCTGCCTTCTTTACACAGACACAGAACAGTTCCATCGCCTGTTCCAGTTCTTCCACTGTAGGGTATGTAGGCGCAATCCTTAAATTGCTGTCCTTCGGGTCCTTCCTGTATGGATAAGTCGCTCCTGCACCGGTGAGTACAACACCCGCCTCTTTCGCCAGACGCACAACCTCTTCTGCACATCCCGGATATACATCCACAGACACAAAATATCCGCCTTTCGGCTCCTCCCATACAGCGAGCCCTGTTCCCGCAAGCTCTTTGTTCAGATATTTGAGAACCGTTTCAAACTTCGGCCTCATGCACTCAGCCAAAACCTGCATATGTGCTCTCAGGCCCTCTGCATTTTTAAAGAACTGTACGTGACGCAGCTGATTGACTTTGTCATATCCGATCGTTTGCGCACCCATGACTTTTTTGATTTCATTTATATTCTCGTCACTGGAAGCGATCAGGCTGACACCGGCTCCGGGGAAAGTAATTTTTGATGTGGAGAAGAAATAATACGGACGGTTCTTTGTACCGGCTTCTTCACATGCGTCAATGATATTCTTAACTTTCACATCCTCAAAGACCGGATGCACACCATAGGCATTGTCCCAAAATATTTTGAAGTCTTTCGCGGCAGTCTTCATGGAAGCCAGTCGGTCTACTGTTTCGTCACTGTAACAGATGCCCTGTGGATTGGAATACTTAGGAACGCACCAGATACCTTTGATGGACGCATCACTTCCCACAAGCTCTTCCACCATATCCATATCCGGACCTTCTTTCGTCATAGCAACCGGAATCATTTCGATATCCAGAATCTCGCAGATGGTAAAATGACGGTCATAGCCGGGACTTGGGCAGAGGAACTTCACCTTGTCAAGCTGACCCCACGGCTTCTCTCCCATAGTTCCGAACACAAACAGACGCATCACTGCGTCAAACATTAAGTTGAGGCTTGCATTTCCTCCGACGATCAGCTGGCCGGCCGGAATATCGAGCAGTTCACTGAAAAGTTCCTTCATTTCCGGAATCCCGTCCAGAACGCCGTAGTTTCTCACATCCATTCCTGCCTTTGTGTGATAGTCCGTCATTTCTTTCAGCATGCCGTTGGCGTGATCAATCTGCGACGGCGCAGGCTTTCCTCTTGACATATCAAGACTTAAATTCCTGGACTTCAGTTCCTCATAATCCTTGTCTGCTGCTTCCTTTGCCTGTTCCAATTCTTCCTTTGACATTTCCGCGAATTCTGTCATAGCTTTATCCTTTCTTATTCTTCTTCCCATTTAAGGTTTGTATGTTCCTTCTTGCGCTCCCTTAAGAGCAGGTCTGCCACTGCCTCTTTCGGATCTTTTTCCTCAAAGAGCACTTTGTTTACTTCTTCGATGATCGGAACACTGACATTGTTCCGCTTTGCAAGTCCGAGAGCCGCTTTGGCGGAATAGACGCCTTCCACCACCATCTTGACTTCATCCATAGCCTCTTTCGGAGTATATCCCTGCCCCATCAGGAGTCCGGCTTTCCTGTTCCGGCTGTGAACACTCGTACAGGTAACGATCAGGTCACCGATGCCGGTCAGACCGGTGAATGTCTCGATCTGTCCTCCGAGAGCCGCTCCCAGTCTTGTAAGTTCTGCAATTCCTCTTGTCATCAGTGCGGCTTTTGTATTGTCGCCGTATCCCAGACCGTCTGTGACGCCGGCAGCCAGGGCGATGACGTTCTTTAATGCTCCTCCGAGCTCAATTCCCATGATATCAGGACTCGTGTAGACACGGAACACCTCATTCATAAACAGATCCTGAAGCATGACAGCTACACTTTCCTTTTTCGCGCCGACAACACAGGTGGTCGGAAGTTTTCTTCCCACTTCCTCTGCGTGGCTCGGGCCGGAGAGTACACAGACAACAGCACCCGGGATCTCCTCCTCGATGATCTCTGTCAGCGTCTTATAGGTTTCATCCTCGATCCCTTTCGCCACATTGACGATGACCTGGCCTTCTTTTATATATGGAGCCATACGATTTGCCATTGAACGGACCACCGGAGACGGCACGGCCATGACGATGACGTCTCTGCCGGCGAGTGTTTCTTCAAGGTCGGCGCTGACCTTTATATTTTCCGGAAGCTTCACTCCCGGAAGCTTGTCTTTCTGCTCTCTTTCCTTCTGAAGCATCTCGATCTCCCGGGAATCGTGAGACCAAAGTGTCACTTCATGTCCATTGTTCGCCAGCAAAACTGCCAAAGCACTTCCCCAGCTTCCTGCACCGATTACGCTAACCTTTTTCATAGTTTCCTCCTAACGTTTTACCTTCTGTCCGAGTTTGTTTTCCGTCCCGTGAATGAGCCGGTCGATATTTGCCCTGTGGCGCCATACGGCCATGACCGTAAACACACATCCCACCGCTACAAGCTGCCAGTCGCGGGGACTGCTGAAATATAAAATAAACGGGATCACCAGCACCATGCAGATGGAACCCAGTGATACATATTTGCTGATCCCCGTCACAACAGAAAAGATCAGCAAGCAGAGAAGTCCGAGTCTCCAGTCGAATGCAAAGATCACACCGCCCGTTGTGGCAATTCCTTTCCCGCCTTTAAAATGCAGGTAAAAAGGAAAATTGTGCCCGATGACCACGGCAAACCCGGTCACCAGCCAAAGCGTGGCTTCATGGGCCATTCCTCCAAACTGGGGAATTAATATGTATCTGGCAATATTGACTGCGATCAGCCCCTTTGAGGAGTCCCCAAGGAAGGTTAGCAGTGCCGCTGTCTTTCCGAGGGTTCTCAGTGTATTCGTCGTTCCGGAATTACCGCTTCCGTAATCCCTGATGTCGATATGATTGATTTTCCCAATGATAAATCCTGTCTGAATGCAGCCCAGCAGATATCCCATGGCCAGGCAGAGAAAAACACAAAGGACCATTACTTCTCCTTCCTTTCCCGCGCAATGATGTGGATCGGGGTTCCCCGGAATCCAAAAGTATTCCGTATCTGATTTTCAATATATCTGGTATATGAAAAGTGCATCAGCTGCCTGTCATTGATAAATACAACAAATGTGGGCGGCTTTACCGATACTTGTGTCATGTAGTAGAGCTTCAGCCGTTTTCCTTTGTCAGACGGCGGCTGTTTCATCGCCACTGCCTCAGCCAGAATCTCATTCAGCACTCCTGTCTGAACACGCATGGCATGATTTTCAATGACTGCGTCAAGCATATCAAAGATTTTCGGAAAACGCTGGCCTGTCTTTGCTGAGATAAAGATTAATTCTGCATAGGACATGTACGCCAATACTTCACGGATCTTGTTTGTGAACTTATAGATCGTCTTGTCATCCTTCTCCACCAAGTCCCATTTGTTGACCGCAATGATCATCCCCTTGCCCCTCTCGTGAGCAATACCTGCGATCTTTGCGTCCTGCTCGGTAATGCCTTCCGTGGCGTCGATGACCAGAACCGCCACATCACACCGTTCCACTGCGGAAACTGTACGGATGACGCTGTAACGTTCCAGATCTTCTTTGATTTTATTTTTCCTTCGGAGCCCTGCGGTGTCAATAAATACGTATTCCTTTCCGTTTTTCTGGATGACCGTGTCAATGGCATCCCTTGTTGTTCCCGCAACGTCCGATACAATAACTCTCTCCTCACCGAGCATTTTGTTGATGATAGAAGACTTCCCTGCATTGGGCTTTCCGATGATGGCGATCTTGGGCCTTTCATCTTCTTCCTCTTCCAGTGCCTTTGGATCACAGTTTTCCACGACCTCATCCAGCAGATCACCGAATCCCAGCTTGGAATTTGCAGAAACCGGGTGTGGATCGCCCAGTCCCAGGTTATAAAATTCATAGGTATCTGCCAGGAACTTGTCATAGTTGTCCACCTTATTCACTGCCAGGACCACCGGCTTTTGAGACCGTCTCAGCATGTCCGCCACCTGGAAGTCCGCATCCACCAATCCCTGCCTCACATCTACAAGAAAAATGATCACGTCTGCAGTCTCAATGGCGATCTGTGCCTGTTCTCTCATCCTGGAAAGAATCACATCTCCCGAATCCGGCTCGATCCCGCCGGTGTCGATCAGCGTAAAATTATAATTCAGCCAGGAAATATCCGCATAGATCCTGTCCCTTGTCACTCCCGGTGTATCTTTTACGATTGAAATATTCTCTCCCGCAAGTGCGTTGAACAGCGTGGATTTCCCCACGTTCGGCCTTCCCACTATTGCTACTATCGGTTTACTCATTTTTATTTCCTCTCTGTATGGAATCTCTCTTCCTAAAACTTCCGTTTGATTATATGATAATCTTTCCCTATTGTAAAGATTATATCACATTCAAAGCACAATGAATGCCCCCAAATTCCCCCGTTTTCCTTTTGTTGCCCGGTGGGAAAACAAAGCATCGCTGTTGCAGCAGGTACACAGATCGGTGATGTCCAGATTCTCCTTTAAAATACCTGCCTCCGTCAATATGATCTCGTTGGCCTTCCACAGGTCCAGCTGATACTTGTCATTTTCTTTCCTGTCCAGAAATTCTTCTTCCGGGTGTGCTGAAAATTCCTTTATGAACTGCTCTGCGACATCTTCGCTGACCTCATAGCAGTCTCTGCAGATAGACGGGCCGACAGCCGCCACAATATCCTCAGGACGGCATTCATATCCGTCTTTCATATGCATTACCATCTTTTCTCCGATCCTTCCGACCGTTCCCTTCCAGCCGGAATGGGCCAGAGCCGCCACTTTTTTGACAGGGTCAAAGAAGAACAGAGGCACACAGTCCGCATACCCCGTATACAGTGGGATTCCAGGTACATCGGTCACCAGTCCGTCCATTCCGGTCATGACTTTTCCGCAGTCTTCTTTCCCGACTGTCTTGATCTTCGTGTCATGGATCTGATTGGAGAATACAAGCTTTTTCTCGTCAAAACCTATGGCCTGCCCGATCCTGCGGAAATTTTCATCCACAGACGCTTCATCATCTCCCCTTGCATAGCTTAAATTCATAGAGGAAAACATCCCTTTACTGACGCCTCCCATCCTGGTGGAAAATCCATGGCGGACTCCTGCCTGATCCAGTTTTCTAAACGTTAGATACGGCACCTGCCCTTCGTGCAGCACCGTAGAATGATTATCGTTTGATCTCTTAAAATGCATTTTTTATCACCCTGATCTTCTTTCCTATGATCTCTACTACATCAAATCTTGCCGGCCTGTCGAACATGCCGCGGCAAAACAGATAATATTCTGCCGTCTTTTGAATCTTTTGCTGTTTCCTATGGTCAACAGCCTCTCTCGGATATCCGAAGGCTGTATCCCGCCGGTATTTCACCTCGGCAAACACAAGATACTGTCCATCCCTGGCAATAATATCAATTTCCCCATAACGGGAATAAAAATTTCTCTCGATGACTTCATACCCCTGAGTCAATAAAAACCGGCACGCAGTCTCTTCCTTCTCCATACCGGTCTTTCTATGATTTTTCATATGTATTTCCTTACAAAACTCTTTCGGTGAAGTGTACAGATACCGTGCTCTTTGATCGCCTCGATATGAGCCTTTGTCCCATAACCTTTATTCTTGGCGAACTGATATTGAGGATAGATCTGATCGTATTCTTCCATCATCCGGTCTCTGGTCACCTTTGCCACAATGCTTGCCGCCGCAATCGAAGCGCTCTTTGCATCCCCTTTGATGATCGGAACCTGCTCTGTTCCGATCCCCGGGATCGTCACCGCATCATTGAGCAGCAGATCCGGCTCGACCGGAAGATTTGAAACCGCCGTCCTCATCGCTTCATAGGTAGCATTTAAAATATTGATCTCATCTATGACTTTTTCCGAAGCCATTCCGATTCCGACGGCCAGAGCTTTCTCATAAATTTCATCATACAATGTTTCTCTCTTTTTGGGCGAAACTTTCTTGGAATCGTTCAGATATAAAATATCACAGTCTCCCGGCAGAATGACGGCTGCCGCTACCACAGGTCCTGCAAAAGGCCCCCGGCCCACCTCATCGATCCCGCATATATGGGAATACCCTTCGTATTCTCTCTCATAAGAAAACATCTCATACATGCGCTGCTTCTCTTTCTTCAGTTTATCTAACCGTTTTTCTTCCTGTTTTGTCATAAGTACCTCTCTATAAGATCCTTCCCGCATCTTTGAGCGGAAACAGCCTGAAAACTACTCTTCCCTGTATCTCTTTCCTGTTTATTGGACCCACTCTTATATCCCTGCTGTCCATGCTGTTATTCCGGTTATCTCCCAGTACAAAATATTCATCTTTTTTTAAGGTAATGCTGCCCTTCTCATTGACGGTAAATGTCATATGATCTTTGGAATAATCCCTGGATATCATCCGGCCGTTTATATAAACTGTGCCGCTACGGATCTCCACCGTCTCCCCGGGCATTCCGATGACTCTCTTTACCAGCTTTTCTTTTCTGTCCGCGGGATTTGGAAATACCACGACTTCAAAGCGCTTCGGGTCCCGGAACCGGTAAGTCAGCTTGTCGACCAATACGCTGTCCATATGGTGGAGCGTCGGCTCCATGGAATAGCCGGAAACCCCGGTTCTCTCCCCTAAAAATGTGATGACGAGAAAGGAAACACAAACTGCTATAAAAACAGTTGATCCCCAGAAACATAATTCAGAATAAAAACGATGCGCCCTGCGCCTTATTCGAAACGACATGTGTTTGATTACCCCTCAAAGTCAGCAGGTACTTCCAGCGTAATCTTTCCAAGCTTTCCGTTCCTGTATTCCTCCAGCAGGATGTGTGCTGCCTTTTCATAATCCAGCTGATTGCCTTTTTCTTTACAATTCCGGTTAGCCGCGATCTGTTCGAGGATTTTCAGTGTATTCTTCTCCTCTTCAACCCGGTAGCGTGCCGCTAAGATACCCGGATATTCTTTTACCAGAAACGGGATCAGCTCCATGGCCATCTCTTCCTGATTTAATATTTCTTCCTTGATAGAACCGATCAGAGCCAGATGAAGGCCTACTGTCTGATCCTCAAATTTGGGCCACAAAATTCCCGGCGTATCTAATAACTCGATATTTTTATTCAGCTTAATCCACTGCTTTCCCTTTGTCACGCCCGGTTTATTTCCGGTTTTCGTACAGGCTTTTCCGGCCAGACTGTTGATAAATGTAGATTTCCCTACATTCGGGATTCCCGCGATCATGGCGCGGATCGGCCGGTTCTTAATTCCCCTCTTCCGGTCCCGCTCGATCTTTTCTCTGCACGCCTCCATGACAATGCCCTGCACCGCTTTTACTCCGGTTCCCTTCTGGGAATTTACCTTCCCGACAAAGAATCCCCTGTCTCTAAAATACTGTTCCCAGAGTTCTGTCTTCCTGCTGTCTGCAAGATCCGTCTTGTTCAATAAAATCAGCCTGGACTTGTTCTGGGCCAGCTGGTCGATATCGGGATTCCTGCTTCCGAATGGAATTCTCGCATCCACCAGTTCGATCACAATATCGATCAGCTTTATATTTTCCTGCATCATTCTTTTTGCTTTGGTCATGTGACCCGGGTACCACTGAAATTGCATGTGTCCTCCTTCTTTATCCAAAAGGCCAATATTTTATCCCTACCTTGCCTATGATCTGTGTCTTTTTTACATTGCCGACTACGGCACTCCTGGAATCTTCGCTGTTATTGTAATTGTCTCCCATGACAAAATATTGATTCTTGGAAAGTTTCACGCCGTCTGCTGCCAGTCCGGGAGACAGGATCTGTTCTGTTCCGAAGCTTTTGGCCTTCCTGCCGTCTACATAGACGTTCCCGTCCCTGACCTGAACCGTCTCTCCTGGGAGTCCGACCACTCTCTTTACATAATACTGCTTGTTCGTCTCGTCCTCTGACTCGAACAATATTATATCATATCGCGCCGGACTTTTCACTTTATAAATCAGCCGGTTGACCAGCCGCTTTTCTCCGCTCTCATAGGTGGGAAGCATGGAATCTCCCTGTACCGTATAACCGGCACACAGAAAACGGACAATGATAAAAGCCGCAAAAATCACGGCCAAAAAAGTCAGCACATATGCCGCGATCTTATCCCGTCTCTGCCTTTTTTTCTTCCTCATCTGATAAGTAACCGTATATCCGCTCACAGATCTCACACCCTTTCTTTAAACAAAACAGGGACAAGCTCCGGCTCGTCCCTGTGTTTTTTTGAAAAATATTATACTCTTTCTTTCACTTTCGCAGCCTTACCTACACGGTCACGTAAGTAGTATAATTTCGCGCGTCTAACCTTACCTTTGCGCACAACTTCGATCTTCTCGATGATCGGAGAGTGTACCGGCCAGGTTTTTTCTACGCCGATGCCGTTGGAATTTTTGCGCACGGTAAATGTCTCGCGTGCTCCGCCGTTCTGTCTTTTGATGACAGTTCCTTCAAATACCTGAATTCTCTCGCGGTTTCCCTCTTTTACTTTTCCGTATACTTTTACAGTGTCACCTGTTCTGAAATCTGCAACTTCTCTTAACTGTGCATCTTCAATACTTTTAATGATATCGTTCATGTTGTTCCTCCTTAAAACTTTTTAGATGTTCATAATACCTTGCGTAACAGAGGACCATCCTATCTATAACAACTGCTATATAATATCACAACAACTTTTTTTTTGCAAGGATTATTTACTTTTTATCGAGCAGATCCGGCCTTCTCTCCTTTGTCCTCAAATAAGACTGCTCTTTCCTCCACTCTTCAATCCTTCCGTGGTGACCTGAAAGCAGCACCTCCGGTACTTTTCTCCCCAAAAACTCCGGCGGTCTTGTGTACTGGGGATATTCCAGCATCCCGTTTTCAAAAGACTCGTACTCCGCCGAGTCTCCGTTATTCAGCACTCCCGGAACCAGTCTGGAGATGGCGTCGATCATCACCATAGCCGGAAGCTCTCCTCCCGTCAAAACGTAATCCCCAATGGAGACATAATCCGTGACAATCTCTTCTAAGACACGTTCATCCACGCCCTCATAATGGCCGCACAGAAAAACAAGTTCTTCTTCCTCTGCAAGCTCCTTAGCCATCTCCTGGTGAAACACCTTTCCCTGAGGAGTCACATAAATCACCCGGGGCTTCTTCTCCATCTTTTGCTCGATATGCTGATATGCCAGATAGATCGGCTCCGCCTGCATGACCATTCCGGCACCGCCGCCGTATGGATAATCGTCCACTTTTTTATGCTTGTCCCTCGTAAAATCCCTGATGTTTACGGCTTCCACACCGATATGTCCCGCCTCTTTCGCACGGCCTAAAATACTCGTGCTGCATCCGCTCTCGATCATCTCGGGAAATAAAGTCAAAACGTGAAACTTATTCATCCAGCAGTCCTTTCATTACAAAAACATCGATTCTCTTTTCTTCCAGAGAGACCTTTTTGATACAGTCTCTTATGGCCGGAAGCAGTACTTCCTTTCCATCATCCATTTTTACCACATACACATCGTTTGCCCCTGTCTGAAGCACGTCATCCAATATTCCCAGCTTCTTTCCGGTCTCCCGGTAAACATCGAACCCGATGATATCGGCAATGAAAAACTCATTCTCTTCAAGCTTAACTGCATTCTCTCTTGTGACAAACAGCCCGCAGCGTTTATACTGTTCGATATCATTGATATTGTCAAACTCCTCAAACTTAAGAATCGGCTGGTTTTTAAAAAACTTACAGGACTTCACATGCAGAAGCTTCATTTCCCTGCCCGTATCCAGCAGTACCTCCTTCAAATCCTTAAAGCGCTCCACATCATCGGTCATCGGATACACCTTGACCTCTCCGCGGACACCGTGGGTGGAAGCGATCGCTCCTACCTGTAATATATCTTCCATAATAAACTGTATTCCTTCCTATTTGTTTTCTTCGATATATGCCTCTACGGCTTTTCTCACTTGTAAAAAATTGCTCGGGCCGTTTTCAAGAATCACCTTGTGGAACTCTTTCGTCTGGAACTTCTTGCCAAGCTCCTTGGACGCCTTGTTTCTCAATTCCTGAAATTCCAGGGCTCCAGAATAATATTTCAGATAGTATCCCGGTTCCGAAGATACGAGCCTGTAAAGCTGGTCTGCCGCAGAACTTCCATATCCCATGTCTTCCAGCATGTCTTTAATCTGGTCCAGGGTCCATCCCCGGTAGTTGACATTGATATCGACAGCACTTCCGATGGCCATATTGATCTCGTCATTGATGCGTTTCAATTTGGCCACAGACTTATCATACGGAGCATAGTCAAAGGCATGCATCTCCACATAGGAGGCCCAGCCTTCCGAGTAACCAGGAAAATCCATGATCAAACGGATATCGTCCGGATCTGTGCTGAGAAAATAATTGTTTTGATAAAGATGCCCCGGATACCCTTCATGAGCCAGAGTATTGTAAATTCCGCTCTTATCAGTGGAGCCTTTGTTGATATAGATGGTATTTTCTGTCTCATCATCGATCGGCGGAATCATATAAAATGCCGGACTTAAAGTATCTTCCAGCGCCTTTGGAACATATTTGATCTTATAATGAACTTTTTTTAACGGAGGATAATCTGTTTTTGCCTTTTTCTCCAGATCAGCCAATACCTTTTTGGGACTGGTCAGCACCGGATCAAAATTATAAAACTTTTTCTGGAGGCTCTCATCGCCCTGGATCAGATTCACCATCTGTTTCACTGAGCTCTGGAGACGGCCTGTCACACTTGAGAGCAGCTGGCTGACTGTTTTGTTTGTTCCCGTCTGCTCCTTCAAGACCAGCCGATAGTATTTTTTCCCATTTTTTAAATTGCAGACACCTCCGCTGTTTTTCCCGGTTCCCTTCAGTGACAGAATTGTCTTTTTAAAACTGCGGAATGCAGGATACACAGACTGATTCAGCAGTTTCTTATTTTGTTTTTTATAAATTGTTTTCTGTTCCTTGCTGAGGCCGGAAACAGCATTAACACGTTCTTTAAATGTAGCGCTTAAAATATTTTTTTCTCCGCTTTCCTTTAAAAAGTCATCAATCTGCTTAGCCGCAGTGTCTGCTGCCACATCGGTTACATACAATCCTGCTTTAGACTGTGCTTTCAGATACTCTCCAGCCTCTTGAAGATATCCTGTAACCTGTGACAGCAGGCTAAGATAATCTTCAATATCTTTCTTTCTGTAGAATTGATATTCTGCGAGTGTCACCGGAAGATTGGACTGAATGCCGGAAATCTCCCCGATAATATTGTCATATAATGGATACCGGCTTTCTTCTATGAGCATACCCAGATAATCTTCTAATATATCATACGTAAGTTTCTGTTTTTCTGTCAGACTGCTCCTTTTGAATTTAGAAAGCTCTTCTGCTGTCTTCTTATTTTCCTTCAGCGCTTTCTTATCTTGTCCGGGAGAAATATGTCCGATGGAAACCTCCTCCTGTTTGATCCCATACTTCTCAGGATCCTTCAGCTGATAATGAAGATTCAGCGTATTTTGAGACAACGTCTCTTTTACCTGTCGGTCTAAAAATTTGTCAAACTGTTTTTGTTCCTCAGTTTTTGACTGTTCCTGGCCGGTCTTCTGACTGGTTTGTCCACTTTTTCCCTGCTCTGTTGATGTTTTGCAGCCGCTCAGTGAAAATGCCAGCAGCAATGAGAGCAGCAGAGAAAGCAGTCTCTTTGTAAATTTCATATATTTATCCTCCCGGGTATTTGTTCCTTATGAATATTTTAAATAAACGGCAAAAGATATGCAACCTAAAAATATGATATACTATTTAAAAACTTAGTGAAAGGACAGGTACTATATATGTCAAGAATATTAATCATCGAAGACGACAAAGAAATCCTGAAAATTCTGTCAGACTTTTTATCCGGATACGGTTTTGAAGCCGTTTGAGAAACTGACGGCCGCTGTATTTCTCAAATCATCAGACACCAAAACATTGATCTGGTACTCCTGGATCTCATGCTTCCATATAAAAGCGGCGATCAGCTCCTGAAAGAAATACGTTCCTGTTCTGATCTTCCCGTGATTGTCATTTCTGCCCGGGGAACGACTCAGAATAAAATTGATCTGCTTCGTCTCGGCGCGGATGATTATATTACAAAGCCTTTTGATCCTGTAATTATGATATAAGTTTTGTAAAGTTCCTAGTTATTTTGTATGTTATATATTACTTTTGTCATTAATTGTGGTATATTAATATATATTGTCATCAATTGTATGCACAAGTAGAAAGTAACTTTATACTTAACAAAGAGGAGGTAAGTTTGAAACAAAGTAATAGTGGTTAGAAAAAAGTAAATTGTATGGCAAACAAGCCATCTTACGGTGGCTTCAAAAAGAAAATATAGACACAACACCTAATTCATGGCAGGAACGATATCATCCTTAATGGTGTATCCACGCTGCTTTAGTAGATTAAGTGCCTGTGAAGTAGTCAATACTTTTGCTTTATTCACAGGACGTGATTCAAGAAAACCTTCTGCTGTATATGGTTTTAAATCTGAAAGTATGTGCCAGATAGCGGTCAGGAGCATACGGCAGATTGCGATAATGGCTTTCTTGTGACCACGGTGCGATTTAATACGCTTATAGCGGCCGGTTATTTCAGGATGTTTCTTAGAACGCAATAAACCATTTGCAACTTGTACCAGAATGGGTTTAATATAATTACCAGCACGGGAAATTCGAGTTGATTTGATTCTTTTGTTGCTTTGGTCATTGCGCGGACAACATCCTGCCCATGAAACGAGGTGCTTAGCTGAGGGGAAAACAGACATGTCACCTCCGATTTCAGAAAGGATTTGAATGGCAGTCATTGGATTTTTATCAAATCCGGGAACTGTACGAATTAGATCAAGAGCGGCCTGGTATTTATCAGAGAGACGAAGGATTTCCCGTTCTATTTCTTCCAGATGCTTTTCTGATTCGTCGATATGATTGAGGCACTGACGAAGTTTATTGGCCTGCTCAGGAGAAATAGCTCCGTCAACAGCGGCTTGGATTTCTTCCATAGGTGTTTTACATCGACTGTCTACAAAAGGTGCCACATCAAATATTTCCCCTGGATGAGCGAGCATATATTCTGTGATGGAACGAGAAGATTTCCCAAACACGTCACTGAATACATCATCTAATTTAAGATTAGAAACAGTAAGACAGTTTTGCGCACGGTTCTTTTCGCCGGTAATCATACAGGTGAGTTTGAACCGGTATCTTACTAAATCCCTTAAATGACGAATATGCGTAGATCCAGGTTTTGTGGACATCAAGTCCACAGCAGTTAAAACGAAAAATTTAGAAAGACAATAAAATAACCTCCTGAATTTTATTGAGATAAAACCGACAGGGACTGGTCATACGGCAAAATCGAGTCGACTTTGGAAGAGATAAGTTTACGGGCTACGAAATGCACCATTCATTGATGCCTTAACGGATGACCGACGACATATATTTATGCGAGGTTACCGCTATACAGCCCCGCCACTCACCTCCACGTGTTCTGTAGTGTGTCGGTTTTATAAAAGAAATTTTATCAGAAGGGGAATAGAATTGAAAAGCGAAAAGAAAAGGCACTGCCAAAATCACAGTAACTATGAAGTCCGGCAAAAAAGCAACCTGCAGGATTAAGGTTTCTCCTAAAAAGAAGTCTTCAAAAAAGAAACATACAGAAACAGTTTATTGGACCCCCGGAGGGTCTGTATATCACAGCACCATAGACTGCCCGACCCTGGGCCGTTCCCGGACCATTTATCACGGCTCCCTGTCTTCCTGTCCTAAGAGCAGGCCCTGCAAAGTCTGCTACTAACCAGCTTCTCAAACAAAAAGAAGAAAATAAAAAAATGGCTTATTTATGTGTTTCAAACATATCTAAGCCATTCTTTTTTTATTATTCATTCCTAGTATCATTCAAAAAAAGAGCACGTAAACACGCGCTCCTTGCGATGGACTAGGCGGGAATCGAACCCGCGTCCAAAAACCCATCCCCTCAGGCATCTCCCATTACAGTCTCTGTATTGACATTTCCTCCGTACTGCTCCCAGAGACAGGATCAGTACTTCAGTAGCTTCATAAATACTTCATCTGCCGCAAAGCTTAAACAGACGAGGGTTCTACATTATTTGAAGCCTAATGACAGGCTGTAGATGACCTGTCACAGACTACTGCTGCCCTTAGGCTGCAGCGTACGCTAATTTATTATCTGCGTTTAATTTAAGTTTACACCGTAACGTGGTCTCTCCGAATGGCTTCCCGAGCTTCAGAATCCCTGTCGAAACCAGTACTAGCCCGAATATTTCCTTATATAGTATAACCCTTTTTTTGTGAAAAAGTCAATAAAAAGAAATGGATTGTATGTTAAACCACTGTGTAGATCAAAACAAGCAGTGATATTATATCACGGTTCTGAATGATTGTGGTAAAATGATGCCAGACAACTCATCAAAAGAGAACAAAAACCCATTCTGTATAAACCTGTCTCCGGCACATACAGAATGGGGAGCTTTTATTCTTCCTCTCGTCTTGTCTCCGGACAGAGCCTGTGCCTATCCGTTGGATTTCTCTTCTCATAGTCTTTAAAGCTGTAATTCATGTCCACTTCGCCCCGGATGCCTCTGACTCTTCCGGAATCGGAATACTGCCACATGTCAACATCGTCCACTCCGAGAACATGCTGATATTTCGCCAGCCAAAGTTCATATTCCCTGAGGCGGCGGATATCAAAATAATCCTCTAAATCAGAAAGATTTGTGTAAAACATGGGTTTGTATCCGGCTCTTCGGATCTCATCGCAGAACTCTCTTGTAAAGTCTGTTGCAAGATCTTTTGTGATCGTGACACCCTGTTCTCTCGCATAATCAATGGAATCTTCTTCAAAATCAAAAGCCACGGGATATTCAACCCGATACCTTCTGATGATCTCGACACATTGTTTTGCCTCTCTTCTGGCCATCTCTCTTGTATATGCATAACTGAACCAGTAGATTCCGAGTGGGATTCTCTCACGATTGCATTCTCTTGCATTCCGTTCAAACTCCTGATCTATATTTCCATCGCCGAATCCGGCCCTGACCATTGCAAATTCTATCCTGTCTTCTCTGACTCTTCTCCAGTCAATCCGGCCGTCGGCATAGCTTACGTCAATACCCTTCCTTCTGTGCATACTGTCCTCCTGTCTTTTTGTAATTATAGTATGCTCGGAAGAAAGCGCCGTTCCATTGTCCTAACCCAGATTTCTGACCTTAAAGTCTCTCATCGCTTCTCTCTGCTGATCTTTCTTGGCAATATCCTGCCGTTTATCATACAATTTCTTACCGCGGCACAGTCCAATTTCAACTTTTACCAGACTGCCTTTGAAATAAACCCGCAGAGGGATCAATGTATAACCTTTTCTGTTTACTTCCGCCATCATCCTGGTAATCTCGGAACTGTGCATTAAAAGCTTCCTCTCTCTGAGAGGGTCCTTGTTGAAAATATTTCCCTTCTCATAAGGGCTGATATGCATCTGTTTCACAAAAACTTCTCCATTTTCAATACTTATAAAGGCTTCCTTAATACTGCAGTGTCCCTGCCTCATAGATTTTACTTCTGTACCAAACAATACGATGCCTGCCTCAACCGTCTCCTCAACAAAATAATCATGACGTGCCTTTTTATTATTCGCAATCAGCTTTGTTCCGCCCGTCTTCGCCATGTTCATCCTCCTCAATAATCTCAAAATCAATATTCTTCAAAATCTTATCGACTCCGGTCACAACGATCTCTACCGGTTGTCCCAGCTTCCACTTACGCCCTGTCCTCTCTCCTGTCATAGAATAGGACGACTCATCATAATTGTAATAATCCCCGGGCAGCTTGGACACATGGACCATTCCTTCAATCGTATTCGGAAGTTCCACATAGATCCCCCAGCCAGTCACTCCTGAAATCACGCCTTTGTACTGCTGTCCGATATGTCGTTCCATATACTCTGCCTTTTTCAGTTTTTCTACTTCCCGCTCCACTTCATCTGCACGCCGCTCCATCTTGGACGACTGCTCTGAGACTTTCGCAAGAATAGACTCATAATGCCGGATTCTTTTGGCATCGAGTTTTCCCCGAAGAGTTTCTTTGATGATCCTGTGAATCTGCAGGTCCGGATACCTTCGGATCGGTGAGGTAAAGTGACAGTAATAGCTTGTAGATAATCCGAAATGTCCTGAACTCTCGGTTGTATACCTGGCCTGTTTCATAGATCTCAGGGTGAGCCTGCTGATCAGAGCCTCCTCCGGAGTGCCTTCCACCTTTGTCAAAAGTTTCTGTATCTCTTTCGGATGGATTTCATCTTTTTTAAGCTTCAGTACGATTCCAAAATTCTCGAGAAACGTCCTGAGTTTCTTGACTTTTTCCCCGTCCGGATTGTCATGGGTACGGTACACAAACGGTATTTCCTGCCAGTAAAAATTCTCTGCAACCGTTTCATTTGCAAGAAGCATGAAATCCTCGATGATCTTAGTTGCCTTATTCCTTTGGGATGGAATCACGTCGACTGCCTTTCCGTATTCGTTCAGCACAATCTTCGATTCAGGAAAATCAAAGTCCACACTTCCCCGTTCATGTCTCACCTCCCGCAGAATATCAGAAAGCTCTTTCATCTGCTCGAACATCGGAACAAGTTTTTCATATCTCTTCCGCTCTTTTTCATCGCCGTCCAGAATCAGTGCCACACTTGTGTATGTCATGCGTTCATCCACATGGATGACGGTTTCGGCAATACGGTGTCCCTTTAAAATTCCTTCCTTGTCAAGATCCATGATACAGCTCAATGCCAGTCGGTCTGTACCTGCATTCAGAGAACAAATACCGTTGGAAAGCTGATGAGGCAGCATCGGTATGACCCGGTCCACCAGATAGACACTGGTACCTCTTTTCAGCGCTTCCTTATCCAGTGCAGAGTTTTCCTTCACATAATCGGAGACATCTGCGATATGGACTCCCAGCTGATAGCCGCCTGATGTTTTGGTCAGCGTGATCGCATCATCAAGGTCCTTGGCATCCTCTCCGTCTATGGTCACCGTCTGCCAGTCTCTCAGATCCAGCCGCCCTTCCAGCGAAGATTTTTCTATGACCGAAGGCACTGCTCCCACTTCTTTTTTGACTTCTTCCCCGAACTCCGTGGGAATATTGTATGCCTTTACGATCGATAAAATGTCCACTCTGGGATCATCCCTGTGGCCTAAAACCTCCAGTATCCTGCCTTCCGGACTCTTTCCTAAATCTCCGTAGTCAACAATCTTTACCAGGACCTTAAATCCATCGGTAAGATTTCCGCATTCCTCTTTCGGAATGAAAATGTCACTGTCAAATCTCAAGTTGTCCGGAATGACAAATCCATAGCTTTTACATTTTTCAAATGTACCGACTATTTCCGTCATTCCCCGTTCCAGAACCTTTACAATTCTGGCTTCTTTCCGCCTGCCGTTCCTGGCCCGTTCCTCAGTCACTTCGATCTGCACAGTATCCTCATGGAAAGCTCCGTTCATATCATTTTCATTGATATAAAAATCGTCTTCTTCTCCTTCCACCGAAACAAATCCAAATCCTTTCTGGGTGCATACAAACGTCCCGGTCAGTGTCTTCTTTGACACCGGGCTGTATTTTCCTCTCTTAGAGACTTCCACGACTCCCTCATCAACGAGTTCATGAAGAATCTGGACGAACTCTTTTCTGTCTTCCGGCTCTACCTGCAATAAATAGCCGATCTCTTTTTGTTTCATAGGCTGATAGTGTTTATCATAAATCAGATCTCTGATTCTTTTTTTCCTTTTATCAAACAATTCCTTTTCCATTATCTTTCCTTTACTTTCTGCAACAATGCTGTACTATCCGGAGCATTTTTCATTCTACAGGAAGGTTCGCAGAACTTTCCTGTGGAATAAAAAAACACTTCTTAAACATTATCTGCTTAAAGAAGTGTTTCCATTCTAAAGAAATCTGGAACAAAGGAGCGCTGCTGTCACAAAAAAGATGACTGTAAACAGGGTTGTCGCTTTAATAATGTTCCCTTCCCTGGAACGGCCTTTGTTTTTACTCCAATATGTGCCGGAGGTTGTGGATCCTGTCAGTGATCCCAATCCAGCTTCCTTTCCTTCTTGCATCAATACTAATATGATTAGAACAACGCACGATATTAAAAATAATATAGTTAATGCCGTCTTCATTGCTTCTTCCTCCTAATGTTTCTGCTCACTGCTGATTATTCTAGCACACCTTACCATAAAATGCAAGGATACGTTCAAATCTTACTTTTCCTTGACAGGGATCTGTGTATAGATACGCTTTCCTATAATTTTACGAAAACCTTTCAGACGGAACCGATACTTCTTTTCTGGATTGATTTTTTTCTTCTCGGGATGTCTCCTTCACTTTTTTATATTTCCCTGATTTACTGACCGCCTCGTCTTACAATCTGGCTTCTCCTGCATAGCTGTCATAATAATCCACGCTGTGTTCCATTGTGATGGGAACAATTTTGGCATCGTTATACTGAGGAAACACATTTTTAATTTTCAATTTTCCTTCTGAAACTGCATCTATGTAAATGGATAGTGAGGAACGGTTACGTTCTCCTCTGCCATTTAAAATCCGCTCATATGCCGCAAAGCCTGTCAGAGGCTCGGAGCCTTTGTCATAAGTTAGTCTCTCCTGGTGGGTGTTAAAAAAATCATCTGTTTCATCCTCCGGAAACTGTACAAACAGGACAACGTTGCTCCGCTGTCCTGTTTTCTCTGAGGTCTGTTCACCATATACAGAAATATTCCAAGTGAGAAGCAGGCAGACTGCCATGATCCACGATAAAACTTTTTTATAATTTCTCATCTTCCGCCCCTCCCACAATGAAATATTTTTTCTTTCTTTATACTATTATCGTTCTATAAATACAATCCATATCGCTTACAGGCACCCAATTCTTCTTCAATTCTCAGCAACCGGTTATATTTTGCTGTCCGGTCAGAACGGCAGGGCGCTCCTGTTTTAATCAGTCCGCTGTTTGTCGCCACCGCAATATCCGCGATCGTTGTATCCTCTGTTTCTCCGGACCGGTGGGATATGATTGTTTTATATCCTGCCCTTTTTGCAGTCTCTATGGCATCCAGGGTTTCTGTCAGTGTCCCGATCTGATTCGGCTTGATCAGGATACTGTTTGCCATATCATTCTCGATACCGTCTGTCAGACGTTTCTTATTTGTAACAAATAAGTCGTCGCCTACCAGGAGTATTTTTTCTCCCAGACGATATGTGAGTACTTTCCACCCGGGCGCATCCTCCTCGTTTAATCCGTCTTCAATGGAAAAAATCGGGTAATGATCGGTGAGCTGCTCATAATATTGAACCATTTCTTCAGAATTTCTCCGTATCTCTTTTCCGGTCATCTGGCTCTCACCCGGGAAATAATAGACATCCTCGTCTTCATTATAAATTTCTGACGCAGCACAGTCCATGGCAATCATGATCTGTTCCCCTGCCTTATAGCCCGCATTTTCAATCGCTTTTACCAGCAGGTCCAATGCTGCCTCCGAGCTTTCCAGGTTCGGTGCAAATCCTCCCTCATCTCCAACCCCGGTGCTCAGATGGTTTTCTTTCAGAATACTCTTTAACTTATGATAGATCTCTGTCCCCATCATCAGTGCTTCTTTGAACGTTTCGGCTCCAACCGGAGCGATCATAAATTCCTGAAAATCCACTGTGTTATCTGCATGTTTTCCTCCGTTTAAAATGTTCATCATCGGCACCGGCAGCTTACACGCGAAACTTCCCCCTAAATACTGATACAGCGGAAGGCCCAATCCGTTTGCGGCAGCCCTGGCAGTGGCTAGTGATGCTCCGAGGATGGCATTCGCCCCAAACTTTTCTTTGTTTTCTGTCCCATCCGCTTCAATCATAATCTGATCGATTTCAATCTGGTTCAGTGCATTTTTTCCCACCAGCCGGTCTGCGATCCGGTGATTCACATGGTTTACTGCTGTTTCTACTCCCAGCCCTCCGTAGCGTTTCTCGCGGTCACGAAGCTCTATCGCCTCAAATTTGCCCGTGGAGGCTCCGGACGGCACCAGTGCGGTTCCAAAATGTCCATTGGACAGCAATACCTCCACTTCTACCGTAGGGTTTCCCCTGGAGTCCAAAACTTCTCTTCCTATAACATCTTCTATTGACAAGCCATATTTCAACACATTCACATCCTTTACAAGTAATTAGTAGTATTTTATCCAGATAGATGAAAATCCATACATTGAAATACAAAAAGAAAGCAGTGTGCTTTAAACACACACTGCTTTCTGTCATATCGATATTTATTTTACTAACAAAGACTTTCCGGTCATGTCTTCCGGCTGTTCAAGTCCCATCATTTCGATCAGAGTCGGCGCGATATCTGCCAGACATCCGCCCTCTCTTAATTTCACACGGTCCTTATAATTTACTAAGATAAACGGTACCTGGTTGATCGTATGGGCTGTAAACGGAGCTCCTGTCACATAATCCACCAGCTGCTCTGCATTGCCGTGGTCAGCACAGATAAACATCTGTCCGTCTGCTTTTTTGATGGCTTCCACCGCTCTGCCCACACATCCGTCCACTGTCTCAATAGCTTTTACTGCCGCATCACAAATGCCGGTGTGTCCAACCATATCCGGGTTCGCAAAGTTAACGATGATCACATCATACTGATCGGACTCAATAGCCTCTACAAGTTTGCTGCCCACTTCCATGGCGCTCATCTCCGGCTGCAGGTCATAAGTTGCCACAGACGGTGATTTCACAAGGATTCTCTCCTCTCCTTCATTTGGAACCTCTACGCCTCCGTTGAAAAAGAAGGTAACGTGTGCATACTTCTCTGTCTCGGCCAGACGAAGCTGTTTCAATCCCTGTTCTGCCAGGAATTCTCCGAATGTATTTTTAATCTCTACTTTATGGAATGCCACCAGCTTATTCGGAACTGTAGCATCGTATTCTGTAAAGCATACATAAGTTGTCTTAAAGTAACCGTTTGGACGCTCAAAGCTGTCAAACTTATCATCACAGATCGCCCTGGTGATTTCTCTTGCCCTGTCCGGACGGAAGTTGAAGAAGATGACAGAATCATTTTCTTTGATCGTGGCAGTCGGCTCTCCATTTTCCGTGATAACAGTCGGCAGAACGAACTCATCATTTACTTCCTCTTTGTAGGAATCCGCAATTGCATCCACGGCAGAATCTTTCATTACTCCTTCTCCCATGACAAGGGCTTTGTATGCTTTCTCCACACGGTCCCAGCGATTGTCACGGTCCATTGCATAGTAACGTCCGGAAACAGTGGCTACCTTGCCTACACCGATCTCTTTCATCTTTGCTTCCAGTTCTTCTACGAATCCCTTTCCGGAAGTAGGTGCCGTATCACGTCCGTCTAAGAATGCATGTACATAGACCTTTTCGATATTATTTCTCTTTGCGAGTTCTAATAATCCATACAGATGTGTATTGTGGCTATGTACCCCGCCATCAGATACTAATCCCATTGCATGGAGTGCACTTCCATTCTTCTTGCAGTTTTCTACTGCCTGAAGCAGCGCTTCGTTCTCAAAGAAGTCTCCATCCTGGATCTCTTTCGTGATCCTTGTAAGTTCCTGGTATACGATTCTTCCGGCACCCATATTCAAGTGTCCTACTTCAGAATTTCCCATCTGCCCTTCCGGAAGGCCTACTGCCATACCGGATGCATTTCCCGGAACAAACGGGCATGTTTTCATCAGTTCGTCCATGACTGGAGTATTGGCCGCTGCGATCGCGTTGCCTTCTTTCTTATCATTCAATCCGTAACCATCTAAAATCATTAAAACGGTAGGTTTCTTGCTCATTATTATCTCCTTTATCTTCATTGGCTGTCAATTTATAATCCGTTAATATTATAACGATTATTGTTTATAAATTCAATAACAGATTGAGTCTGACTGTAGACTATTTTATTCCGGCTATTATTTTTCCACTCTTTAAATCCATTCCGTAAGCATTGTCTCTGGAACGATTACCGTCCCCTTTAAACATTAGAATGTCATAAGACGGATAAACAGGATCTCTGCTGCAGTTCAAGGCAGAATTGCTCCCCATTTTCTGCAGCTCAGCGCCTGTTACATAAACAAGAAGAGGATAATATTTACTTCCTGAACCGTTATTAGCAGTTCTCCTCAAATATACGACGCTGCTTCTCACTTGTATAAAACGATTATTTGTGAGTGTCAGCTTTCTGATGCCGCCTCCTGCCACACCATGTTTTGCCGTATTAGTATTTCTTTTATTTTTCAAACCAATTTTTGAAAACTGATTCGAATCAATCGTCGTATTTTCCCAATTCATCATAAAGACAGCATTATCATAAATGTTTTTAAACTGATTATATCTAATCTGAATCCTCTGATGATAAACATTTACTGAAGACTTTGAATATTTCCCTTTTTTGTCTTTCTTTTGTGAGTATTTATGCGTTCCAATTGCGCGGTTCACTCCGTCAAATACATTATTATTGATCATGACATTTACATTCGGAGTCTGGTCTTTTCTGCTCCACCTGAGTGTAAATCCACCGGTCGCTTTATCTGGTGTATCGATATTAATTGCTTCTTTATTATATGCTGAACTCCTTGTACTGGATTTGGCAGAAAGAAATCTGTTATCTTTTATAGTTACATTTTTCACTCCGGCGATCTCAATATAATGCCCTCCATTCTGTCCCTTGAAGGTTATATTCTGAAAAGTTACATTCTGATTATGAGAACCAGATACTCCATGTGCCCCCTTTATATAAGATAAATCGATAATTGACTTACTTCCGTGGCCTATAAATTTAATATTTTGGGGTCCGTTATACTTTTTATATACATTTGTTTTATTTCTGTTTTTGTAAGAACAAAGCAAAAACATATTTTTTGTAGGCTTGTAGTTGCTTTTACCTTTATTTATTTTCTTTAATACTGCACCTTCTTTAAGTTCAATTGTTGTATTAGAAGGTACAAAAAGAGTCGAACAGATCTTATATGTCCCCTTTTTCAGAACCAGTCTGCCACCTCCTTTTTGCAGTTTTTTTAGATAATATTGCATTTGAAGTGAGTTCTTAGTGTTTTTATTGTAGGCAGAAGATTTCTTAACGGACTTAGGAATTTTATTTGGACTGATTGTATAAGTCTTTCCCTTTGCTTCGACTTTCTTGACATAAACTGAAGGACAATTAAATAAGCCTGCAATCATAAAAAATGCCATTATTATATATCTCTTTTTCATATCCTTACTCTCATTTCCTTTAAACCGATTTTAAGTAAAAAGCTGCTGCAAATAATTTCTGCAGCAGCTTTATCTCTCTACTTGTAGTTTACGATCTTACCAAAGTCCGGTTTTAAAGAAGCTCCTCCGACTAATCCTCCGTCGATGTCTTCCTGTGCGAATAATTCCGGTGCACTTGCAGCAGACACTGAACCGCCGTACTGAATGCGGATGGCGTCAGCGGTTGCCTGATCATAGACTTCTGCGATGCACTCACGGATCGCTTTACAAACTTCCTGAGCCTGCTCTGTCGTTGCAACTTTTCCTGTACCAATCGCCCAGATTGGCTCGTAAGCGATAACAGCAGTCTTTGCCTGATCTGCAGTCACATCCTGAAATGCAATCTTGATCTGCTGGCGTACAAAGTCAATGGTCACACCCTGTTCTCTCTGAGCAAGAGTCTCTCCGCAGCAAACGATCGGAGTGATTCCATGTTCAAAAGCTTTTAAAACTTTTTTATTAACTGTCTCATCTGTCTCAGCGAAATATTCTCTTCTCTCAGAATGTCCGATGATGACATATTTTACACCTAAGTCAGTCAGCATATTTGGAGCGATCTCACCTGTGTAGGCACCGCTCTCTTCATAGTACATGTTCTCAGCACCGATGTTGATGTTGCTTCCTTTTGCAGCTTCGATCGCTGCCGGAATACAGATTGCCGGTACGCAGAATACTACATCAGATGTTTCAGTCGCTACCAATGGCTTTAATTCATTTACTAAAGCTACGGTCTCGCTAGGTGTTTTGTTCATTTTCCAGTTTCCTGCTACGATTGTTTTACGCATAATGGTATACCCTCCGATTACTTTCCTTGATAGTTAAAAAGCTTATTTATCATTTGCAGCTGCAACACCCGGTAATTCTTTGCCTTCCAGGAATTCCAGAGATGCTCCGCCTCCTGTGGAAATATGTGTCATCTTATCACCGAAACCAAGCTGGTTTACAGCTGCTGCGGAATCTCCTCCACCAATGATTGTTGTAGCATCAATCTCTGCCAGTGCCTCTGCAACTGCTATAGTTCCTGCCGCAAAGTTCGGCATCTCGAAACATCCCATAGGTCCGTTCCATACAACTGTCTTTGCATCTTTTAAGGCATCCGCAAATAATTCTCTTGTCTTCGGTCCGATGTCAAGACCCTGCCATCCTGCTTCAATTCCGCCTCTCTCTACGGTCTTGATGTTGGCGTCATTGGAGAAGTCATCGGCAACTACTGTATCAACAGGGATCAGCAGGTTCACGCCTTTTTCCTTTGCTTTGTCCATCATTTCCTTTGCATAGTCTAAGTAGTCAGCTTCCAGTAAGGAATCTCCAACCTCTTCTCCCAGTGCTTTCATGAAAGTATAAGCCATACCCCCGCCGATGATCAATGTATCGACTTTGTCCAGCAGGTTGTTGATGACAGAAATCTTAGAGGAAACCTTTGCTCCTCCTAAGATGGCTACCATAGGGCGTTCCGGATTGTTGACTGCATTTCCTAAGAAATCAATCTCTTTCTGCATTAAGTATCCTACAACTGCAGTGTCTACGAACTGTGTAACTCCCACGTTAGAGCAGTGAGCTCTGTGAGCAGTTCCAAAAGCATCATTTACAAATACATCACAGAGGCTTGCAAGTTCCTTGCTGAATTCTTCTCCGTTCTTTGTCTCTTCTGCTCTGTAACGTGTATTCTGAAGTAAAATGACATCTCCGTCCTGCATTGCGTCTGCCGCCGCCTTCGCATTCGGTCCTACAACGTTGTCGTCTGCTGCAAACTTCACTTCCTGACCTAATAACTCACTCAAACGTGCCGCCACCGGTGCAAGAGATAATTCCGGTTTCGGCTCTCCTTTCGGTTTTCCTAAGTGAGAGCAAAGGATCAGTTTCCCGCCGTCTGCGATTAGCTTCTTTAATGTAGGAAGTGCCGCAACCAGGCGGTTCTCATCTGTGATTTTTCCATCCTGAAGCGGTACATTAAAATCACAGCGCACTAAGACTTTCTTTCCTTTTACGTTGATATCATCTACTGATTTTTTGTTTAACATGTTCTTTCCTCCTGGGATTTCTTATAGGATTAAATCGAATGCCTATCCTGCCGGATTGCCTTCTTTAACAAACAAAATAAAAAAACGGGTCCGGTCCAAAAAGACCGGACCCATTTGAGTCTTTATACCTTATCGTGCAAAGCACGCTGCCCGAAGGGCATAAAATACAGTGTGCCCTGTGGGTATGGTATTGCAGAATACTACACTGAATATTGATGCCTGTCCGCATCCACAGCGCTGATGATTATGCTAATTCTGCAAAGTATTTGATTGTTCTTACCATCTGGCTTGTGTAAGAGTTTTCGTTGTCATACCAAGATACAACCTGAACTTCGTATAATCCGTCACCAATTTCAGTAACCATTGTCTGAGTTGCATCAAATAAAGAACCGTATTTGATTCCGATGATGTCAGAAGATACTAATTCTTCTTCTGTATATCCGAAAGATTCTGTAGCTGCTGCTTTCATAGCTGCGTTGATTCCATCAACAGTTACGTTCTCTCCCTTAACAACTGCTGTTAAGATTGTTGTAGAACCTGTCGGAACCGGTACACGCTGAGCAGATCCGATTAATTTTCCGTTTAATTCAGGAATAACTAATCCGATAGCTTTTGCAGCTCCTGTGGAGTTAGGAACGATATTGACTGCTGCTGCACGTGCTCTTCTTAAATCACCTTTTCTCTGTGGTCCGTCAAGAGTCATCTGATCTCCTGTGTAAGCATGTACTGTCAACATGATACCAGACTGAACCGGTGCGTACTTGTTAAGAGCATCAGCCATAGGTGCTAAGCAGTTTGTTGTACAAGATGCTGCTGAGATGACTGTGTCTTCTTTTGTCAATGTTTCATGGTTTACATTGTATACGATAGTTGGAAGATCGTTTCCAGCTGGCGCAGAAATAACAACTTTTTTAGCTCCTGCCTGAATGTGTGCAGATGCTTTGTCTTTAGATGTGTAGAATCCTGTACATTCTAATACAACGTCTACGTCTAATTCTCCCCAAGGAAGTTTTGTTGCGTCTGCTTCTGCATAGATTTCGATTTCTTTTCCGTCTACTACGATTGAAGATTCTTTTGCTTCTACTTTGTCAGCTAATGCATATCTTCCCTGTGCAGAATCATACTTTAATAAGTGTGCTAACATCTTAGGATTTGTTAAATCGTTGATTGCTACAACTTCATAACCTTCAGCTCCGAACATCTGTCTGAATGCAAGACGTCCGATACGTCCAAATCCATTAATCGCTACTTTTACTGCCATCTCAATTCCTCCTAAGTCTTGAATGAATAATTTAATGTTGTCTGTCAATTGTCAATCTATTGACAAACTTCCTTTTTATTTTAAACAATATGTCCAAAAATATCAAGTCTATTTTAGCATTTCTCTCATGTATACAAAATCATATCTTTGTACAAGATTACCAAAAGCTTTATTTTTCATTCTCATCGATGATATAATTGGCAATATTGTCGGCATAGTCCGAAATACGCTCCAGACTTGTCATCATATCAATATAGATCACTCCGGCTTCAGGTATGCATGACTCCCGTTCCAGCCGTTCAATATGCTGTTTCCGGTACTTTTTCTCCATTCTGTCGACTTCTTCTTCTCCCTGAATTGCCTGTTTTGCAATTTCCACATCGTCTTTCTCAATAGCCCTGATGGCATAATCAAACGTTTTAATGACCTGAGCCGTCATTTTGTGCAATTCGTCCTTTGCAAGATCAGAAAATGCAATTTTATCGTCATGCTTTATCTGCATGAATTCAGCAATATTTTCGACATGATCTCCTGCCCTCTCGATATCCGAAATTGTGTAGAATAAATCCGTGACAATTTTGCTCTGTTTCTCCGTCAGTGCCAGATTGCTGATCTTTACAAGATACCCGGTGATCATAGTTTCTAAATGGTTGATGACCTTTTCATCCCTGAATACCTTGTCCAGCTGTTTTTCACTCGGCTGCGGATTCATGGCTTCCTTCGTAACACGCTTCATATTTTTCAGAACGATATCACCCATGCGCACTACTTCTTTGACTGCGTTTTCCACTGCAAAAGAAGGAGTCTCCAGGATACGCGGATCCAGGTGACGCAGCACCATCTCTTCTACTTCCTCGTCTTCCTCATCTTCCGGTTCTTCGTGGATAATCAGTCCTGACAGTTTTACCAATACATTGGCAAACGGGAACAGCAGTACAGTGACTGATACATTGAAGATAGAATGGAAAATAGAGATCTCCGTACTCGAAATATGCTGCATGGCCAGATGGTCAAACACTCCGAAGAAAATGGTCATGATAATTCCATAAATAGCAGCTCCGATGATGTTAAAAGATAAGTGAATTACCGCCGCCCTTTTTGCGGTTTTGTTTGCACCCGCACTGGATAAAAGAGCCGTTATACATGTACCGATGTTCTGCCCCAGCGTAATGAAAACGGCGGAACGCCAGTTTACAATGCCCTTCATGGCAAGTGTCTGAAGAATACCGACGGATGCAGAAGAACTCTGAATGATCGCTGTAACGACAGCTCCTACAAGAATTCCCAAAATAGGATTCCCCCCGAGAACTTCAAAAGCCTTTGCGAAAATAGGGCTGCTCTGATATACTCCGATGGAACTGGACATAAAAGAGAGTCCGATAAAAAGAACACCGAAACCTACGGCGATCTCTGCCTTCTGATTTAACTTTTGTTTATTTGAAAAAGTTACAATAAATGCTCCGATGGCTAAGATCAGCGGTGCAAAAAATTCAGGTTTCAGTGCCCCTGCCCATTCATTTGCCGACACAAGCCATGCGGTGATCGTAGTTCCGACGTTCGCACCCATAATAACGCCTGCTGCCTGGGTAAGATTCATGATGCCTGCATTCACAAAACCTACGACCATAACGGTAGTTGCCGAACTGCTCTGGATGATGGCTGTGACCAAAGCTCCCACTAAAACTCCTAAAAAGCGGTTGTTGGTCAGATATCCCAGCAGCTGCCGCATCTTATTACCGGCAGTCTTCTGCAGTCCGTCCGCCATCACATTCATTCCATAGAGAAACATACCTAATCCGCCGGCAAAGGCAAACAGGTTTCCCAGATGATCTAATGTATTCATTTTTTTTCCTCCTGTATTAAACATCTTTAGTTTAACATAAGGTAATTGTTTATTTAAAGTAAAACTTTTGTAACTTATCTGATTTTCATGTATTTTTTTTAATAATTATATATAATAAGATTAAAACCTATCATTTTTTAAAATATAAAGGAGACGCCATGATTCACTCAGACTTTCATTTACATACCAGTCACTCATCTGACTCCCAGGCTTCAATGGAATCTATGATATTGAGGGCCATAGAGCTCTCTCTCAACAAAATCTGTTTTACGGAACATCAGGATTTTGATTATCCTGAAAATAAAGAAAATTTAGATTTTCTGGTGGATCTCCCCTCATTTAAATCTGAATTATTATCATTAAAAGACAAATACAATGACCGGATACAGATTTTATTTGGCGCCGAAGTCGGACTGATGCCCACAACCTATGACAAATGCCGGGACTTTGCCCACTCTGATGATTTTGATTTCATCATCGGTTCTACTCATATTGTTGACCAAATGGATCCATATGAACCCATATATTTTGAAACATATCCTGGAAAGAAAGGTCTTTTAAGATATTTAGAAGTGATACTCCAGAATGTCAAAGTCTATCATGACTACTGCGTATATGGCCACCTGGACTATGCCGTGCGCTATTGTCCCGATAAAAATTATCAGTTTGTCTATCAGGATTACGCCGATTTGATCGAAGAAATTTTAAAAACCATCATAGAAAACGGAAAAGGGATAGAGGTCAATACCGGCGGATATAAGTACGGGCTCGGATATCCGAATCCCCATCCGGATATTCTCAAACGCTATTTGGAACTGGGAGGAGAAATTCTTACGATCGGCTCTGACGGACACTGTCCCGAACATATGGCATACGACTTTCCAAAGCTCCGGGAACTCCTCACTTCTCTCGGCTTCCGGTTCTATACCGTCTTTCAGAACCAGACACCGGAATTTATAAAACTGTAATAGAAAAAAGAAGGAAAATGTATTTATTTACCCATTCTCCTTCTTTTTCTATCACTTAAAAATTTAAAATCCTCTCATCCATTCTTCTTTCAAATGCAGATTGCCCTGTATCGCCTTTTCAAGTTTAGCGATCATTTTATCTCTGTCCTCATTCAAAGTTCCTCTCAAGTTGACATAATTGGATGCATGGTTGGACCGGAAGATACATCCCGGACAGTCCATATGTTCCAGCATCAATTTTGTCTCTTTCAGATTATCATAAGGAGTGATCAGTTCAAACTCTCCGCTTCTGATCTTTTCTTCCAGTGGAAGTCCGGGTTCTATCATCAATGTCAGGAGTCCTATATAATCCGGTTTCATTGCAGAAAAAACTTTCCCTGTATCAACCGCATGCTCCATCCAGAGCTTTCTTCCCCCGAGCCCCGAAATAGCCGTCACTGACAGCCGGATACCCGCCTGTTTTATCTTGGACGCAGACTGTATCATCTCATCCGGCGTGGCTCCCTTTTTCATGAACTTAAGCACCTGGGCATTTCCCGATTCCAGCCCCATGTATACCATATCCAGGCCGTTTTCTCTCAGTTCCCGAAGTTCCTCTTTTGTTTTAATCATGACACTCTTAGGAGAAGCATAGCAGGTAACCTGCCGGCATTCCGGAATTTCTTCACGAATATATTTAAGAATCTCGTTCAGATACTCGTTTTTACAGATCAGAGCATCTCCGTCTGCCAGAAAAATCTTTCCGATCGAATTGTAGCACTCTCTTGCCTCTCTGAAGTCGGCCAGAACATCCTGAATCGGCCTCATCCTGAACCTTTTTTCTTTGTACATATTGCAGAAGATACAGTCATTCTGGCTACATCCGATGGTCGCTTGTATGATCAGACTGTATGCCTCACTCGGCGGTCTGTATACCATTCCTTCATATTCCATTTTTCTTTCCTCCTGGTAACTTTCAGTATTATTTTCGATAAATGCAGATCCTGGCTCCTGCTTCCGCATTTTTTATAATCTTCTTCATGCTTTTCCGGCTTACTGCAATACATCCTGCCGTGTAGGGTTGCTTTCCTTTACAGTGAAGAAATATTGCAGATCCCTTTTTATATTTATGTTTTGGATTATAATTGAGAAACATTCCATAATAATAATGCGGTTTATAGTCGATCAGATGCTCTCCACGGCAGCGGTGTTTCTTTTTTTTCACGTCTATCAGGCGGTTGTAATATTTTTTGTCCCCGCACCAGTAGAGGTACTTATTGACTCTGGTGTAATTCATCTTTGCTCCCGGATTTTTTTTGATCCCAAAAGCCCCTGTGAATCCAAAAGTGCCGGAAGGTGTCTTCATATCCCCTTCCTTCTTCTTGTTGATTCCCTTTTTTCCTACATAGCCTTTACATTTTAAAATGCGTTTCCATTTATGATCAATTTTTTGATACATATAGACAGCTGCTTTTGATCTCTTCTGGTATTTTACAAAAATCAGCTGATTCACTGTCTCATCATACCGGTACTGGCTGAACTTTTTCTGCCATACTGTCTGCCGGGCCGCCGCACGGACCGTCCGCTTTCCTGCATCTGTCCCTGCCATATTCCAAACAAATACTGCCATAAGAATGATTGCCATCCATCTCTTATTCATCACTATTGTATTCTCCTCCTGGGCTATTATACACAAATATAATAAAGAAAAAAAGAGTTTTCACCAAAAATATTTGTATACAAACAATTTATATACTAAATATAATTTTCCTCCAAACTCGAGAAAAAACGCACAAAAGCTGTCCTGAAAACAAAAAAAAGTACCGGAGCCGCATTTCTGCATACCTCCGGTACTTGACTGATAATCTTAGTTTTGCTTCAGGATCTTCCCTTTTTTAATGATTGCTTTTATATCCAGATCTTTATCCAGAAGGACAACATTCGCATATTTCCCCTCTGAAATACTTCCGTAGCTGTCATAAATACCAATGGATTTGGCCGGATTCTCAGTAGCACATTTCACTGCGCTGTTAAGCGGGATTCCCATAGCCTTGACGGCAGTTCTCAGACAGTCCATAAGATTCGTGGCAGAGCCTGCAATTGCGCCTCCTTCGGCAAGTGTGGCAAGGTTGCCGACCACCTTCACATCCTGTCCTCCCAGCTGGTAAGTTCCGTCTTCCATTCCGGTGGCCATCATACTGTCACTGATCAGGATAATCTTATCATCCCCGAACATCTTAAAAGTTGTTCTCACGGCGCTCGGATGGATGTGGATACCGTCACAGATCAGCTCAACATCCAGTCCGTGATCACATGCTGCTCCAATCACTCCGGGTGCCCTGTGGCTGTACCCCGGCATGGCGTTGTAAAGATGAGTCACATGGCTGACTCCATTTTCAATCGCTTTGACCGCAGTGTCATAATCTGCAGCCGTATGTGCGATCGAAATCACCGCTTCATCCTTAACCTGGCGGATAAATTCCATAGCGCCCTCAGTTTCCGGTGCGATGTCCACCAGCTTAAACAGACCGTTGGATGCCTTTTGGAGTCTCTCATACATTTCTACATCCGGTTTATGAATATAAGCCGGATTCTGTGCGCCTTTTTTGGCCTCATTGATAAACGGCCCTTCCATATTGATGCCCACGAGGTCCGCTCCGCTGTCCCCTTGGTAGGCTGCCGCAGCCTCCGCGATGGTCATCAGTGTTTCCTCCGGCAGAGTCATCGTTGCAGGACATATGGCAAGCACTCCATTCTCTGCCTCATAAGAAGCAATTTCTCTTATGGCTTTTTCTGTCCCGTCACAAAAATCATATCCCACACAGCCATGGAAGTGAATATCGATCAGCCCGGGAACCGCATAGCAGTCCTGTGCATCCAGAATCTCGTCACTGTCTGAAAAACTGCTGATCCGCTCGCCGTCCGTACAAATATCTTTTGTCCTGAAAACCCCATCTTCACAAAACACATCTGCATTCTTTATAATCATAATAAATCCTCAACCTCTGACAATGCATCCGCATCTGCTACCATGATCACATCATTGTGGAGCTGTAAGATAGATGCCGGAACTTTCGGTGTGACCGGTCCGAAGAACGCTTCTTTCACAATATTTGCTTTTTCCTTGCCGCTGATAATAAGAAGAATTTTCTTTGCTTTCATGATGGATTTGATTCCCATAGTATACGCCTGTCTCGGCACATCTTCTTCTTTCTCAAAGAATCTTTTATTAGCATTAATCGTACTTTCTGTCAGCTCTACACAGTGGGTCTCTTTTTCAAATGCTTCCCCCGGCTCATTAAAACCGATATGGCCGTTGTGTCCGATACCCAGAAGCTGAAGGTCAACTCCTCCCAAGTCCTCAAGCACCTGATTATATCTTGCACACTCTTTTTCGGAATCTTCTTCCATACCATTCGGAATGTTGATGTTTTCAGGCTTGATATTCACCTTATTAAACAGGTATTCATGCATGAAATAGTCATAGCTCTGGTCATTTTCTTTCGGAAGTCCTTTGTACTCATCCAGATTCACTGAGGTTACCTGGCTGAAATCCAGATCGTCCTGCTCATACCAGTGCACCAAATTTTCATAAATCCCGATCGGTGAAGAACCTGTAGCCAGTCCCAAAACACAGTCTGGTTTCGTGATAATTTCTGCAGAAATAATATTTGCCGCTTTTCTGCTCATGTCATTGTAATCTTTTCCCTTAATAACTCTCATCTTGTACTTCCTTTCTATAATGCGGGAAACAGTAACTGCTGTCTCCCCATATGTTATCCCTAATCACTTACAATATAACGCTTAATTTATTTTTCAGCAAGTTTTATCAATTCATCTGCAACAAACCGGACTTTAGTTCCTACAATAATCTGAATACTGTTTTTACCCGGACGGATGATTCCTGCAATTCCAGCAGATTTGATCTTTTTCTCATCTACCTGATCCTGATCTTTAATCTCCAGACGAAGTCTCGTAATGCAGCTGTCAATAGTTTTCCAAAGGATGGAAGAAACTGTGTGATTGGCTTGCAAAGTATAACTGTTCTGAAGTCTGTATGGAATCTACCGGCAAGTATTGGATCCCTGTATTTAATGTTTTAGAAAAGGAAAATAATTCTGTGTTTCTTGCTCATCCAAAATATACAAAACATCAAAAAGGAAATAAGACCGACCGAAAGGATGCGAAATGGATTTGCGACTTGTTCATGTGTGAAATGATCAAACTCTCTCAGAAAAACTAAGCAGGCGCTCCATGACTTTTACGGTATCATTATCTCTCGTCAGAACATTTCCAACTACTGTAAATCCGCAGCTCTTTGCATCAAACCCTTTGTCGATCCGGATCTCTGATAGAGCTTCCGAAAACATGCCCGGCAAGTGGCAGCTTCTTATATTCCTTGGCCAACAGACGATCCTGAATCTTCAAAACCGAACCACAGCCTAAAAGGAGCAACTGCGCCCTTTTCCTGCCTTCCGGCGAGGATGGGTTCGGGCGCTGCCCTAAGCCCTCGGAGAGCTTAACGTTATCAATATCTACAGTTTTCAAGGTTCATCTAATCCTATTTTTTATGCTCACCTTTTTCATACATCACTTGACACTATCTATTGGTTTAATTATTATAATCACACTGTTGACATTGTGTCATAATATTTCCACTATTCTCTTTATGAAATATTCCAGACCATTTACATATACTCTGCAAAATTGGAACAACAGATTTTCCTTTTTCCGTAAGAGAGTATTCTACTCTTGGCGGGATTTCATCATACTGTGTTCTTTCCACAAGATTATCACTAATAAGCTCCTTTAATGTAGATGCAAGAACCGCATCTGTAATATTCATCATTTCTTTTCGGATGCCGCTATAACGTAAAACGCCTTTTTCATTTAGGACACATATCACACGAGATTTCCATTTACCTCCAAATATTTCTAATCCGTATTCTAAAGGACACCTTATATCCGTATCCATTTTTTTCTGATACACTTTGCATACCCCCTTATTCCAAAATTTATAAGTTGATTATATCACGCTTACTTTTTATTGTTTAGTAACTAATAAATTTAATAGTAACTAATAAATTTCTTTATATCTTCTATTGCTTTAGCCACTGTGCTATTATTCGTATACGTTACAAAAATGTAAACACAAAATTATACGGAGGTATGTACAATGAATGTAAAAGCTTATCTTGAAATCACAATGAAAATCAACCCCGAAAATCGTGCTGCGGCTGCAAAGGTATACACTGATTACCGCCAACCGTTTCTTGATACCATTGAGGGGGCATTAACTAAAGAACTCCTTATCCGTAACGAAGATGTTCAGGTCATTCATGGTTTCGATAGCATGGAACACGCAAAGGCATATCTTGAAACAGATATGTTTAGCAATGATGTCGTTAAAGGACTCAAGCCAACTTGGGCAGGCGAACCCGACATTCGTTTTTATGAAGTAGCATAAAGCGTGTAAATATGAGCTAACATTTCTCCCCTTTGTGATTTTGGGAGGACACTGAAAAAGTAGATAATACCGCCTGTGTTTGCTACAATGTATATATCAAATATAGGCGGTGTTTTTATGATCGAACAACATCAGAGATTGGTGTTAAGTCGATACATGAAAATATATGTTGATTTTAGCTTTATTTACGATGAACTTCTTGATAAATATTATCTGAATAACGGTCGAAATGCAATTCCGCCTCGCTGTTTTTTCAGAGGAGCTTTCCCTTCTAAACGCAGCCTCCTCGGTTCTTTTAAATAGGCATTCTCGATTCTAAGCTTGAGAAGATCATCTTCAAGCTGTTTTATATGTTCTGCACTGGTATCTACAGGCGTTCCTTCGCTATTTTTCTCAGCAGTTTCCTTCGGTAGCTTTGTTTTCAATGACTTCTTCCGACCTTTCTTCTTTGGTCTCAGAGCATCAGGACTGGCAATTCTGAAATTGTTCACCCATCTAGTAAGCATGGAGGAATTGTTTATACCTTGAGAGAGAGCTAATTCCCGATATGAGACCTCACTTGATAAATATAACTCTACCATATGAAGTTTATATTCGAAAGAAAAAGTTGATTGTTTTCTGAAGCGTGTAAGTCCTTCATCGCCATTAGCATCGTAATTTTTTATCCACTTCCGAACATTTTCCCAGGGAATAGAGTATTTTCTACCTAATTCTTTATACCCTCCTTTTCCTTCTAAGTGTTCATTTACTATTTTCTTCTTAAATTCGAAACTATATTTTGCCATCTAAAAACCGACCTCCCAATCGTTAGATTTTTGGTCTAACTTTTGGGGGTCGGTTCATGAGACAAGTGGATTTCTTATGTCCTTAAAATTATAATTTGAAAGACCTGTATTTTTCAGTGCCCTCGATTTTGGCATTAGGGGGCTGTTTTATTATGCTGTTATTTTCCTCTAATTTTCACAACAATTCTTCTTCCCTCTGCTTAGTCCTGCTTTGTTGTCGGTCATGCTGTCGGCTTTCGTTCTGCTCCACACGTTCAATATTGTCTTTATTGTAGCTTACCACTTCCGCAAAAGCAAGGTTGTGGCACGTCCCTGCACGTTCATTTTTATGCAAAATGGCAAAACCAGCTGAGCCAGTCAACAGTAAAATGAATGGGCTTAGTCTGATATTGTCAATATTAGTTGACACATTTTTCTCAAAGATATCACTGACCATGCTGCCCGTCCCAAAGCCGCATAATATTGTCTGCGTTTTAGCATGGGAGACAGGCCTCTATTGGCGGAGCAGATTCTTCGGTTGTTCCAGTAGCTGAGAAAGTATCTCCAGATGAGTACCTTTAATTCTTCTACTGTCATCTCTCTTGCATCGTAACGGTCATAGGGGAGTTCTGTCTTCAACCGTACCCACATACTCTCACATCGTGCATTATCATGACATCGTCCTCCGGCACTATTCATACTTTGATGGATACCGTGTTTCCGAATATTCTGGCGGTAGACCTCACTGATATACTGCGTTCCACGGTCGCTGTGTATAATGGCTCCTTCCAAAGACGGATATGCAGTTAAGGCGTTCTCCAAGGTTTGGACACACAGATCCGCTTTCATGTTCATTTCCAATGCAAGACCAAGAACGCCAAGATCAAAGCAGTGGAAAATTGCTGAAACATACAGCTTTCCTTCTTTCCCCTTAAATCCCAGTCCGGTTCCCATCAAAATGACTTCATTACCGGCTTCATCTATGGAACTGAATTGAAAAGCGCCGGCGTACTACTGGCGCTTCTCTCTCATAACCTTGTCTTTAACATGATCCTGGTTATACACCTGCATCTGTATCAGAGTCTTATATGCATCGGCCCTCGTTACCGCATATTCCAGCATATTCCCCTGCTCATCGTACGTCACTGTGGAAGAAATTGAAATCGGGTCTCCGGGTTTCAGATCTAAATGCATGGCATCATACTCGGATGCTTTTGAAATTTCTATGGTTTTGTCCGCTTTAAACGGCACATGACCGTACTGACAAAGTGTGTTGTGCAGAGAACGGTCTGAAAAATCATATTCCGTAAGCTCAGGACAAAGCTCATAGGGAATATATGCATTGGCCAGAGAATACAATTTGCCGTTGATATACCTCAGACGCTCCAGATGAAACACCTTGGCATTTTTGGGAAGTCTCAGCATCACAGCAACCTCTTTATCTGCAATCTCAATCTTCTGCAGCAGGACCTTACTGCTCGTATAGTCTCCCCTCAGACTAACCTGATTGTAGAAAGCAATGTCTGAGAACCTCATATCATTATTCGCATCCACAAACTCCTTATTGCCGATAAAAAACGCTCCTTTTCCCGTCAGCCTTATGATACATCCTTCATCCTCAAGGATTTCAAGTGCCTTTCTGACTGTAGGCCGGCTGACAGAATAAATATCGCACAGTTCGCGCTCCCCCGGCAAAGGAGAATAGTATGGCTTGTCCTTATAGTCTGCCAAAATGGAATCTCTCAGCTGCATATACAGCAGCTGCTTTTTTTTCACTTCACTCATACGCCCTCCTTTGTATGTATAAGAGACCTCAGTTCTTGACGAATATTACCCCAGATACCTATAGTATACACCATAAATCCTGTTGGATAAAAGTGGTTTTTTAAATATACATTTGTTCAGAAAAACAGAGAGCAAGCCATTATTTAACCGGCTCCCTCTCTGCTTTATCCGCATCCTGACAGCGGCAACCAACAAGGTCACCCGTCTTTAGAATTTTAATACTACTCTGAATTTATCGCCCTTAATGGCAGATTCAAATGCTTTCTGATAATCACTGAAATCATAGACTTCACTGACAAATGGTTTTACATCCACAACTCCCTCTGAGAGCAGTCTCGTCGCTTTTGTAAAATCTACGGTGTTGGAGTTTGCTGTACCCATCAGCTTTGCACCGCTCTTATGAAGCCAATCCGGACTGATAGAGATCGGAGTATCCGGATAGAATGAACTGTAAAGTACCAGACGTCCGTTGTTAGCGACAGCCTTCACTGCGTCCTCGGCAACTTTGGAGATCGGTGTCGTATCAAAGACAACCTGTGCCATGTTTCCGCCTGTGATTTCCTTCACGAATTCTTCCAGGTTTTCCTTCGCCGGATTTACCGCATAATTTGCGCCCAGCTCTAAGCCCAGCTTTGTTCTTTCTTCATTCGTGTCGGAGACAATGACAGAGGCTCCCCGTTTTGTTGCGAGGATCGTGTGCAGCAGTCCCATGATTCCGCATCCGATCACAACAACGGTATCACCAAATTCAATATCAGCAGTTTCTACACTGTGCAGCACACAGGATAATGGTTCTGTGATTGTTGCTTCTTCCGGTGTTATATCATGTAGGTGAAACAGGTTTGACGGATGTACTAAGAGATGGGAACTCAATCCGCCCATACCTTTCTCCGGAAGTCCCTCTAATTGTTTGCTGTGATCAAAATGTTCACAGTTCTGCTCATTTCCGCTCTTACACTGATAGCAGTTTTTGCATGGCAGCGTTACCCCGACTGCCACAAAATCACCGACACTCCACTGTCTCTGGTCCACATTTTTACCCATCTTGACAATTTTTCCGACCATTTCATGTCCGCCGATAAACGGAAAATCTACTTTTTTTACTCCGGTATAAACCCTCTGCTCCCATGTGCAGATTGCACACGCATCTGTTTTTACCAGAACCATATCATCACTGACTTCAGGAATCGGATATTCCTGTATCTCAATTTGCTTTTCCCCTGTAAACACAAGGGTTCTTGCCATTTCTCCCATTGTTCTTCCTCCACGACGTTTCTGACAATTTAATATATTATGCACCTAAGAAGCCGACCGCACCTAATACAACTCCGATGACAACCAGAATCAACATAACGGTTGTGGCTTTCATCTTCTTGTTCTTCAGCAGATATAAGGTGAACAGCGTCACTGCCAGAGGTAAGATTCCCTGGAATAACTGATCAAATACTGTTTCCTGCACATTCATCTTCAATGCACCCAGCTTGATGATCGCAGAACACTTAACAGTTACAAACTGTGCGGACAGAGCACCCAGTACGATAGCACCCATAGCCGATGCCCCTGTGATCAGCATCTGAAGCTGGTTTCCGCCGAGAATCTTTTCAATACCTTCTTTACCTAAGCTGTATCCCTTCATCCAGCAGATATAAGCTACCGGGAACATGATACCGAACATTAACAATGTGTAGATAACCGGTCCCAGAAGATTTCCCTGAGATCCAAGGCTGATACCGAAAGCTAAGAGGATCGGTGTCAGTGTACCCTGCCATAATGTATCACCAATACCTGCAAAAGGTCCCATCAGACCGGTCTTTACACCGTTGATAGCCTCATCAGTGATCGGTGCGCCGTTCGCGCGTTCTTCTTCCATAGCCAGAACAATACCGGGAATAACACCTCCGATATGGGGCTCTGTGTTAAAGAACTGCATATGTCTTTGGATACATGCTTTATATTCATCCGGTCTGTCTCCATAAAGCTTTTTAATAACCGGCTTCATGGCGAATACGAGACCTGTTGCCTCCAAGCGCTCATAGTTATAGTTTGCATGAGAGAAGAAGGTCCATCTCCAGAAGGCTTTTACGACTTCTTTTTTTGTTAAACTTCTTTTTGTTTCTTCAGCCATATTAAAAATCCTCCTCATCATCTTCTATAGATGCTGCTCCTCCGGAATCCCCGGCGGCTGCAGCCTGTGGTGTCTGGTTACTTAACATTGTGTAGAAATATCCGATAACTCCGGCTAATACTGCCACAGCGATTACCGGCAGTTTCAGATATACTACCAGAATAAATCCTACAAGGAAGAACAGGAGTGTACCAGGTCTTCCGATTGCACGAAGGTTCATTGCAATACCAAGAGCCGGAAGCAATCCTCCGATTACGGTTAATACAGTCAGCGGGCGTCCTGTCAATGAATCAATGATTCCTTTTACAGCCGTTGATCCAAAATAAGTTGCTGCGGTTGCCGGTACAACACAGAGCAGGAACATCAGGATTTGCGGCGGTACTACGTGCCAGAAACAAATCTTTTCAAGATTTCCTTCTTCTGCTGCTTTGTCAGCCATATGTACAAAGGTTACGTCCAAGGTCATATGTGCTACCCAGACCATAGTTCCGAGCAGTCCAAGCGGAAGAGCAATTGTTACTGCTGCTGCCGGGTTTACTCCTGCTGCCATTGCCCATGCGGTTCCAACTGTACCTGCAAGGCCCGGATCCTGAGGAGCGGTTCCTCCTGCGGAGATAAATGCTACGTACGGCAGGTTGATTGCTGCACCGATGATACATCCCTGTACAGGGTCTCCTAAGATAAAACCTACTAAAGTTCCGGCTACCAGCGGTTTGTATACAACTGAGATACTTCCCAGCAGTGATAGCCATGGTGTACCGATATTACCCAGGTAATAAACGATACCAATCAAAAGCGCTTGAATTAATGTAATTTTCATACTTAACCTCCTTTATTCGTCGCTTTCATTGATAGTTTCTCATATGGTTCTGTTTCTCATGTTGGTTATGCAGTCTGTCCCTCTAAAGCATCTTTGAAATGTCGGTTTCGCTGTCTTCGGCAATGATCCTGACACCTATTTTAGATCCTGCCTCCGCTAATTCTTTCAGCATTCTCTTTTCTTCTTCAGAAGCGGAAATATTGCGGAAGAACTTTGTACGGTCACCGCTGACTCCCATGCCTCCGATGTTGATGTGATCAAAGATTACCCCTTCTTCTTTTAAGCGGTATAAGGTTTTTGGATATTTCACAAGGATAATACATTTGTCTCCTGCAAAACCTTTTTTCAATCTTGCTGCCGCCTTTTCCACTGTAAATGTTGCCAGCTTCACATTTGCCGGTACGCATGTTTTCAGCACGCTCTTCATAAATGGGTCTTTTGCAACTTCATCATCAATGATCATGATTTTGTTTGCGCTGGTGTAATTTAACCAGGAAGTCATAACCTGACCATGAATCAGTCTGTCATCAATCCTCACTAACACAATACCATCGATCTTCATAATACCTGCTCCCTTCGTTAGAAAAATATGAACTCTTACTCATTTTTTTGCTGCCCTTAAATACAACCACTGGTTATATTCTATATTACCACTACTCACTAAAATGTCAACTTTTTTTATGATATTTCGCTCTTTTTGTGAAAAGTGACTTAAAATTATAAAAAATATATAAACATTATACAAATTTTATGACCATCGGTTATATTCATTGCATTCCTATATTTTCTCTCTTATACTAAACAGTAAGAAACAACTTATTTTCATTTCATATTTCATATAGAAGAAAGGAAGGTTTCATCCATGAGACAGCTTATATTAAAACCACCCTGTGTTTCTGCCTCTGTATCCTGTATGGATTTACTTCATTTAAAGGAACAGATTGTGGAAACCGAACAGTCTGGCATATCATTTTTCCACTATGATATGGTAGACGGAAAGTTTAACAAATGCTTTATTTTGGGGGATACATTATTAGAAATGATGCGTTCTGAAGTAACCTTACCCATCGAGGCACATCTGGCCGCATACGATCCCGACGCTTATATTGAGCGTTTTGCAAAACTGGGCGCAGATTATATTGCCGTGCACTACGAGGCTATGAAGCATCCGCTGAAAACCTTCGATCTGATAAGGAAATTTGGTGCCCAGCCTGTATTAGCCTTTAAATGTGACACTGCTCCTCCGGACGATTTCCTCGCTTTGGCAAAAGAGGTTCCCTGGATCTTAAAGCTTACTGTCAATCCGGGCTTCTCCGGTCAAACCATGCAACAAAACAGTCTCGAACATATTAAAGAGATGAGACACAGACTGTCAGAAGCCGGGATGTCTGTCTCTATCCAGGCCGACGGAAATGTTAATCCCTCGACGGTAAACACCCTTTACCAGTCCGGGGCAGACATATTTACCGGTGGTACTTCCGGTCTGTTTAAACCCGGACATACAATCAAAGAAAATAAAGAGATCCTGCTGTCCGGTCTTCATTCTCAAACCAACGAGTATTACCATTGGTAATTTTATATTTGACTTTATTATTACCATCGGTTATAATTTTTTTATAGCCAAGTAATTAATGATTCACGGAGGTATAAGATATGCTAGTAACAATGAAAAAAATTTTAGAAGATGCAAAAGAGAAAAAGTATGCTGTCGGCGCATTCAATGTTCCTAACCTGGAATCTATACAGGCAGTGATCTCTGCCGCTGAAGAACTCAATGTTCCTGTCATCATCCAGCATGCAGAGGTACATGAGAACTTAATCACTATGCAGGAGATCGGGCCGATCATGCTGGACTACGCAAAACGTGCTTCTGTTCCTGTTTGTGTTCACTTAGACCACGGCGCATCTTTTGACTTATGTGTACAGGCGATCCGTTTAGGATTCACTTCTGTCATGTATGATGCTTCTGCCAAAAGTTATGAAGAAAACTTTGAAGAAACAAAAGAAATGGTAAAAATCGCACATGCTGCAGGTGTTTCTGTCGAGGCTGAATTAGGCCACATCTTCACTTCTGCTGTAGGCGGCGGAGAAGGACGCGGAGCTGTAGGAGCCGAAGACTTTGAATCTTTGGAAGACTGCTATACAGATCCGGATACAGCTAAAGCATTCGTAGAAGGAACCGGTGTTGACGCACTTGCTATTTCTTTCGGTACCACTCACGGTGTTTACTTAACCGAACCAAAGCTTGACTTGAACCGTATCACAGAAATTAAAAATAAGATTGATATTCCATTTGTAATGCACGGCGGTTCCGGTGTTTCTGATGAAGACTTCAAGACATCAATTCAAAATGGAATCACTAAGATCAACTACTATACATACAGTGCTATGGCCGGAGGAAACAAAGTCCGTGAATTCATTAATGATGCCGGAGGTGAAAAAGTATTTTTCCATGATATCATTGCTGCCGGCAAAGCTGCCATGAAAGAAAACGTAAAAGCTGCTATGAAAGTTTTTGCAAGCAGTATCTTAGATTAAATTTGGTAACTCTAACTCATTTTTGTTGGTTGGGCATCCGCTTTTTAGCGGGTGTCCTTTTTATATAATCAAAATTTGGGAACAAAGTGGGCAAGCCCACTTCAACGCCCCAACCCCTCACTCTTTGAGGGGCTTGACAACTTTGCGTGCCAGATGCAATTTGCCGCAGGCAAATAATTTCCTTACGCATCTGTGCACAACCCGCGGAGCGTTTTTATTTCATAGGGAAGGTCGTAGAACTTTCCTATGAAATGAAAAACAGCCGGGAAACCCGGCTGCATCCTCAAACATATTTTTAAATTTCGTCTTCTTCTGTATCTTCACTCTGCTGTTTTACCATATCTGCATACATGTCATGCAGTAGAATCGGCGGCTGGTTTCCAACTTCAACACATTCTGCACATAGTGAATCCAAATCTGTTCCGTCTCTCATCATGACTGCCTGCACAACCATTGCCATATTCATTCCTGCAATCGCTTTGATATGGTCTTTTTTTGAAAAGCAGCGCATAACGGTGTTTGAAGGTGTTCCCCCCAGAATGTCTACGAACACCAGCACACCGTCTCCGTCATCCAGCTTGTCCATTGCAGCTGTGATCTTACCTTCAAATTCATCGACTCCGTCTCCGTGATACAAGCCGACAGTCTCAACTTTTTCCTGCTTTCCGGCAATCAGCTCAACTGCGCTTAACAGACCCTCAGCAAAACCTCCATGAGTAGCAATTAAAATACCGACCATTTTTATCCTCCTTGATTTTACTTTTTTGATACTACTATTATACTATACTCCTTTGTATATTACAACTGGTAATATTAATATATTACCAGTTGTAATAATATTTTTATTTAGAACTGATTTTTGCTTTTGCCATAGTATATATAAAACAACAAAATAAAAGGATTTCATATGCATCTAATATCTGTCATTTTATTTTCGATCTCAGCGAATATCGATGCTTTTTTTCTTGGCGCTGCTTACGGCACCAAAGGATACCGATATCATATTGTAGATAATATTACAATTTCTTTTCTTACTTCCATAGGCACCTACTTATCCATGTTTCTCGGTGAATGGCTTGTGAGTATTCTTCCGATCTCCACAGCAAATACCTTCGGATGCCTTATCATCATCTTTCTTGGCATCTGGATGATGATGGATTACTTTTTTAAGAAAAATGTACCGGACGAACTGACACAGAAAGAAGAAAAAACATTGTCTTGTACCAGTACCAAACGGCATTCTATGCCCATAGCATCTTTGGTTGCTCTTTCCCTGGCGCTGACTTTAAATAATCTGGGGCTCGGTTTTGGTGCAGGAATCACCGGATTAAATCCATATCTTACCTCTGCTTTTACGTTTTTCTTTAGTTTATTCTTTCTCACAACAGGCATGGCTGCAGGAAAAAAATTTCTGTCTGATATCTTCGGAAACTATGCGGTATTAATTTCCGGACTTTTAATCTTAATTTTAGGTATTTATGAGTTATTTATTTAATGAGAATCCAGAAGTTTGCCCATACTATTCTATGAGGTGATAAAGATGTCTTATGTTTCTCCTGAGCTTCGTCCAAAATTTGAAACGCTCAGTATCGAATTAAAGGATATGATCCTGGAACGCAACGTGGAGTTAAATACGATCCACGACCTCATCCGTGTTCTGGAGGAAATCGTTGCAGAGTCCGAGGGCTAATCCCCGGCTCTGCAACGAAAATCATATACAAAATATTTAATGTATATTATTCCTTCGCTTCCCTATCATATCTGTAACTGTCATTTTTAAAACAGTTGTCACTTTCATCATATCCATATTAAATTTAAAATCTTCCGCATGATAATGTCTCATCAAGATTTTCAGTGCCTCATATTTATTTTCATCCGGTACAAATTCTATATTCCCATGTCCAGTAACACTTGCATACCCCATGGTGCAGCTCATTCTCTCTTCATAAAGAATAAAATTGTGGTCACAGTCCATTTCAAAAGCTGCACGATTATCTTTTGCTATTAAATCTAATTTTTTTCCTTTCATAGCAGCATGAAAATACAGGAAAACTTGATCTCCTTGTATATCTAATCCAAAATTCAAGGGAACAATATAGGGAAAATCTTTATCATTCAATGCAATTCTGCAAACATCACACTTTTTAATGATCTCAATGATTTCGTTAAATTCTGTAATTTGTCTATCTTTTCTTCTCATATTTTATTTCCTTTCCAATTTTCTATTTACTGAACACTCTTTCATCTTTAAATCTTATATTCAGCCTTTTTTGTCCTTTTGTCAATAGCACGAATTTTTTACCTCTTTGGAGGCTTGCTGTTAATTTAAAAATCTTTAATCTTTTATTCTATTTTGGGGATAATATAAATGCAGAAAAAGGAGGACGACATGAAAAAAGCAAGAGGCGACGAAGAAATCAATACAATTCCAAAAGGGTCCTATGAGGCTGGGATCACCAATCATGCACTTAAAAAAAGCAACGATACTGCATCAGGTGATCCCGGAACAGATGCACAGGGAAATGGATATCCTACAGATAAAAAAACTGCCTGTGATAATAAGTAAAAGAAAAAGTCTAGGAAATTAACTTTTCCTAGACTTTTTAACAGGGGCAGAAGGACTTGAACCCTCGACCTGCGGTTTTGGAGACCGTTATTCTACCAACTGAACTATGCCCCTATACAGCAAAAAGATAAAAAATACTTTTATTTTTTATCCCTCTTTTTCATTTTATGTACCTTCAAAACTACATACAGAACCTTTCATCAAACATCTTCCTTACCTTCTCTTGGTTAAAGCCTCGACCGATTAGTAACAGTCAGCTCCATACG
>OBXM01000204.1_pt1 | contig 77578 bp, 90 predicted proteins | sample 1538141 | NCBI WGS metagenome assembly OBXM01 (sample SAMEA2580153, study PRJEB22360) | human gut metagenome | biome: human gut; feature: human-associated habitat; material: faeces | place: Denmark | collected 2008/2010 | reverse complement strand
GCTTCCTCCTGTTTCAAAATGTACTATTTTTAAGCTTTTACCACTTAAATTACTATTCTGTTCCGATGTAAACATACTATTCGTCCTCCTTTTCCAGCATCTGTTCAACGGTTGGACGCCACATTTCCGGTACGGCTTCCAGCTTCATTTTTCCTGCTCTTACTCTCTTATAAAATATAACTGCCATGCTTATGCCTCCACTCCGCTAAGTTTGTTGACTTGGTTCTGAAGATTGGAGATTGTCTGTGCCATTTCCATTATCGCATTTATGAGATCCTCCTGCGATATCGCAAGCTCCGCTTCTTCTTCCTGTTTCTTTTCTTCTTCTGCTGCCTGGGCTTCCCTCTCGTTCTGGTCCTTATAATAGCTTCTTTCATCAAAATGCCATGTCTCATCATCCCAGTAGTAATATGGCATTTTGTCTGTAGTGTCTTGTGGTATCTCTTCCAATACGGCATCTTCCTGATCGAGATGGTACTTTTCTCTGTGTTTGCTATAGTATTTCTTATTATCCTTAACTGCAAAAGCTACACTGTACATTGCTTATACTCCCTTCTTAACTGCGTAAATTGTTGGAATTGTAATAGCTGCTATGGGCTTGGAATTTGCATAGATTCTTAGCTTTTCTGACTGGGTATTATAGTACGGTGCAAACACTCCATCCTGCAGCTCTGCCGGTGCGAAGCATACCTTTGCCGCATGGTTGGCTGTAATGCCGGACAGTGTTATATCTGCCTTATATGTATATCCTTCGGCTATAATTGCTGCCTCATTGGCAAGTGATGCGGAATATGTACCCCACGCCGATGCTGCAACACTTACATTTGCATATGTCTTAATCATTTCATTAAAAGCGTTATATGTCCTGGTTTCCAAGTCATTCATGTTCGCTGCATTAAACATATCTCCTGCCTGGGACTCTGTGCCCTCTGCCCTTGCCACATCAACTGTCTGTGTTGCCCCTGTCGCAACATTGGTCAGCTTCCTTCTTCCTGCATGCTCTACAAGCCTGTCCTTCCATGTCTTTTTAGTAAATCCCATACTTAGATCACTCCTATCTCTTCTCCTGCGGCTATTTCACCGCAATAATCAACGTTGCTTATGTTGCCAAAATAGATTACATACACATCGTGTAATATTCTCTCGATTGCATTCCATTTCTTGTAATCGTTCAATGGCTGCCCCGGTACTTCCGGCGTACTGGCATAGACCATATAATTATCCCGGATGCTTTGTACATTCTCCCTTATCCTGCAAAAGTCACTTGTCCGTGGCAAGTCTCCTATTTCCCAATCATCCTTTACAGATACCTCAATACCTATATACTCAGCTATTATCCCGGTATTCCGTTCGACTCGGTTCAGGTCACTGGCATTTATATAGCCTTTTGCTGTTCTTTGCTCTACGTCCTGTATAGTCCTGTCGTAGATAAAATATGGTAATACATACTCTATAGTATCTATGTAATTGGTTCTGTTTCCTGCCTCATCCACAATGTCCAGTTCCAATAGATACGTATTTTCTGCACTCTGCTCCGCTTTTGCGCTCCATGTCTTTCCATCGGCTTCCTGCTGGAACACTACAGCAACATGATTCACATATCCTGCCACATATACAATATTGCTTGGCAGGACAATATTGATATCCATACTATTCGACCTCCAGTGTGATCACTACGCTGCCTGATACATTTGCGGGATTCGGACTCATTACAACGGACTTTACCGTTGGTACTGTGGTGTCCAGACTGACAGTAAGCGTAATCTCTGTCGCCTTGCCTGCTGCATCCATGGCAGTTACCTTTATCGTATTTGTACCCTCTGTAAGCACTACAGCCTGTGTGAATGCCCCAGTATCGTCTACCGTGGGCGAATATGTCTTTGATCCATGTACGATTGTTACTGTGACCGGACTGGATGTAGTATCGTTGGTAATTCCTTTAATAATCTGGTTGCTCTGATTTGTTATAAGACCGCTTGCTGGTTCACTAATCGTAAGTGTAGGCGGGATTGTGTCTACCGTAAATGTTGCTGATACCGTTGTTGCTGCATTACCATCATTATCTGATGCGCTGATCTCGATTGCTTTTGCCCCATCTTCAAGCGCTGCCTGTGGAGTATATGTGAAACGATATCCATTTGTGATTGTTGTTTTGCTCATTCCTGCAGAACTATCTTTATAAGTCGTACCTGCCAATTTAAGAGCAACCGTTGACAACTTCACACCGCTTCCACCGGCTTCATCTGTCACATCAAAGATGATTGGGAGCATATTGTTGCTGATGTACGCCCCATTGGACGGCTGTACCAGCTTAATGACCGGCTTTACAGTTTCTTTTACAATTAACCGCAATGCTGATCCTATGGTAGAATCTGTTGCATCCACTGTAGTGACTGTGCCGGCACTGTTCGTGGCTTCTACAGTTACCGGCCAGTACCCGCCTGTCTGATTGTACGATGTCACAGATGGGGCTGTTATGCTGCCTTCCCATTTCCCTGTGCTGCTGTTCAGCGCTAGGTTTGACCATACCCCATTGATTTTTACCCTTACTTTTGTAATTGCCATGCTGCTATATACCTCCTATCTGCTGCCCTGCGTACAGCTCACCTGCATAATTCTTGTCATTCGTGTATGTAACGGTCTTATCCGTCACATCCATAACTATTTTTATAATGCCCTTTGCAGTTGTTGACGCTTGGGTTATCTGTACATGTTCTATCTCTATCTTACTCAAATATCCCCAACCTCCTCTCCTGCATAGAATTCTCCTGTATAATAGCTGTCTACCGTTAACAGGTAATATCCCCTAAGCTGTGCCGTACTCAGAAACCCACCTGTAAGGTCCGTGGTTAGTTTTTCAATGCCTGCCACATAATTTCCATATGCCCTGTCTGCGTTCTCTACCAACGCCCACTGTGACGTTCTTTCGCCATCACTTATATACTTTGCTTTTATTCCAAGAGTCAGATTATAATAGTCTAATATCTCTGTGGCTCTCTTTTCTGCCTGCTGTGTGTTCAAAATCGTACAGGTAAAGGACTTGGTTGCCCGGCTTTTGCCAGCTTCCACCTTATCGACAGATGCTGTAACTGTAATATCTTCCTTGCTGTACTGCTTGCCTGTCAGTATTACCCCTGCCGCAGTACCAGTCACTGTAAAGGTTATATAATTATTCTTAACTTCATTTATCTGCCCTGTGTTTATAGAAACGCTGTCTGGATCAATCGGTGATGATAACTCTATCGTATATGTCCCCGGCTCATATGTGCCCTTTGTGATCTGCTTATCTTCTGTTCCAAGTGTGTACTCAGGATATTTGATCGACACATCAGAGATATAATCATTGCTGGTAGTGACAGTACTGAATTTCCTGCTCCTTGCAATCGTGCCTGCAATGACTCTGTTCGTCCGGTATATGTTAAGGCTCTCGCTTCTGGAATCATCGGCGACCGCCCCGCATGCAAACAGGACTTCCCTCAGCGCCTTCCTACACGTCTGAATCTTTAACCAGCCATATACCCTGCACTTGCGTACCTCATCCGTTACTGTATACTCTTCAATTCCTGCTGCCTGCATGATACTATCGATCACATCACCTGCCAGTTCTCCGTTATATACTTTTCCGTCTTTGAAATTGTATTCGTCCAGCCTGCCCTTGTAATCCGTACATGTAATTGTTGTTACATTCTTGTCCGTCTTATAGCTCTGTAGAAAGAATTTTCCAAGTAATATATCTGATCCATCCACCTGTTCATACGCAAGGGTCGGCTGTCCTGCCTGTAGTACCTGGTGCTTGCCTTTTATATTACCAAGGTTAAAATCATCATTCTCATCAATCAGCTTGAACGTGAGCTTATTTATCGCTATCTTATCGGGTATTAGCTGGCATTCTTCTACCAACGAACCGTCCTTTACCGGAAGGCCGCCCTCTCCGAATACATACTCTGTACCATATTCGATATATCTTAACTTGACATAACGGTATGGCTTGGTTCTCTCAAAGATTACTTCTATTTTCATGTAATCTTTGACTTGATGCTCTGCAAAATACGTCAGGGAATCCGGTTCAAATACTTCATTATCAGTCAGATATCCATCTTTATCGTACCATTTAATACGCATAGACAAAGGAAACTCATCCTGGAAAAAGAACTTCAGACCGATGGATGAATGCTGCTCTGAGAACAATATTATAAGTATAGGATCAGCAGCGAACTGACCGTTCGCATCCGAGCATGTGTCGGTGAAAAACACGATATCCTCCGGTGCATCCGGCATTTCCTCCCTGCTACCATCCAAAAGAAAGAAATCCTGTTCCAAAGTGGCATAATTAGTTGCTTCTATATTGTCCTTTATCTTGGAAATATCCCCAAATGGCTGATTATATGCAGTTGTCGGCGTGCTGTCTGCTATTGCCGTAGTATCTTTCAGATCGTAAATGCAGCGAAATCCTGTCTTTGCCATATACTGCCTCCTTATGGTGTCCTGAACGGCTTTTTCATCGTGAACTTACAGGTTAGCCCCTGGAATGTAACCGTATCACTATGTATTTTCATGATTTCATCTGCCACTTTTGATATGTATCCTCGAAATGAAAAATCACCTTTTGTGCTTGGCAGGATAAAATCATGAAACGCTACAGGCTCTGTGAGTTTATCTATCAACCCCTGATATGTGTCATCATCATCAATAACCCCGAATGCCAGATCATAGTTGGCATATACTCCCAGGATTTCTCGTAATAAATCTCCGTTCTCTTCGTTACGTTCTGCATATTTGTCCAACACATCAAAGGATCTTTTTATTGATACAAGAGGCACATCATATGCAATTCCATCAATTATAATCCCCTGTGTATAATCAGCCATTATGACATACCTCCCAATACATCAATATCGTAACCCTGTCTATTCATTTCGTTTAGAAAATCCTGCAAAGACAGTCTTGCGAATGTTTCGCCATCATAGTTCAGATTTACGTTCAACACACCTCCTGATCTATCACCGACAACATTTCTGACTGCATCTTCGATAGTGGACAATGGTGCTTCGATGTTGGTCTGTCCGACTGGCTGGTCGCCGAGAATCGCCGCAAAAGGATTGCCGCCACGGATCACCGCACCGTTGGCTAAGTATGGAATCTGTGGAGCTGTTATCTTGGAAATATTAAATCCGAAAGATTTTCCACCAAATTCCGGCACCCAATCAGGCACTGAAAACTGCAATGAATTTAAAGCATCAATTACTGTATTAACACCTGAAACTATTGCATTTATCATTCGATTAATAAATCCAATAATCATATTAATTGCATCTTTTACAATATTGCTGATTCCTGTCCATACAGCCTCTAATATTTTCTTTATTCCATCCCATGCCTGTTTCCAATTTCCTGAAAATACACCAGTTAAGAACAAAATCAAACCGTCAAGAATACCTTTTACCATTTCTATCACATCATTAAATATTGTTCCTAAATCCTCTATCATTGGAAATAAATTATCCACAATGAAACTTATGATTTCTCCTACTCCACTTACTACAATAGGAATCAGCCACTCCATAAATGGTAAAAGAACCTCTTCCCACAACACAGTGACCAAATCTATAAGGCTACCCAGCATATCAAGAAAATTATCTATGTACGGCTGCAATGTTGCCATTAATTAAATCAAACCGTCAAGAATACCTTTTACCATTTCTATCACATCATTAAATATTGTTCCTAAATCCTCTATCATTGGAAATAAATTATCCACAATGAAACTTATGATTTCTCCTACTCCACTTACTACAATAGGAATCAGCCACTCCATAAATGGTAAAAGAACCTCTTCCCACAACACAGTGACCAAATCTATAAGGCTACCCAGCATATCAAGAAAATTATCTATGTACGGCTGCAATGTTGCCATTAATTCATTGAATTTATCTGCAACATTCTGAAATACCGGCGCAAGATACGTATTATAAGCATCTAATAATATAGACAACATCTCGCTGAATCCATTCACCACTGAATCAAAAAATGGCTTAAAGTGACTATCATAGACTTCATTCATCTTGCTGAAAGTATTGTCTATAGTATCTTTAATAGTTCCCAGTACATCTGATATTGTACCTAAAAATGTCTCCAGCGTACTTTTCAACGCTTCCTGATTATCAATAAATGGTTTGGTTAAAACATTGATAATATCTGCTACAAGCTTTTCTACAATTTCAGTTACTCCCATAAAGGCATCTACGAAAATACCTATAAGATTAGCTGTCAGCTGTTGTCCATTTTCGGATCCAAACGCTGAGAACACATATGCAAATGCTGCGTATATTTCTCCGACCATTGCAGCTATATCACCTGCAACATCAAACATGCTTATAATGTATTCTTTTATTCGGTCAGAATTCTGCTCCAAATATAAAGCTATACCACCAATCAAATTTTGTGCTATCGTAATGCCTATACTTGTTATTGCACCTACTATTTGTCCAAATGCATATACTATCTTTTCTGCTGCAGTTTGCGCAGATTTCAATACTTTAGGATCTGTGAATATATCAATTAAAGACTTCTTGATTCTTTCCAGCTTATTTTTTATGTCTTCAATCTGAGGTGTAAAATCTCCCAATCCATCAAAGAAACCGTCTTTGAATATATCTCTGAGTTTCTTTGCATATTCAATCATTGGTTCTATTGCTTTTTCAATGTTTTGAAATGCATTTACGGATTCTTCGTCTACTGGTATTTCCTCAAACATGTCCTTGGGACTTGTCCCGCCTGAACCACTGCCGGAATCCTTTTTAGACAGGACTTCCAACGTATCAAAAGACGCAAGCGCCCCTGCTGCCTTCTTGGCAGATTTGGACGTACCATCCAAAGCAGCTGCATAATCTTCCTGCACCGCCGTTGCTTTTGTCCATGTACTCTTACCCTGTAAGATAGCCATGAACTGGGCTACCTTATTGGCTGCCATGGTAATATAATTGATTAACTGCACCAGGTATGGAATAGCCATCTGGACAATTGGAGCAAAGGCAGTAGCAAGGCTGTTCTTTAGCTGTGTACTGGATGATTTCAGCTGCGACATCGCAGCATTATAGTCTGAAGAATATCTGACAAGATTATTGAATCCTGTCTTCATGCCCGATACCATGGCGTTGAATCCCTTGGTTATCCAGTTAAATATCAACAGGCTAAGGGCTATTCCCTTCAATCTGCTTCCTAATGTCGATAAAAGCCCGCCTGATTTCCTTGCATGGGTATTGATCTTGTTAAAGGCTTTCTTGCCGGATTCTCCCATTTTTTGGAAGCCCTTCTGCTCATAATTGACCTGCTCTTTTATCTGTTTCAGTCTGGATGTGATATTGTCATATTCCTGATATCCGACTGTCAGTCCAGCCTTTTTCAGTTCTGACAGTCTTTCCTGTAACCTGATCTGTTCCCCAAGCAGGTCAACCAGCTTTTGATTGGACACCTGCGCATTAACACGGATGCTCTGTAATTTCTGCTCTTCTGCTTCCTGTTCGCGCTTTTTAGCATTTACCTGCTCTTCTTTTGCAATCCGTGCCTCTGCCTCAGCCATTCCCTTATCTGTAAGGCTTCGGAGATTGGCTTCATATTCCTTTACAGCATCTGTGGCATTACGCCATGCAAGATATACCTGGTCATAGTCATCATCCCCGAAATACTGTCCCTGCGCTTCCAATTCTTTTAATGAGTTGGCATATTCCTCTACATCCACCCGGAGCTGGTTCATATGCTGATCTGCATCCACGATCCCTGCTTTTGCACGTTCCATCTCAGCAGCTATCTCTTCTATCTGCTGTGCAGTCTGTGCCTGCTGTTCCGCATTACTTTTCCAGTCAAAAGCCACTTCTCTTGTAGTTTCAGTTTCTGGATTCTGCCCTGCCAGTTCTTTCTGTTCTTTTGTCTTAGCGATCAGGGCATCAATGCGGGCTTCTTCTTCCTCTGTCCATGTAGCCCTATGGCTTCTTAAATTGGCTTCATACTCTTTGACAGCATCTGTGGCATCACGCCATGCAAGATACACCTGGTCATAGTCATCATCACCGAAATACTGTCCCTGCGCTTCCAGTTCTTTCAGTGAGTTGGCATATTCCTCTACATCCACACGGAGCTGGTTCATGTGCTGATTTGCATCCGCAATCCCAGCTTTTGCACGTTCCATCTCGGCAGCTATCTCTTCTACCTGCTGTGCGGTCTGTACCTGCTGTTCCGCATTACTTTTCCAGTCAAAAGTCACTTCTCTTGTAGCTTCATTTTCTGGATTCTGCCCTGCAAGTTCTTTCTGTTCTTTGGTTTTAGCGATCAGGGAATCAATACGGGCTTCTTCTTCCTCTGTCCATGCAGATCTATAATCAGGGCTTTCTGTCTGTGCCTGTACAGCTTCTTTCTGCTTCTTGATATTTTTATCAAGCTGTGTATTTATTTTTTCAAGCTCTTTGGACTGTTCCTTATATCCATCTGCATTTACATCAGAACTGGACTTGTCCAATTCATCCACTTTATCCTTGGCATTGTCTGCATTTCCTTCTATATCCTTGAAAGTCTTCGCAACCTTGTCCAGCTCTGACGAATCTACTTTCGTGCTGACACGTATACTTGTATCATACTCAGCCATATGAAAAGCCCCTTTCTAAAAATAGAGCCAGCTACATGTGTAAAAACATGTAAACCGGCTCTAGGCTCTTCTGGCTGTTATCTTTTATTTCTCAATTGATTGAAGACGGAAAGTGCCTCATCATCTTCCTTCTTTTCCTCTTCTGTAAGTTCTGTCTTCGCTCCAAGACTGTATATCTTCTTCGCTTCCATGATAGCTTTACGCTCTTTTTGCTGCATTTTTGCATCCAGCTTTTTACAGCGTATATCCACCACTCGGGTGAACGAACATTCTTCCAAATTAGTAAGCAGCCCCATAAATACGAACCAATGCATCTGTACTGTATTCAGGTCAATTCCATACTGTTTCATGAATGCTGCGTAGATTCTCCACTGATCTACATCAAAGTCAAATGCCAGTACCTTACTTTTCTCCTTTTTATGGTTATCATGATTATATTCGTTCAGATACCATTCAAGCCCCTGCATAGCTTCCTCTAAAGTCGATGGCACCTTGTCACCATAAAAAATCATCTGTATGGCTTGATCAACTCTTTCATTCTCTTCGTACTCCTCATCTTGTAGGCACTGCATAATCTGGATACCTGTGCGGAAAGATGCATCTATGGGATATCCATGCCATTCATACGGCAGCTTGTCCAACATGACATTGAACATAATTATCTCTTCCTTCTATTTTTACGGTTGCCGCCATATTGCGGGGTAAATGCGCCGCCCTGTCTCTCCCTGCTATACTTCTGTGCGATCCGCTTATGCCTGTCATTCGTGTATCTGTCAAAAATAGGAAGTAACTGGTCAAAGAAATCTGCGACTGCGTATGGTGAAGGGGCTGTAGTGTCAAATACCTTATAGCAGCAATCCTCTCCAAATAAAGAATCAATCTCTGCTGCAATATCCTGCATTGTAGTGACTAAAAGCTGTATATGTTCCTTCTGGTTAAGCCCTGTACCCTTTGCCTTTATCTCCTGTCCGGCATTTGCGAATTTATCGATCAGATCATAAAATCCATCCAGAAACTGTACATCTTCCACAGGAATTGATATCACATCCCCATTGTCATTTACTTCGATTTCAAGTGATTTTTTTACTCTTAAACTTTCCATATCATTACCATCCTCTAAAAAGTGATGGGTGATTTAGAGGGGCACCCACCACTATGCTAATTTTGATTAACACCTATCTTATGCTGTCGGTGTAAATTTGTTAGTAGTTACATTGAATGTGCCCTGAATAGGATCACCTACACCGCCCAGTGTCATATTGTTCATCAACTCGCTACCAGCATCGCCGCCGATAGAATCAAACTGATATGAGCATTTACGTTTCACCGCCGGATATTCTCCTTCTTCTGTCGGCGTTTCCAGAATATTCACCCTAACATAATCTGTCATTGCAGATGAGCCTGTTGGAAGAGTTTTGATCTTCTCATTCATCCACGCCTGCAGCTCATCATCTTTGATGTACTCTTTTTCCACGCTGATAGAAGGTGTATAACTCTTAATGTTCGTTGTTCCGTTGCTCTGATTGATATACTGTTTTGTCTCAGATTCCGGGTTGAATTCTTCTGTTAAAGAACTGACACCATCACCTATCAGTACATACTTATCTGTTCCTGTTGTGCCAATGTTTAAGAAATGCATCAGCTTTTCTCTCATTTCAGACATTGTTATCTCTCCTTCACATATTTAATAGCGATAGTCATCTGGTATACAGAATCATTCTCGCTCGTTACCCCCATATAAAATGGGGTAGTTATCTTTATTTCTTTTACGGTTGCATCCTGCAATACAGGATAATTGCCACGCCTGTTCTGCTCATTTACCCACTCTGTCAGTTCTTCACCGAACACATTGTTGTCAATGCATTCTGCATTTTCCTGATTCGGCATACATGCCCTGAATGTGTAATGATCCGTATATTCTTTTTTACCGGACAAATAGGACTTTACATTCTGAATCGGTTCTTTTGCCAGTGAATACTTGCCAGTACCTGCCCTTTGGATATCTGTGTCTATTTTCTTCGGTTTGAATTCTCTCAGCCACGTTATAATGCTCTCTGATACTGTCATTTGCCAGCTATCCTCCTTGCGCCCTGTTCAAGCTCTTTCTTGCCGCCATTCTGCATATATCTGTCTGCCCAGTTACCGCCTCGTCCTATACCACCTTTTTCACTTTCACCTTTTCCCTGAAAATGATATTCTGGATGATAATATAGTCTTCTGGCATATGGCGTATTCCACACCACATCTGTTTCATTTTCAATATGGCAGCTGTCAATTAATTGACCAGGATTCTCGTATTTTCCCGCTATATCAAAAGGAACGAATGGCTGTACATTTTTCTTAAACTCATTTGTTACAAATTGTTGTACACTTCCTCCTTCTTCCAGCCCCATCTTTTTTTTACAATCTTCCAAGTCAAAATTACACTGATAATTAAATGAACTCACTTTCCCACCACCTTGATATGTTTCAACCTTGGCATGTTGCGATTATCAGATACAGAGGTCACAGTCACTGCATATTGGTAATGTTCTCTCAGCGCTGATATCCTGCAATCCTGCCCTATTTCCTCTGTTGCTTCGCCAAGAACAATGATATCCTTGCCGCTCTTAGCATTCAGTGTCCAGTAGTTTCCACGTTCTGTATCCGGCAACCTGTTATACTCAACAGGCTGCAAATATGGTTTATTTCCGTATCTTCGTCCAAAATCTATCGTGATGCTTTCCACCTTATTCTCGGTCTGTACACCGTTAGATGTAGACACCTCATTGCGGTTGTGTCTCCACTGTACACCCTTTACTACAGATCTGCCCCAGTGCTCTGTACCGTCTTCAGATTCGTAGTAGTTATATATTGTTGCGATGTCGCAAAATAAAACACTCATAGGCATATCGCCCCTGCTAATCCTGTTCCTCTCAGCCCATTACAAATTGTACTGTGTAACTGTGCTTCTTTCTCCTGTGCATTTGTGATCTTATAGGATTCGCTGTATCCGTCATTGGAAACGGACTGTATGCCCATTCCCATACCGGCAGACTCCTGTGCCTGCAGGTTATCAATCAATTGACACATGGTCAACCTTACTGCATCACGCACACCCTTTTGAAAATCAGTTGCAGAATCCTCATTATAGTCATTGCAGAACGCTCTTGCACGCATATGTGTAACTCTGTCAATTTCTCCTGCTGCCCTCTGGTACAACCGGTTGAATTCCTGTTCATCTGCAATATTAGTAAAGAGGGAGCTGTAATACTCCCAGTCAACATAAGGCATATTATCGCTCCCTTCCACTGTTCCTATGCTGTAGGTGTGATCTGAATATCCTTAAGCATTCCCGCCATCTTGGAATTCTTCAGTACTACGCCTGCTACTAATTCCACTTCTCCCGTCTTGACAGCCCCCGGTGCAGACATATCAGGCAGATATGTATTGATGATTGCTGCTGCCTGTGTCGGTGAGATGCCATGGAACGCATTTGTACCAAATTTAACGCCAATAATGGAACTCATGCCATCAGTATCGCCTGTGGCAATACAATCCTCTTCTGCTGTTCCGTTGTAGTATCTTCCTGCATCCATAAGGATAATATTGTCATAGGTTTCTACAGTCTGACCAAAATCGTTCTTATCCCTGCTGTAGTAACCCATCTTCTGACCGATATACTTCATTACAGACAGCATTGTGCTGTTCATCATGAGCATGTCAGGCTTCTCTGCAAATAGCCCCAGCCACTTATTCAGTTTGAGCACGAAAGAATCCCTGTATTTGTCAATATTCTCAACGTCGCTCAGATTGATTCCACTTGCTGAAACTTCCGTGGAAGAACCTGCTACCAGTTTGCGGAGCCCATCAAATTTTGCCTGTGTGTAACCTTTTCCACCCGTTGTATTACCATTGATCACAGCATTATGGAACAGGTTGGAAGCTGCCTTAATCTTCTCACGAAGCTGGAATTCAATTTCATTTACTGCACCTGATGTATTTTGGATCACACGGTCTACCTTGAAAGAGCCGCCGAAAATATCGAGGTCTGCAGTCTTCTTTTCTCTCTTGGCTTCATTTGCCGTGTACTCTGTATTAATATCTCTTCGCCCTGCTGTAGAAGGTGTCTTTAACTGCATATACCCATATGTCAATGTAGAACCGCCAGTACCAGGCGACACTGCATTATCAAATGATAACCGGTCAAGAAGAAATGAGTCTCTTCTGAACTCATCCACTACCATCTGATCTACTTTGTCAGCCATGCCAACTTTTGCCTCTTCTAATGTAACCATACTTTTTCCTCCTCATTATTTCTTATAATGTTCTGCCAATACGCTTCCCCACGTATCCTGCTGTGTAGGTGGGGTGTTCGTCACTTTTCCAGGCACATCAATAGTGCTTCCTGTTTTATTTGGCTCTGGATCTCCGAACAACATTTTGCTGTCCTCTGCCTCTGTAAGTGTTTTAATTGCAGATTCAATATCCTTTTCCTGATTTTTACTCTCCATGAGCTTATCAATTGGTAACAGTGCCCTGATTGCCTTGGGGTTCTTGCCTTTTGCATTCCTGATGCCTGTATCAACAAGTGCATCAAAATCTCTTTTAGCAAGTTCATTCTTATGGTCAGTATCCATTTGGTTAATCTGACCTTTCAGAGTATCGATCTCGCCATTGAGCTTATCAACATCTACGTCCTTGAATTTCTCTAACCCCGCTTCTAAAGTCTTTACCTTATCCTGCTCTGTCTTTAGCTTCGCAGACTGAATATCATAATCTGCCTGTGTCTTATAATTCTCCAGTACTGTCTTCTCAAAGTCCTTATGCTTGTCTTCCGGAAGTTCAAGCCCGAACTCTTTCATAATTTCAAAAATATTTTTCATCACTTTTTCTCCTTAAAATAATTTATGAATCGGATTTTCTCCGATATAGGATTAATAGAAAAGAGCCGCACAGTATTAATCCCTTACGAATTAACAACTATGCGGCTCCTTGGCTCTATTGTAATGATTGATTCCTGTTTGCACTTCTTACAGTACCCCGGAAAGTTAATGATTGTGGTATCCTTCCTGTACTTGATCATCTTGGGAAAACCACAGTTCGGGCATGGATACCAATACTCCACATTCAACTATGACACCCTCTTTTCGCTTGCAATCCATGAACCTGTTACAATTAAAGCGTACCATTTCTGATTTTAAAGTCAATTATTTTTTTTATTTTCTTCGCATTTATGTGTATCTATGCCATAAAATTAAAAAATCCACCACATTATTGTGATGGTATCAAGATAAATATGATAAGAGAATATTTTGGTGGGTGTGCCCATTCCCACATTTCTTTTGACCCATAGGGTGCGTGGTTGCAACGAATTTTACCACCTCAGATAATTATTTTTTATATAGACTGACCTCCTTGGCGAGCGTGCCTACTCTCGCATCTCTTGATAACCATTTCTGGTGTGTGGCGACACGAATTTTCCACCTCAAAGAGATCACTCTATTTTATGAATAATATAGCATTTCTATTCTCTTTTGTAAAGAATTTCCTTATTTCTCAAATATTTATTCCATGTTCTTTCGTTGATATTTAAGAACGTAATAACTGAATTTTTAAAAGCAGGATCATCCCCCGATGTCTTAATTCTGAGTACAAGTTGAAATTTCTTTCCATCTTCTATAATCTCTTTCAATATTGTTGCAGTATTAGGTTTATTAGCTTTTATAATATAATCGGGTTCTTCTATAATCTGTGGAATATATGAACAAAATCTCTCATAATCATCTGGATGGCGTTCTTTGACATGTTTTATTCGCTCATCTGTAATTATAACCTCATCCGTTACAATATCTTCAGTTATGCACTTGTAAATTTCCCTGTCAATTTTGCCCATACTATGCACTGTAACATTTCCTTTATCTTCTGATATATTCATTTTAACAGATTGTGTTTGTTCTGCAACTATTTTCTTTCTCTGGATAACTGATACTTCAAATCCATTCCACGCCTTGGTTTTCTTCAAATCAGACATACCGCACTCATACCATAACCTTGATGTTGCAGTTGGAACACCGCAAGTCTTGCAAAAATCCTTATATTCAGCTGTCTTACGTTTAATCTTTGCATTTATCTCCGTTGTGCTATCTCCTAATGCTGTAAGTGCTTCTTTTTCCCTTTTCAGCGCACGTATATTACGCTCCATTGAACGCATTTTCTGTGTCATGGCATAATAATCATATGTTTTCCCAGCTATAGTAACCGGTCCTGGCTGAGTTTGTTCTTTTGGCAGACTGGATGCACCCGCAAACCATGCATGATGATTATGACGGCAATTATATCCATACAATCCTGTCGGATCATTTTCATGTTCCCCATCAACGCTATAACCAGTAGCTCTCCACAAATCAGTAATATAGTCCTGCCCTATTCTCTCAGCTTCTGATGCATAATTCTTTCCTTCCTTGATAAAATATACTCTGCCTTGCCACTTCTCATGATTTGCGTGACCTTCCCCTGTATTACGTGCTCCCCAGTGTTTTGACACATACACAAGATTGACACCTGTCTCCAATATATTCCTGTCCTGTATCTTCCCAGCAAGCTGATGGCAGCCTGTACGCAAGGCAAGCCGCGCCGCTGTATCAAGCTGCATTGACCGTCCAGATGCAAAGTCAATTGATCTCAAACCACTCTGCGCAAGATTGTGCACTAAGTCATGTAATACTTTTTCCTGTGAAAATGTACCTGAACACACCCTAATAACTGCCTTATCCAATTCCCTACGGTATGCGTTCTCAATGCCCTCATAACCACTCATAGTCTTAAAGCCGGTGCTCTGTGTCATATTCTTTAGTTCTCCTGCTGTTTGAGCCACAAACGCATCCGTGAGCTGTTTCAGATATGAGTTATCCGTCAACTCTTTCCCTGCATCTTTCCATACTGAAAGATCATTCGCCCAGGACATGTTACCGGCTTTGGCTACGATTTCATTATTGGCTTTATAGGCTGCATTTGTTATTTCATTAATGATTTTTCTGACATCCCGCTTATATTCCAATGTGTTTTTGGCTACTATCTTACGAAATTCTGAGTCTGCCTTTAACATTTTCATTGCTTCATGTCGAATTTTTGAAGGGCTATATCCAAGATTAGCCATAGACATAGCCTGTAATTCTGCCGTGCGGCTGTACGTAAGCGTTTTCGCTATTCTACGTGCTATATCCGCTATAACCTCTTTCTCCAGATATTGAAACAGCGGTACAAGTGCGCTGCTGATATATTCCAACTGTTTATCTGATAACATGTTTCCTCCAAAATAAAAAGAGCCATAGAATTATTCAAACTCTATTGGCTCTTTGGCTCTATTTTCTGCTATATTCTTCATTTAACGACTCTGTCAGTGCTTTGTCTATGTTCCAATTTCTCAATCTCCATCGAAGTGTGTCATATGATATTCCTAACGTTTCTGCCCACTCTGATATTGTTTTACGCTGCCCATCATATTCGATATATTTATTTCTTCTCGTATTGTTTGCCTGTTCTTTTCTTGTACTCCATCTACAATTTGACGGCTCGTAATTTCCATCAGAATCTATTCTATCGATTGTAAGTGTATCTTTATACCCGCTCACTTTTGCCCATTCATAAAACCCCTCAAATTTCTGCCATTCATTACATACCTTTATTCCTCTACCACCATAATTCATATAATACTTGTTATGCGGGTTTTGACATCGTGCTTTCATTGACTCCCATATAGAATATACTCTTTCTTTACTTTTTCCATGAGTAATAGCACTTTTACCTTGCTGACATCCGCAGCCTTTATTCTGCCCATATTTAAAGTCACGAGTAAACATGTGTTTTGTATTTCCACAATCACATTTGACAGTCCACTTCCCATGACCATCATATTTAAGAACCGTCAGCATACCGTAACGTTTTCCTGTTAAATCTTCTTTTATTTTGCCTCTCATATTTTCTGCTCCTTGTGTTTAAAACAATCCTATGTGCTAGCTAAGCGATAACTGATTGTCTCTTCTTTTTTGCCCTCTCCGCACGTTTTCCCTGCATAACCCCATAGCAAAACGCCACATTTACTGCTGTTATAAGATCATAGCGTCTATGGATTTCATGCAGCACCATCCATGATGCATCGCTTGAAATTTCATTGTTCTTTGCCTTAAATAATTCCTTTCCTATCTTCCTAGACTTCAGGCAATTTTCCATCAGATCAAAGGTTTCATCCATTTGAGGGATAGGGCAATTCTCTCGAATTTCTCTACGGCGCTCAATTTCTGCTCCCATATAATTTTCTGCAATATCTCGATATGTAGCATACAGCGCATTATTCTTGTTTAAGATTAAAATTTCATTATCAACAAATGCAGTTAGCGTCCCAATCGTCGCTCCTTCTTCCCAAAGCCCCAAAAAGTGACTTACCTGCTCTGCTGTTAAATCAGCCAATCCACATGCCTTGATACCTAATTCCTCATTGATTACTTCGTACATACCTGTTACCTCCGTATTAAAATATATAGCAATATTTTCAACTACATAGTTGAATTATAAAGTTTATATTTTATTCTGTCAATAGATTTTTAAAATAATAATTTTATTTTTAAACTATACATTTTATTTTTAACATGATAAAATAGGTATAGGAGGTACTAATATGCCATTAAAAGACGATTTAAAAGCTATCATAATAAAAAGTGGTTGGACTATTACTGCTGTCGTTGAAGAATTAAATAAACGGCACAATACTGATACCAGTGTTCAGAACTTCAGTTCCAAGATGATTCGTGGTACTCTTAAGTATTCTGAGGTTGAAGAAGTCCTTGATATTATTGGTTATGATATTTCATGGAATAAGAGGGGTTAAATACTCCTCTTATTTAATCCTCACTTTCTAAGTCAACATTATCATCTTTTTTCTCTTCTCGTACCGATACTAGTTTCTTTGCCTCTTCTGGTGTCAGATTATATGCTTCTGCAAGATACCATTCTAATACCTCTGGTATATCAAAGCTCAAAGCATCATTTCTTAACCTTTCTAATTCACTTTCTTTATCTGTAATAATACTATCATCAAAATCAACTTTTATCTCTTGTTCCAAATTGAATGACTTGCCTAAAAATGTATTTGCAAACCACATCACCGCCCGACATATATCCTGAATATAAGAAATAGCTTCCTTCCTCTGTCGGTTCAGTTCCTGCAAAGCGTCCTGACGGCTTAACACAAATTCTGTAGCTGTAGTTATTTGTCCGTTATTATTAAAACTATATTTCTTTGTTCCATATCCAAACCCCATGGACAACAGCGACAACACCAGTTCAAACGTCTTGGTAATCTCTTCTACCCTGATTGTTGGATTGTACTCCTGTATCAAGTCCTTCTGATCCGGTAACTTTTCTTTTAGCATTACAAATATTTTTCTTGCCTGCTCTGATGGTGTGATTGGATTACCATCCTGGTCATATTTTATGATTATGTCATTAATCAAGAGCAGCTTATCTGCTTTATCCAAATCTCCATACAGCACATTGAATAATATATCCAATGCCTTGAAATATGGTATATTATCCCATATCTTCGGTTTTCCATACCCAATCATATTATCAATGTTGTTTACTTCTGCATTTCTCATGACTGCGAACGGTTTCACATCACCCATTCTGGCAGTTACTGCTAGCTCTTTCTTTTCTTCCCCATTTTCGTTAAATACATGCGTTTCAGACTTATATGTACCATTCTCCATTAAAAACATAACAAGCGTGGTCTGTTTCCTGCCCTTTACAAGATTTTCCCCTGCAAACGCAGCCTCTACTACAATCTTATTATCCACAGTCAGAGGATAAAAGCATTCCGCATCCACATAGTTTAATTTTATAGTTCCACCTTTTACTGTACCATCCTCGTACAGGTCGGCTTTCTCAATCCTGACATAACAGGCTGCTGTTCCTGCTGCCGATGTCTTTTCCAGCTGTTCCCTGTACAGTGTTTCAAATTCATTCTTGTTAAGTACATCATTGACAAATTTCTGTTGCTCCTCATTGGCTCCTGCATTTATCTCAAGAACTTCACACAGGTTCGCATCATCGGAACAGCAACGTTTTGCAAATCCAAGCCTGCTCATTTCATATTCTTCGCCCTGTACTGTACATCTCTTATGAAACTCCCTGATAACCCTGTTTGCATACCAATTATCACATTCCCGTATTATACTTAGCGCATTTTTATTAACTGCATACCCTTTCCCCGAAAGAAAACTTTTAATAAAACCATCCATTATGTACACTCCTCCTTATCTTCTTTCCAAATCTATATATCCTACAAAATCAAGCCACGTATAACATGATGCATCCCACCAGTCATTACAGTTGCCTATGTTCTTATCTTCCGGTACATCTGAATGATCTTCATCCCAACGTAGCTTACCTATTGCCTTGCGCAAGTTCACGCAATTCTTGTTTATCTTCAATCTTCCTGTCGTGAACAGCATGTCTACCGTTCGTGGACGTTCAGACACCTCATTCTTCTTACAGCCAGCTATATTGTCATAGCGCAGCCCTTCCTTTCGTGCTGCGCTCCTTAGAGTATTAATCATGGTTGTACTTGCACTATCTGGAAATATCCAATCAATACGTCCATATTTCTCCAGACATTCTCTATAAAATACAATAAATTCTTTGGCTATTCGTTCTGCATCTATCGCCTGTGTCACAGGTAGTCCATGTTCTTCCATAAATCTAATCTTTTCATATCCGTTCATGTAACCGGCTAATACGAATGTTGTCTTAGATCCGTTACCACCGAAGTCTATTCCCATGGTTATCTTGCTTAAATTTTTGAACCTGCGATATCGCAAGTTTCCCGCATTGTCCCGATATGGCTCTATGATTTTCTCATTTTCATCTTCTGGATCATACAGATACGGTACATTATCATCTGCAAAATACCTGAAGATGATTCCCTCTGCTGGTGTTCTTTCTCCTTTGATATCCCTGTTATACCAGACAGTGCCTTTCTGGTATGTCTTTAGTACTTCCCTTATCTTTGCATTAGATAGGGACATATTATCAACAAGAGTAAAATGCCCATAATTATAACCATATTCCGAGTCTGCTTCCTGTTGTTCTTCATGGAATCTCAGAATCTCTGTATAATACCAGTCTTCCGGGTCCTTTGGGTTCAGGTCATGAAACACTTTTCTGTTCGATGATGATATAGTACGGTCAAAAGTCTCTTTTAAAAATTTCTGATGGCACTCATTTGCCTCAGTAATGTATGCCATACCGTAGGTATTACCTTTGATGAGCTTCTCATCACCGTCCTTACCTCCACCGGACACAAGGACTATCTTTTCTCCTGTTTTAGTCTGGACATATACGCAATCACGATCCTTGTACTTTCCTTCACGACAGCGCCCCTCAAAGTAATTCAAAAGACCATACCCGTCACAGTCCAGTATATTTAATTTTGCGGTTGCTACAGATACCCCTGCTATAAGGTGTATCTTATTCTCATGTTCTTCCAGCAGCATACAAAATATAAGAGTCTGAAGGACGTTCTTGCCCCCACGCTTCCCTCCCTCTGCCACATTGAACCAGCTTTTCAGACAATGTTGCATATATTCATATTGCCGCATGGAAAATGGTGCCGGCTTATTCACGATTACTCCTCCTGACTTTCCAAATCATTGATGTCTCTGTTCTGTACAGGATTTTGTAATAGTTCCTCTATGGATTTCATATTTTTCAATACCTGTTCTGTTGTATTCTCCTTTACAGATGCCTTCTGCTTTTCAAATTCCAGTCTGTATTTATCCTGTGGATGAATCGTAAAGTACTTAGTAAGCCAGTCCATAGCCTTCTGACTGTCTTTTAACTCCAGTTCCAGCCCGAACTTACCCTGACCAACCCTTTTTACAAGTTGCGTATCAACCATATCTGAAGATGTTGCTAATACAAGACCACCTTCCCATTTCTGATAATCTCCTACATCTGCGAAAGCAATCCTCATTTGTAATTCAACAATATCTTCTTCCGTCATTGCTATCATTTGGCGCTTGATTTCTTTTAATCTGGCAAGTTCTTTCTGTATACGAGGTCTTACAAGGAGTTTGTACCCTTCTGCATTGGCAGTATCATATCCAGTCTGATATGCTTTCAGATAGCTTTGTGTTGCATTGTATGTCCGGTTATAATACACACAAAATAGCTGTTCTTCTGTGGATAATTCATCGTTTTGCATAGTCTCTTTTGTGCCGTCCTCTGCTGCCACAATGAGACGTTCTTTTTTATTAGGCGAACGTTCGCTTTTTTTACCCGAACGTTCGGGTTCGGATTCTTGACTTTTTTTATCCCAGTTCTGGGTACTCTTCCATCTTCTTATAGTTCCCGATGGCACGTCCAGTCTATCAGCAATATCAACCAGTTTCATACCCTGTTCATATAACTTACGTGCCTTATCGCTCAGAGGGTTCTTCTTTGGCATATTGCTGTTTCACCTCCTGCTGCCATATTGAAAAAAAGAGCCAATACACAGTCTATATCCAGACTACATATTGGCTCTTGGCTCTATTTCTTACTCTTATTATAAAATAATTAATTTTAAAGTCTATAGTTACTTTTTGTAACTATATCTCACTTTTCTCTTACTGGTTTCTTTGTCACAGCGTTCCTCACGCAGTGCTTCATATTTCTCATTCTGTTTTATTATTCCTCTTATGACTAATTCCCCTATTGTCACGCCTCTTTTAAATCCTTTTTTATTCTGTACTATGACCTGATTTTTGCATATCTGCACTATTATATATTTCTCTTTTACCATCATTTTCCTGCCGCTTCTCTTCTCTGCTGCCTCATCAGGATCACGTCTGCTCTCTAATTCTATTGTCTGTCCTACTTCTAACCCATGCATTAACATTTCTCCCTCATCATATTGATTCTACGTAATTGTGGAAAATCTGCTCAACGTACTGTGTAGATTTATATGTGTAGTGCTTCCCAGTAACGTTTCTGGGTGCATGTCCTAAATATTCTCCTGCTGCATCCTCACTGCCACCTCTTTTAACAATCGCAGTCGCCGTTGTCTTCCTGAACAAATGCGGGTAAATTCTTCTGTCAAGTCCGGCTCTTTTGCCTATTGTCTTTATAAGTGTATATATCCCCCTGTCTCCTAACTGCATAGCAGTATTCCCTCGTAGATGGGTAAACAGATATTGATTGCTTGTCTCCGATACTTCACGCTCTCTTAAATATTCCCGGATATAGAATATTGCGACCTTATCCAGGTATACCGTCCTATACCTGCTTGCCTTATGTCCGAATATTTCTATTGCTCCGGTTGAAAAATTTACATCATTGATTTTTACCTGAGGTATTTCACCTCTACGCATTGCCGTGCAGCGCATAAATTCAATGAGTGCGCGTGACCTAGCATCCCAGCATCCTTTTTTTAGAAGCTCCCACTCTGTAGGCTCCAGATGATCTATTGGCTTCTCTACCTGCGTATATGTATCAATCCCGTCACAGGGATTCTCAGATACAATCTTGACTTTGCGCATCCATGTATAAAATGCTGATATGTTTCGCCTGCAGTTATTCAATGAAGTGTTGTTATTTCCCATTTGACTCTTTTTGTAAAGATAATATTCTATGTCTCCTTCTGAAATCTGGTTCAATGGTTTATTAAGTAATGCGATCAGCTCCCGAATCGTCAACATGTATGCATCTACCGTCTTTTGTTTCAACTTAGGGGCTTTCCTCGCCATAAACAGGTTAAGTATATAATCATTTGTATTGTTTACTGTAGCTGGCAGTGTTTCCTGTTCCGTGATATCCAGATTTCTTGTTACCTGTACTATTACCGCTTCCAGAATGTTCATCTGGTTCGGATCTAAATACAATCTCATACCAACAACAATGTCATTTTTAAGTCTATCTTTACAAGTCATATCTTCTGTCTCTCCTTGGATGTAATTAATTGGCACTTGTCCAAGAAATAGAATTATGTTAATATACTCTTGGACAATGAATGTTGTGGCAGAGGTACTTTGGTCGGTGCTCTGCCACTTTTTCTATATTCAGTTTTCTTGTTCCATACAGTATTATCTTTCTCCTGTACAATAGTTTACACTACCCTGTAGTTCTGCAAATGCCTTTACCATTGGTCTTCTCAACGCTTCACTTATTGATATTCCATGATTTCTTGCAAATCCAGCAGCATACTTTCCTACTTCGCTCAAATAAACGTTATCATCAATATTATTTTGTTCGTCCATCAGTTCTTTATAAAACTTTTCAATCTTATCTTTAACTGTTTTAGAATCAGTTTCAAAAACTAGATGATATTCTTTTCTTGTTTCATTATCTTTCATTTTGACGTCACTGCTTCTGCTGTACCATCTTTTCATAATATATCTCCCTAAATCTCAGTTTAATTTACTTTAAGAGAAAATTCCGCTCTTAAGAAACTGTTTGCATCAGCAACAAAAATACCCTCGTTCTTTTCATCGTCATTGTAGACTTCTTTTAAGTATTCCATTGCTTCACCGCCATCTTTGGCTTCAATTTCAATCTCATATTCATATATTTCTCTGACAACGCCTTTATACTTTGCCATATGCGCTCACTCCTTCACTAAATCTTAAATTTGTAGAATCATTCGAATCTACAAATATTTTCTATAGTGTTCTGGAAATTTAAAAACTCGTTCTCTCCCTATATTCCTTGGTTTTCTATTAAATCTCTGTAATTCCGTGGAGAGACTGTTCACATTCAAATCCAAATCATTATAGCATTGATTGCACTCAAGTCTTACAACCCAATTAAAAGAACCACTATCGTATTGATATAATAGTGCGCTTGCTTTTGGATAAGATTTAAGGTAGTTTTCTATCTCCTGAAATTGTCTAGCGGTTTCTTCGCAATCCGTATATCCGCTTATCTTGAGCCAATGCACATACTTCATACTTCGCCTCCTAAATCCTTATCAAGGGTAACTGTTCCAACCTCTAAAGCTCTGTTTGCTTTATTTAGCTTTAATGTCCAGTAATGATAATCTATCTTCCCGATATACTTCCTTGCTTTTAACTGATAGATATTATTTGTAAGTTGTTCCAACTCCTTATCAAATTCTTTTTCAAAATCTACCTGCTCTACTGGTATTCCACCATAAAAAGTATTACTCATTCTGTACCTCCGTTAAATCCTTATTCTGTGTAATAGTCACAATCTCCAGAACAGTAACTTTCTCCCATTGGACATCTGTTTATATCAAGTGGGCTTCGTTCATCATCATCTGCACAACATTTAGCGGTCTTTGGTAAGATACAAATTTCAATTCCATCTCTGTACATTTCCATGATTTATTTTTTTCCTCCTAAAATCCTTATTTTCCTCTACTGCCCACTTCTCAGCATACAAAATAACAACTCTGTCATAGATCGCTTTCTGGCTCCCTGCCGGCATCTGATGATGGGAGATAGTTTCCATTCGGTGTCCGCTGTGATTTCTGTTGGATTCTCAAATTCATCTATCTCCTCCCTCCATCTTGGCACCGCCACCATGATTCCATAGTAGTGAGAGGAGTTTGGACAGCACTCCGCAATGTGCTTATCCAACTTTCCACTCCGGAATTCTTCCAGAATGCTCTTGTAGCATTCCATAGTGGTCACTATGTAATTCTTTTCTCCCAGGAAGTTCAGGCCGTTTCCGCTGAATACATCCTCTTTGCAGCTTTTCACCTCATAACAGGTAAATATGCCTTTTTCAATCTCGCTGATGCTCATCACTCCTGCCGGTTCAAATTGCAGGAAGTCTACTCGCTTCACATCACTGCTGCCATAGTCAATGCTTACCTCTTTGGCCCAATAGCTCCCTCTGTGTCCTATCCGGTCAATTACCAGTTTTCCCAGAAATTCTGTAATCTCTTTCCTTGTCACTGTTCCGCCTCCGCAACTTCTTATTTAACCAACATATTGTTCAAATGTCGGCGTGTTCCAGAATATAAAATTGTTGCACCATCTCTGCAACTTCTTATAGATTGGTTTGCAATGTTCCTTGTCATAAATCATTGGATAAGGGCTAAATCGAAGTGATCTGCAGAATTGTATTCTTTCAATATCCTGTTCAATTGTTGTGTTAAAATTGCATAAAATATAAACCATCACACGTCCCTTATCTTTATCAAATCCTGTTTTCTCCTTAAATGCTCGCATTCTTTGCTCAATAATATCTTTATCCTCATATCGGTCATAAGCAAAATGTATACTGTCCAACTTAATTTTTTTCAGGATTTCGGTATTTTTATCATTTACCAATCTTATATCCAGCCCTTGATTAAAATTTACTTTTGCCCTGCTATCCACAAGCTGTTGCAACAATTCCATGTGATCCTTGCACGCTAAAATATTGGGATCACACAAAATTATATTTTTTTGTCCTCTCCAAAACTCTGATAAATCCGCAACCTTATGCGATCGTTCTCCCTCTTTGCATCCGACATGGCAAAATTCGCAACCTCTTGGACATCCCCTCGTCAGGAACCCGTAAGCAGTATCTTTTGTCTGTTCTGGATAAATAGTATAATCTGGATAGATATGTTCTATCTCGTATGGAAGATTCTGCTCTTTCTTCTTATCATATATCTCTTTACCGTTTTCCAGCCTTATGCAATAACCGCTCCCACCCTTATGTATTTTTTTTGCATATATAGGTTGTTGGTAATCTGGCGAAAATGAGAATATCTTGGACATATAAACAATGTCGTATTCGTCCAGAAGTCCTTTAAAAGGTTCGTACCATTCCACCAGATCATTTTTCTGCTTATGCCAAGCTGACAACTTCATAAGAGGTAAATTAGGGTAGTTATGACCGTCAACATCTATCAAACCGATTCTCATTCTTGCCTCTCTAATTATTTTTATTCTATGGTGAATCAACTAATTACCTCTTGTCCAACCCTGTATATGTACAGGATCAAACGCTTTCATGCATTTAGGACATATTGGAAACAAACCATTACGATAGTTACTTTCCATATCCCTAAAAACTTTATTCCTTCTCATTCTTTGGAATTCCTCATCTGCTAACTTAGCATAACTCTGTGCCTTAGATAACATTCTTTGCTGCGTTTTCTCAATCTCTTCATACCTTCCTGCCAGGGATACAAGCGCATCAAATGCGTTCACGATAGATCCGCAATCTTGACATGTAACTATCCGGTTCGTAGTATCTACTTCATAATGTGCCGGATTGCATTTGCAAATTTTATCTCTAGCACGATTAATTCTAACAATATCGAATGATACTATATTATTCTCCATGAACATTCTCCCCAAAATCCTTATTTTAAATCACGATAACCTGTCGTCCACGCCTGTTCTCTCTGCTCTGGTGTCTCTGTCCATAGCCTTATTGACTTCCACATACATCACCACTGCAGTTGCTCCTGCCGCAGCGGCTATTACAGTTCCTATAATCCAAATCATTTCACTCATTTTCTCCCTCCTATCCCAAATAATCATCCAAACGCATCTGTCCTTTGCAATTTCCCTGAATTGTCTCAGGATCCCAACCAACGCCTATATAATCCAGCACTTTCGCCCATCCATAATCATTCCCGTCCTTATCTTTGCACAGATGAAACATCAAGTAATCCCATTCTTTTGGATTTTCCGCATACACCAAGTCGAACCGATGTGGTCTATTTTCCATATGAATTCCAAAGCCACACATACTGCACCCGGTACGCTGTGCCTTGGTTGTATATAATGTTCCATCCGGCTGTTTTTCTATGGTTCCATAGATTGATGGAATAATACTATCCGGCATTTCAAACTGCTTTATTATTTTTCCCTCTTTCAGTAGCCGGTCATGGTACTTTTCCTTCAATCCCTGCTTCCAGAGTTCATCCATCTCCAAAGCCAGTGTCAGTATATCCTGCCTGCCGTATATGGCAAACGGCGCTGATCTTATGGTAGACGCTCCAAAATAGTTACATCCGTTCATCCTCAGGCTCTTTGCACGTCTACCGCCCTCAGATGCCATCAATCCTAAATATGGCACGCTGTTATGCTCTTTTCCCCATTCATCACAATTCTTTTCTTTCAGGTAATAGCAGCACTTGGAAGATACTAGAAAATCCGGCTTCTGGTAGTCACATCCTTCTGTCTCATTCTCATATCCGCCAAACAGCTTCAACCATTTCTGTTTCAACTGCATCTTGGAATTTTTCTGCCATCCACCATATTCTCCTGTTTCACCGGTTATAATCGCATGGCGCACAGTAGCATTCTTTTCCGTAGGACTTTGCAATAATTCAATTTTTGCTGCCACTTCCTTAGAAATTACCGGAAATCCAAATTCCTGTATTACCTTTGCTTTATTCCAGTATGTCCCATCCTCTCTTTTAAGCGGAGGGATGTTCATTATTCCAAGTGCCTTATGTACCTTCTGTATTGATCTATCTTCCAAATACGATGCACTGACACCTGGGGCATCTATTCCACATACCTCATGGAGGAATATATATAATATGATGCTGTCAAGCCCTCCTACTGATACATGATAATTCAGCCCCCTTCTATTACACTCCTCTGCAAATTCTCTCGCCCTGATTTGCGCATATTGCCTTTTAAATGCATATGGTTGCTTTTCTTTTGCCATAAATGAAGCTATTTTCTCATATGCGCCAATTCGCTCCATTCTCTCCTGTACTGATTCCATATTCTATCTCCTGCTGCCATAGAGGCAATTAACTATATTATCCTTGCACTTTCCATATTGGATGGATCTTCCGGCGTATCACCATCCAGCTCTATCCAGATGCCCTTGTTCTCATATAAATCCTGACGCAGCCACATCACTATTGCTGCCTCCTGTGCATCTGCGTAATACACACAGCCTATTACTCTGTTCAGTCGCTTTTTTCCATATCCTTTTTTCGTAATGAGATATTCGCAGGTCAGTAGGCTGTAATCAACGGATGTCTTTGTGTTATAATACGCAAGATCATTGATTGCCTGGTCTACAGCATTTTTACACTTCCTGCCCTGATTTACGCTGTTTTTAAGCGTCCAGTCTACCTTGTCGCCCAGCATGTTCCTTATTTCTTCCCTGCGCTCTTCCGGCAGGTCGGTCACATCATGCGTATTGACATATTCCAGAAGCTTTGCAATCTCGTTTGCGCTCCACTTCTCCTCTTTCCACAATACGCTGCTCCACTCGACTCCCATACGCCAGTATGAAACTTTCTTATTAAGCTCCGTTCCCCTCTGCTCTTCTTTCTTAAGGGCTGCGTAGGTTCTCATATGATTCAGCAGCTCTGCTTTGCTCCTCTGTTTCTTCATCTCTTCTCCCTCCTGCTGCCTTATAGGAAATCAAATAAGGTCGGCATTGTTCTCTCAGCTTCTGCTGCCTGCAAGTAACCCACACCATCACGGAAGTAATCCGGATTCAGTTCTATTCCATAGCCACGGCGCTTCATCTTAACTGCTGTCATCGGTACTGTCATCAGGCCGCCAAAAGGATCAAACACCAGATCACCCTCATTGCTGTATCTATTAATGATTCTTTCTACAATATCCAGCTGTAAAGGACACACATGCATCTGCTGCCGCCGTCTGCTCTGTGTCGTATTCAATGTACGCATTCGGTTGATATCATCCCATACTTCGTCCAGATTCCAGCTCCCCGGCGCTACTACCATGAATGTGGCTGGAAGCTTTCCGTTCATGTCCAGCTGCTTTGCAAGCCTTACATGGTCTTCATATTTATACACCGTATCCCTGCTGAATTTCCTGTATACTGCCTGCAGGTTATCTATCGGTATATGCTCCAGCTCCTCTTTGCTTACAAGCCTGTCACCTGCGCTGCGCCAGTATGCATGCGCATCTATCTGCCACTGCGCCCTTGTATATTCCTCTTTGCTCTTGGTCACAGGATCATCTGCATATGCTGTACTCCTGTCTGTCGGAAGCTTCCTGAACAGTAAAATGTACTCCGGACACCCTACGCCCATCTTAGAGCCATCCTTGCACTGTTCCGTCCACCCGAGTCGGTATGTCTGGTTGTTCTCCCTCACCACGTCCGTAACTACCGTGATCATCCCGAAATACTGGAATCCATGCTTCATGTAATGTTCAATACACAGCGCATGGAACGGCTCTATGGTTGGCATTCCTGTTCCTGTAGCATTTCCAAACAGTACACGATCCTTTACATGGATTGCTGCCACTCTTCCCGGTTTCAGCACCCTGAACAGCTCCGGTGTCAAGAAGTCCATTTGTTCAAAAAACTTCTCTGTATTCTGGTTATGCCCGAAATCGTTATAATTTGCAGAATACTCATAATGATTACCAAATGGGATAGAGGTATGTATCAGGTCTACACTGTTCTCTTCCATTCTCCTTGTCTCTTCTACGCAGTCGTCATGGACTGCTGTATAATATTTCCCTTCTACTCTCACTGTCTCTACACCCATCTTTCTTTCAAGCCGCTTAGTCTTGCAGGCGGTATTCAGGCCATATTTTTTTACAATCTCGACCATTCTGTTAACCATATATTCATGGTTTTTCCACTTTTCCAAAAGAGCTTCCTTGATCTGCCGCTCATTCTCCATGTAGATGATATCTACCACTACCTGCTCCTTTTGGAGGAATCTATAGCAGCGGTGGATTGCCTGGATAAAATCATTGAATTCATAATCTATTCCCAGAAATATCTCCCTGTGGCAATGCCTTTGGAAGTTACATCCTGAACCTGACAGCTCTTTTTTCGTGGCGAATAACCTTGTCCGTCCCTCGGAGAAATCTATAACACGCTGCTCTCTGATGTCATAGTCCTGCGCCCCGTAGATATCTACTACATCCGGCATTGCTTTCTTTATCTCATGGCGCTCACTTTCCAGATCATGCCACAGCAGGAAATTATCTTCCGGCGATGCATCTACGATCTCTTTCATCTTAGCAACTCGTGCTAAGATGCTGTTTCTCTTTATATCAGCTGCCTCTTTCAGGCCAGCTGATGCCTGTTCAAATAACTGCATCTGGCCATCTTTTCTCATTGAATCGCCGTAATGGATAGGAAGCTCATGCCACCTTACATCCAATTCCGGCAGATTATATCCATCGTCAGAATAATTAGGATCCAGATCTGAAGGTTTCGTGATGAACAATGCCCAGCTGCTTATCCATAACCAGAATTCATCTTCTATGTTCGGATATAAGGTCAGGTTATTTGCCTTTGTGCTGTCCCTCTGGAAAAATCTGGTCAGCGCCTGTCCTGTATCCATTACCTCCAAATAGCCTGCGTAATGGATCAGTTCCTTGTACCGGTTGGGTGACGGTGTCGCCGTTGCCACCAGCTTATATTTCACGCCCTTGAACTTATCAAGAAATGTCTGATAGGTCTTACTTCCGAACGATCTGAGCACGCTGGCTTCATCCAGCGAGGTTGCTACGAAATATGTAGGATCAATATCACCGTCTCTTACCCTTTCATAATTGGTTATGATGATCTGCACATCGTAGTACATTTTTACCTCTTCCATCGTTCTGCAGTACATCGGCCTTTCATATCCCAGTACCTGTACTGCATCCCTTGTAAACTCCTGTTTTACTCCCAGCGGAAGTACTATAAGAGCTTGTCCTCTTTCATGCTCTGCTGCCTGATGGCAGAATTCTATTTCCTGCACTGTCTTTCCCAGTCCAAAAGATTCAAACAGCGCCCTGCGCCCGCCTTTTAATGCCCACATAACCGCATCAGCCTGATGTGGCTTTAGGGCTTTATTAATTTTGCTTCTGTCCAGCTCGAATCCGCTGTCTGCTGCCAGCTCTATCTTGCTTTCAAGGAATTCACGATATGTCATTTATACATTCTGCTCCTTTCCCCTGCCTACGCTCCGCAGGCAGGCTTTACAATGGCTTTTTATAAAATGTGATATATAAAATACTCCCTGATCTGAGATCAAAGGCTACTTGATTACCGGCACACCCCATGTTTTATGTATCTGGTACTGCAAAGGCTCCTCAAATGAAGCGCCGTTCATTTCTGCCCCGCCTGAAAGGTTCATATATTCTTCTACCGCCTTAACTGCTGTCGCTGCAGAATAACAGATACAGCAATAATGGCCGGCAAGCTCCATCTCACGCATGAACTCCCGTTGCTCCTTGCTTGGCAGATTGGTTCCATACTTCATTTCGATGTACATGCCAATATACCTGCCGCTTGGGTATGGAAAATGGATGTCTGATACTCCTGCTTTTACGCCCATCTGCTTTAATACAGCTGCTTCTTTTGCATCCCTTCTCCCTCCGTTCGGGATATGATGTATCCAGCGCAGTTGAGGATATACATCTTCGTGGAGCCTGCACCACTGTATAAATAGAATCTGCTCCGTATCCTCGCCTTTCTTCTTGTACCTTAAGTTCATCCTGTCTTCTCCTCTCCGCTGTCACCAGCATTTTTGTTCACACTTCCTATCCTTTTCCTGATTTCATACTTCATATGGTCTGTGAATGCATGATGGGTATAAAATTCCACAGTGACTACATGCTGCCTGCATAATTTCTCTATCTCCCGCCACTTATCTGCATCCACTACCTTCTTACCCTTTGCATTACGGAAACCGTTTACATACCATGTCCTCAATTGCCCCATCGAAAACATATTCGCTATATACGCTGAATCCTCATAAATAACAATCTCGCAAGCTGTTGTCATCCTTCCGAGTGCTTTTTCCATTGCTGTAAGGATTATGCCGTTCTGTGTAGTCTCTCCTACGCTTGCATAATCTTCTATCGTTTTAAGCTCTCCATCCTGTTTCTGAAAAGTAAGCGTATATCCATACGTACCGTGTTCTGTTTTAAATCCACGCACATTATGGGTGATGTAGATATCCACATGTTTCAGCCTCACTTGACATCCCTCCTTGCTTTCTACTTATCAGCATTTCAGGAGTTATCCACCGTGTTTTTACGGTCTTTCTCCTGCTGCCTTATATAACCCCGTGTTTTTCGATACCAAAATTCTATGTAAAATACCCTCAAACCTGCATAAGTTGAAAGTAAAGCGGAGTTATCCACAATATTCAATTTAGCCGGTGCATAGTCAGGTATATTGACCAGCTTGCAAGCACCTCATTGAACCTGTATGTTACCGTGTCAATGGCATAGCCTGGGAAACGCTGCGTAAAGAAATTGCGGACATACTCACAGTCTGACGGCATGCTCACCAGTTTCAGTACCTGTCTTCTGGACAATGCATTGTCCTTGGTACTCTTGTGCGGCTTGATCAGATTCTTGCTCTGCTTCCAGCGCTTTTTTCCTTTTGCATCATCCACAAGCAAATCTGCCAGGCTCAATTCTGCTCCCTCTGACAGATCAGAAAATGTCATCTGACCGCAAGGCTCATCCTCACGTTTGAATGTCTCTTTTGTGATATAGTTCACAAGTCCATCTATCCCGGACGGACTGAATCGTAATGGCTCGCATCTGACATATCCTATCGGTGTAGGTTCTGACTGCCCTTTTTTCTTCCTGTAGCACCAAAGCGCCTCTACCTCCTCTCTGCTCAGTCCACCATTGATCAATAGATGGTGATGGATACGGTTATTTCTGCCACGCTCATTCACCCATATGTATTTCAGAGGTGAAAGCTCCCTCTTTTTCCGTAGTCTCTTAATTTTCTTTAAGAAATTAGCAACTATTTTATCTGCTGCTTCTTCTGACTCTGGCATCACATTGTAGGTCAAATCCACACGCTGATCTTCCTCTGTAAAATTTGCTTTTATTTCCTGATTAAAATATCTTTTCGAATTGGTATCATTTAATTTCTTCTGTACAGGACTACTCCTCTTCCTCTTCTTTGACCTCTTTCCACGAACCGGTTCAGTATAAGCAAATATATCAATTTCTTTATACCTTGGTTTGTACCCCAGACCACAATATGTAACTACCTGCCTTACCATCCCCTTACCTCTCCTTTATCCCTTCCATGTCCAAAACAATAATATTTATATACAAGCCCCAACCCCGCTTACGCTCCGGGCTTGCAAAGTTCCTCATTTTCTCGTGTTTTTTTTCTGAAAAAAGGTAAAAAAAATAAAAGACCGTCCAAAACATGTCCCCTATGCGACACACAGGATTGCGCAATACCTGTGTACGCACTTTCTTTGAAAGGGGATATTATGTGAGTATCTGCGACACATGGGTTGTATGTGCCGCATAGGAGACACGTTAAGAATATCTATTTATTGTTCTTCCCAAGATAAGCATCCAGTTTATCTCTGAATATTATGTAGTTGTATTGTTTTCCAGTTAATGATGGAAGCACATACCCTATATCAATTTTTCCTCTCTTCATGTATTCTCGGAGTCCTTGATTGGACATTCCTATTTCTTTCGCAGCCCTTGATAAAGGCACCCTTTCTGTTTCTGTGCTCATAATATCCCTCCATGTTATTTCCATGCCCTCTGTGCGGTGCACACGCACCGCCTGCTGAATTGTTTGTACTTAACGAATAATTAATTATGTGCGTCGCACAGAGGACATGAATGCCTTGCAATCTAACTGCACACCAGAACCGGTCTTACTCCCTCCTACATCCTTTCCAGATCCATCCTTGCATACAACAGATCTGTATATGCGTTTACAAGTTCTGGAAGCTCATCCGTCATGTATTCTTCTTGCGTAATTTTATCCTTCACATGCTGCAAAACCCTGTCCGTCTTTGCTTTCAATTCTTTTTTATCTGCATTATCCTTAAAAAATGACATTTCTCTCACATCCTTCCTACCACCATTCAGGTACCGGCTTGTCCAAATTGCGGTAATGCCACCAGTGACCACTGTTGTACATTACACACGGGTTTCCACCCTCATCCTGCCATACCTTTTTTATCTTGCCCTCTCTCCAGTTACTTACAACGGATTTATGTTTCTTCATGGCAATGTCTGCCATATGTTTCATTTCTGATTTGCTCATTACTGCTGCCATATACGCCACATTCTTTCCATCTGCTGCCACTGCACGCTTTCCTTGCATTGTGGTTATTCATTATCCATCATCACATGCTCAAGAAACTTTCTAAAGGTGCTCATATCCAATGTTCCTTCCGGTGGAAGCGGTCCCTTATCAGATATAATATTTATGTTCGGAGTCTCGCAGGCAAAATGCTCAAACTCAACTCCTGTTATAAAATCTCCGTATGCTTTCCCGTTATAGACCAACATCGTCGCTACCCCATCAGTAGCTATAACTGCTTTAAAACGTTTATTTTCCATTTTCTATCTCACTTCCTTTCCATCTGCTGCCATCGCACGCTTCCCTTGCCTTTTATTTCCATATCTCCTATACTGTCCTTACAGGATCACATATCGTGGTGAAATATAAGAATGGAGAAAAATTATGATAAATACATTAAAAGAACTATTAACTCGTGAAAATGTTACTTTGGCTTTATCAATATTTGGTTCATTAGGAACACTTTTCACATTTTGCTTTTCATACTTAACTCACCGAAAAAATCTAAGAATCTCCATAGTATCAGCAACTTATAAACCAAATTTCAACCGTCTTGCGCTCCTTTTCTGTTTTGAAAACCGTTCAAGACTTCCAATTGCCATAACTTCAATCACAGCAAAATTTAACTCTGTAGATATTTCCTTAAATCCGCATCCAAATTATGTAGGAAATATCAAATATGAAGAAAATCATCAGATTGTCCACCGACTTTTTGAGTTTGATCTCAAAATACCTGTCGATATTGCCCAGTTGAGTGCTTGCTCTGGATATGTTCTCTTTGACATTTCTCCAGACGATCTACGAAACGTCTCCACCGTTTTGAATTTTCAAGTTCACTCCACGCGAGGTTCGGTACAGAAAATTGAACTAATGTCCGATCTGATAAAATGGTTGTAGAACTTACATATCCAACCTCTGGTGCCGGATAGATTTTCACCGGAGGTTTCTCATTTGGCACTGCTTTCTTTTTTTTCCAAAGAATCACTATCTCACTTCCTTCCCATCTGCTGCCGCTGAAGTTATGTAATCTTGATTTTATATTACTCATTATTTATACTTGTCTTACAGGCTTACACTAAAGCCAAGTCAATAAGAAAGGAGCAAACAATATGAAAGATTCTATTACTATCAAAGTATCTGAACTTCGTTCTATGGTTCAGGATATACGCCGTAGCGGATGTGACATTGTTACCTTAACAATTAACGAAGAAGATGAATTTGATGGCGAAACTTACCCACCTTACGTGTCTTTTATGGCTTGTAAAGAAAGTTTCCCCGAACAATGGATTGATTTCGAATCTATTGATGCTATTCCAAATGAAGATCAGCTTACATCCGATTCAGATTCAACAGTTCATATCAGCAGCAATTTACTTTAATCTATGAATACAGTCATTTTTTCTCATTAACTAAAACATAACTGTATCTATTTTCAGAAAGATGGTTCAATCTATGAATCATCTTTCTGAATTCTCTTAATAATATTTCTCCATCCTCAAATGTTTTTGTATTAGCAAAAACCATTAGCATGTTCTCATGTTTCTTGTTGCTTGTGACCACAAGTAAATCTTTTTCCATTTTCTATCTCACTTCCTTCCCATCTGTTGCTTATTTAGTGTGCACATTACGTGCTCATTTTAATTAAAAAAAATAAAGTCAACGGATTTCTTGTAATATTTAGAAAGCCTGATTTTAATATCATCTCTCGGAATCCTTTCCCCTTGTTCATACATAGCAAGTGCTGATGTGCTGATTCCGCATGCTTTTGCAACTGTTTCCCTACTTTTCTTTCCGCGCAGTCTTACAAGTCGTTCCGCTATAGCTTGCTTATCCAATCATTCACCTCCGTTCGTGCACGTTTCGTGCTTAACTTTAATATACACGCTCTGTACTCATGTGTCAAGCACATTTTGTGTATTTTTGTATTTACTTTAGAACACGTTTTGTGTATAATGCAAATATAGACATACGGAGGTACTTACATATGGCTCAATTTGATAAAATACTAAAATTATTAAGAACAGAAAAGTCTATGTCCCAACAAGAACTTGCTGATGCATTAGGAATATCTAAAAGTGCAATAAATATGTATGAACGTGGAGAACGCCAACCGAATTTTGAAGTTTTAGAATCAATAGCCGATTATTTTAATGTCGATATTGACTACTTATTGGGACGTACAAATAAAACAACCAAAATTATCAATCCACACACCATTGCAGCCCATTTCGATGGAGACGAATACACAGAAGAAGAACTTGACAAAATCAAAGAATTTGCCGCCTTTGTAAAATCAAACCGCAAATAGTCCATTAAATTATTCTTTTCGTAGGAGGTGCATACATTGGAATTAACCATAGAAGAACTGCAAAAGATATGTATACCAGAAAATATTATCATGACCTTGCACGCTGCAAAGCGCTTAGAGCAACGAGGTATTTCCCTGAAAGAAGTTATAGACTGCATAATGACGGGAGAAATCATAGAACAATACCCTGATGATTATCCATATCCAAGCTGTCTTACTCTTGGAAATATAAATACTTCAAAACCGCTTCATACAGTGGTAGGTACCAATGGAGAACAGCTCTGGATTGTCACAGCTTACTATCCAGCACCAGCAAAATGGTTTGATGATCTCAAAACCCGAAGGGAGGAATAATTTTATGAAATGCTTTTTATGCAAAGGTGATATGAACAATTCTACAACAACTTATATGACAACATACAACAACTGCTTTATTATCATTAAAAATGTACCATGTTTTAAATGTGATCAATGTGGTGAGGAATTTATCAACGGTACTACTATGTTAAAGATTGAATCTATTGTAAATAAATTAAAATCCATGTTAACAGAAATTGCGGTCGTTGATTTTCAAAGCGCAGCATAGGAGTGAGCCAATTGAACAAATATGAAGAACTGCTAAATGATGCTGACAAATCAAACGTGACTGTCACCAATCAGTTTGATTTGTCGGGCACACGGCTTAAAGGGCTGTACTGTGATGGTACTATTGCCATAAGCCAAAATATGAACGATGAATCTGAAAAAGCCTGCATTCTTGCCGAGGAATTAGGGCACCATTATACATCTTCTGGGAATATCATAGACATGACTGTAGCCACAAACCGTAAACAGGAGCTGCACGCAAGAGCATGGGCTTACAACCGCCTAATCGGATTGTATGGAATTATCAATGCATACAGATCTGGATGCAGAAATGGTTACGAGATAGCTGAGCATCTTAATATTACAGAAGGATTCCTGAATGAAGCTCTACAGTATTATAAAAATAAATATGGCTTATGCACCACTGTTGATAATTATGTTATTTATTTTGAACCCACGCTTGGGGTATTCGAACAAATTTAAAATATTGACGCTTGTTATGTTTACAAAACCTATTCTTTTTTCTATAAATGCAATACAATATTGTAATAAGAAACTATAACCAATTATATTTTGGAGGAATTCTCATGAAGAAAAAAGCACTTATTATTCTATTGTCACTCACACTTACCGGATGTGGATCTACGAATCACGTAGAATTATCTAATCCGACTACTGAACCGGCATCAACCATTGAAGAAACGACCAGTATTGAAACTGAGACATCTGTTGAAAATGAAACTACTTCTGCAGTTGATGATTCTGAGGAAGTTGAAGTAATACTTCGTATTGTGAATTTTGAAGATTCTTCTGCTGAAGAATATGTTGCTGGTTTGCAAGCCGATAACCCGAATGGCGCATATTCAGTTTACAATGATGATTATTACAGTACCACTATTACTGAAAAAGATAGGAAAGAAGCTTTGAAATCTTTTAAAGATGATAGTCTTCTTAATGATACATTTAATGAAATGTATACTAATGAATCAATGGGAGGCGCTCTGATCAGCATGGATTACGATGATGACTTTCAACATTTCACTTTCTATGTTGACAAGGCAAAATATGAAGCTAATGAATTGTTCTGCTCGATAGGAATCGGTCTTACAGTAACTGCGCTAAGCGACACATATCAAGCATACAATTTCATTCCCCCAGAAGACAGGATAACGGATATTCAAATTGTAGATAACGAGACTGGTGAAGTACTGAATGATTCATCTACTCAAGATGATTCACAGGAAGATTCCTCTTCTGATTCTATTCCTGATAAACTTTCAGAAATTAATAACTGGTACATTGGCGATATATGGAATAATTTTGTAAACTTTGATTCCTACAGACTAAATGGCAAAGATTGCACTGGCTCAGATATAGATATAGATTATGCATACGAACAATTTGAAAAGGCATATGCTAAAAAGGAGCAATATGATTCCTATATTAACGCTCTTTCGGATGATGAATACTCTGATTTAAAAAAAGCATGGGGTAAAATGAATGAACAAATCGAATTGATCTATAATGATTTACAGGAAAATGGGATGAAGGAAGGCAGTCCTCGATTTAGTCTTGATTTATTACGGCAATATTCAGATGCTTTTTATTCTTACATAAATTAGAATCTAATCGTAACAAAAAATGAGCCGTTAAGTGCTACCAACACCTAGCGGCTCGCTAGAGATGTACACAAAAAATGTACAAACCTAATTCAGCAAGGTTATTGTATCATTTTGTGTATGTCTTTTCAAGTACTCATTGGAAGGAGATATCAAAATGTCTATCATCAAATGCCCAGAATGTTCTGGAAACGTATCTGACAAAGCGTATAGCTGTCCACACTGTGGCTATCCGCTCCAATCCGTTGCTCCATCTGCAACAATTCCAACAACACGTACACGACCCACAAAGCGCCGCCGAAAACTCCCGAATGGTTTCGGATCAATTAAACGATTATCCGGTTCACGCAAAAATCCCTTCGCGGCTTACCCACCAGTGACAGAGTTCCATGAAAATGGTTCTCCGAAATCTGTCCCTGCAATCGGATATTACAGAACATACCAGGATGCCTATGATGCGCTTAGTTCATACAACCGAAATCCATATAACATTGATGATGCCAACGCTACGTTCGCTAATGTATATGAAATGTGGCTGGAAGCATACAAGAACAATCCTAAACAGAAATCTTATTCTGCAATTAAGTCGTATGTGTCCGCTTTTAAAAATTGTGAAAAACTGCACAGTAGAAAGTTTAAAGATATTCGCAAAGTTGACATGCAAGTTGTCTTGGACACATGCTCCCTTGGCTACTCCAGCGTAATGAACATTAAAAAATTATTCTCACAGCTCTATAAATTTTCCCTGGAAAATGACATCGTACAAAAGGATTATTCCAAGTTTGCTGTTGTTAACAAGGAAAATGATAATGAAAAAGGAGAACCTTTTTCTAAGGAGGAATTACAAATAATCTGGGATGACAGGGATGATCCTGTTTCCAGTATGATAATCCTTATGTGTTTTACTGGATTTCGAATCAGCGAATTTGCAACCTCCAAAAAAAGAAACTATAGGATGGAAATTAATATGAATGATAAGTATTTTCATGGTGGGCTTAAAACTGAAGCCGGTGAGAATCGTATTGTTCCTTTTCAGGATTGGCTTACCCCATATGTACAGTCATATGCTGCCGTACAGGATAGCTTTAAAGCTGACAACTTTCGCGTTAAAAAATTCTACCCAAAATTGATTGAACTTGGAATAGATACAACGGCTTCTGGCAAGAAGCATACTCCACACGATTGCAGGCATACATTCTCATGGATTTGCGATGTCGCAGGCATTGACAGTTTATCAAAGCATCTCATCATGGGACATTCCCTTGGCAATGATGTCGAAGTAGCTACCTATGGTCACAGGACCTTAGAAGATTTGCATGCAGCCATTTCCAAAATCGACCTTAAAGACATCCTTTTGGACTGTTGCTAATTTGTCACTAACCACTTTTTATCTCTCGTTATTTGTAACGATTTTTCTTGTCTCTTAAAATCCTTGTAAACCGCATAGAATAAAGGAAAATCGGCATTGCAAGCTATTTTTGAGCAATGCCGATTTTTTTATGGTTTTGGTAATGTTGTTATGTATATAGTAAAAAAGACGGATTGTTTTCAAATCCGCTATGCATCCGTCATGCCATGCATGAACTGAAATATTCCGGTTATACAGTCGCTTCTATCTCTGAATCCTGCGGTTATCAGTCTGTCAGCTATTTTGTACGCGTATTTCGCTCATTTACCGGCTTGAGTCCTACACAATATCGAAAATGCTCCTTATAAATACTCTTTATAGTTTTGGTAAAACGGTGATAATATGGAAATTTGTATTTAAAAACGGTTATTTTTTTATTGTTTTGTGGTTGACTTTCGGGTATATGCTTATTATAATAAATACATGAAGTATCGAATGTATGTACGTTACAAAGGAGGTTTCTATATGACAATCAATGAAATGAAAGAGAAGAAGAAAGAAAAGGGATATACCTATGCGCAAATGTCCGTCCTGTCCGGCGTGCCTCTTGGTACAATCCAGAAGATTTTCTCAGGAGAAACGGAAAGTCCACGTTACGACACGCTACAGGCACTGGAACAGCTTTTTTCTGAGAAATCTACTGTATGCGAAGAGGCTTCCTATCAGGCTGACAGGAATGGCAGCTATACTCTTGACGACTATTATGCATTGCCGGATGAACAACGTGTAGAGTTGATTGATGGGTATTTTTATGATATGTCAGCTCCCACCTTCCATCATCAGTCCATTGGAGGTGAGATTCATCGACAGATTGCTAATTATATCCTGGAACACAAGGGAAGCTGCAGACCCTTCATTGCTCCTGTAGATGTGCAGCTTGACTGTGATAATAAGACCATGGTTCAACCGGATGTAGGCATCATATGTGATCCCTCCAAGATTAAAAAATTCGGTATATACGGTGCCCCTGATTTTCTTGTGGAAGTTATCTCTCCTTCTACCAAAAGAAAAGATTATACCTTAAAACTATCCAAATACATGAACGCCGGTGTACGGGAATACTGGATTCTGGATTATGCCCAGCGTAAGCTTCTTGTATATTTCTTTGAAAGTGAATCCTGCCCGGTTATTTACGGTCTGGATCAGCCTGTTCCTGTAGGAATCTATCATGGAGAACTAACCATTGATTTTTCCAACATTCTAAAATGGATTGAAGAAGATCTGGTATAATACAGTTTTATCACTGAGCACACAAAAGGAGATGAAAGTCCACCACTTCCATCTCCTTTATACACTTTTCGAGGTTTATTTCTTAAACAATTTACCAAAGAACGACTTCTTTTCTTCTGTCTTTTCCTCTTCAGCTGCTGTTTGGGCTTCACCCTCTGTAGTAATTATTTCTGCTTCTTTTACAGCTTCACCAATTCCTGCCTTAGGATGTTCTTTCAGTGCCAGCAGTGCGTCATAAGCCTGCAGCACACTCAGGTTCTTCTCCTCTGCAATTTTCTTTGCTGTATATCCTTCAATCGTAATCATGCCCATCGGAGGATACTCTGCATTACGTACTGTAGAGGTAAATTCAACAAAGATACTACTGTCAGATTTCAGCCTCTTATAATAATGGAGTGCTTCCACATAGGAGAGCTTGCATCCCTGTGTCAGATAAATCATCAGTTCTTCTCTCAGAGGTTCTGAGTGTTTCCACTGCTTTGCAATCTCACCCATCAGATGAACGTCTGCCAGACACATAACATCAGGGCCATCTGTTACAGCTGCCACCTTGCTTGCTGCCTCAAACTGCTCCATGAATTTCTCATTGTCAATGCCGGCAGGAGTCAATCTGCCTTCTCCGGTTCTGCCACCTTCAAAGCGGTTGGTCACAATCAGGTAAGCCAGCTGGTTACGCAGTGTGAATGAACCATCCTGCTCTCTCAAGGTGAAGACAAATGGTTTCTCACACAGTGCTTCTGTCAACGGCACAGTCATTCTGTTCATCAGTCTGTTGTACTGTTTCTTCTTCTCTTCGTCCTGGGCTGTTCTTGCTGCCTCGAAGCGGCGTCCTGCTTCCTGAAGCATAACAATCATTTCAGGTACTGAACACTCTGCCATATAAGTGATACCTTCATCATAATCTGTATCCAGATGTGATGCCAGTTCTTCTCTTCTCTCCTTGCTTACTGCATAGGGGTTCTCTGTGTTCACAAAAGAAATCGGCTCGAAACGGTATTGCGTTGTTCCGTCTTTCTCTATTTTTAATGCACTGCATTCCTGTGGTGTCAGGAATTTCTCCATATCTGTCTCAAATCCTGCAGTCTCCATAAAGAAAGAGAATTTGCAATGGATAGAATGCAATGTATCATCATCCAGATTGATGCTGGTAACGCCTACCTGTGCTGCTACTGCCAAGGCAGTCTGCAGAGAATGCATCTTATCATTCTTCTTTAATACACCGATTGGATACGTACCATCAAATACCGGTAAAAGTGTCGGATTCTCCAGACAATAATTCACCGCATCCTCATATTTTTCAAAGAGATACATCTGGACATTCTCTTCAGCCAGCTTCAACAGGAACGGCGTACCAAGACAGGTTCTGTAATCACTGTGTCTGGTTCCTAACAGAATATAGACTTCTTCCATATTCGCATACTCGCATATACGTGCCTTGACCTTCTCCTCATTCCATACCGGTGGGGTGAAATATGCACTGATATCCAGCGTTGCAGGATCGAATTCCAGCCAGTAATTACGATGTGGCTCTACGATTACCTGGAAATGCCCCTTTACAAACTGCGCAAGCAGAGACAATTTATATTTGTTGATTGGCTTCTTATCCGGGTTGTAGCGCATAGCGCTCTCAGCTGTCAGGAATACTTTAAGAGACTCATAATCATAATCCTTATCATCCTTGGGCTGGCTCTTATCCTTCTTGCGCTTCATGGTCATGATCTCAAAAGTCTGCTTCTCACCTTCTGCCGGTTTCTTGCGGAAATCCGGTAATTTACCGATGATGAACACTGACTTTGTAAGCATATGTGCTACTGCTTCTTCCTTAGTGCATCTGTCGATGGACACTCTGTACATATAATGATAGGAATCCACGATTTCCTTCATTACTCTCAGGTCTTTTGCAGATAAATACTTTTCATCACACAAGGTTGTCTTGGAGCCATTCTCCAAAGTATTGATATGAAGTACCAGACCTGTAATATTCTCATCAAAAATCTGATAAATAACCTCACCCAGCTTATCTTCATGATAAGCATAACGATATTCACCATATCTCTTTGCCTTATTTACATAGGCATCATAATATTCTTTTTCAAAAAATACATGAATGGCATCGTCGAAGACTTCTTCTTCATTGCGCTGCATTACCATGATATCTTTATTCAGTCCCTCAAAGAGACGCAACTGCCATATTGTTATGTTTGATTTTCTTTCCACTTAACTTTACCCTTATCCCTATTCTTAGCTTTCTACAATCAGATATCTGCCGTCTCCCACGTCAAATACCTCAGGTGCATCCAGAATATCTTCCTTGCTCTGTCCTTCCAGATCCACACCTTCTTCATCAAAATAATCCCATACTTCATCCAGGGAATCTACCACAACTGCCATACACTCTTCCAGGAAATCTTCTGCTTCCTCTGGTGTCTCTGCTACATTCTCAGGAAAAAGCTGTAACTGATTCTCCAAAAAACATTCTAATACTGCATCATCATACTCGTGCATATTCTTACCATACCTTTCTGTACCATAATTTCCAGTACTGCTTTAGTATTTGATTCCGGCCTTATCCAACTCCCAAACGAGTCTGCCAACCGGTAAGCCTACAACATTGTTATATTCACCACAGATTTCCTTGATATAGGCAGCACATCTGCCCTGTATTGCATATGCCCCTGCCTTATCCACAGGTTCGCCTGTCTCTACATAAGTCTGTATCTGTTCACCTGTCATAGGATACATTTCCACATCCGTCTTTTCATGGAAGCTGATAACCCGTCTGCCCTGCTCTTCCAGAATGATCAGAGTAACACCGGTGTATACCTGATGCACCTTGCCCTGCAGACTTGACAGCATCCTCACAGCATCCGCCTTATCCTTTGGCTTTCCCATAATTGCACCATCATAAGCTACAATCGTATCCGCTCCTATGATTACTGTACTTTTCTGCCTGCCATGTTCTTTCTCATAGCGATCTGCCACTTCTTTCGCCTTTTGCAGGGACAGCTCTTCTACAATATCTGCCGGCTGCTGTTTTGTAATGATTTCCTCTCCATGCGCAGAAGCAATTTCAAATGAAAGACCTATCTGCTCTAATAGTTCTTTTCTTCTGGGCGACCCGGATGCTAATACAAATTTTACCATAATATGCTGTACCTTTCCAGTCTCTGTTATCTCTTTCTTTACTCTGCCTCAATATGAGTCTCCGGCTTGAATACTCTTGCCTGCTGTTCATTCTTATGCTTATGTGCAGCAGCCATATATTCTTTACAGAATTCTTCCTGTGCATTGCACAATACCTTACCACGCTTGTCTACCTTTTCATAAGTTCCATCCGGCTTTAACAGCTGCGCTTTCACTGTATCTCTCATCTGCACATCCAGAATATGCCATACCTTTTCTTTTAATTCAGGGTTCAGAACAGGGAAGAGGATCTCTACACGGCGCTCCAGGTTTCTTGGCATCCAGTCAGCACTTCCCATATACAATTCCGGATTACCGCCATTTTCAAAATAGAAGATTCTGGCATGCTCCAGGAAATTACCAACAATGGAACGCACGGATATATTATCATTCGTCCCTTCTACTCCTGTTCTCAGACAGCAGATACCACGGACAATCAGATCAATCTTCACGCCTGCTGCCGCTGCTTCATATAATGCCCTGATGACATCAGGATCACACAGTGAGTTCATCTTGGCAATGATATGTGCCGGTCTGTTCTGCTTTGCATTGTCTTTTTCCCTGTTGATCAGATATAGGAACTTATCCTTTAACCACAGCGGTGCCAGGGCAAGGTGGTTCCAGCTAAGCGGTTCTGAATAACCGGACAGCATATTGAATACTGCGGTTGCATCCTCTCCAATTGCTTCGTTACAGGTAAGGATACCACAGTCTGTATACAATTTCGCTGTAGAATCATTATAGTTACCGGTTCCCAGATGGACATATCTGCGGATGCCCTCTTCTTCTCTTCTCACAACCAGTGTAATCTTACAGTGGGTCTTTAGGCCAACCAGACCATATATTACATGACAGCCTGCCTTTTCCAGCTTCTTCGCCCATACAATATTATTCTCTTCATCAAATCTGGCCTTTAACTCGACCAGTACAGTGACCTGTTTACCGTTCTCTGCTGCCTGTGAAAGTGCTGCAATAATAGGAGAATTGCCACTGACACGGTACAGCGTCTGCTTGATTGCCAGTACTTCCGGATCTCTGGAAGCCTGCTTAATGAAGTCTACGACCGGTGCAAATGTCTCATACGGATGATGCAGCAGAATATCCCTTTGTCTGATTTCATCAAAAAGGTTACAGTCAGATGCCAGTCCATCTACCGGCTGTGGGATATAAGGTGGTGTCTTTAAATGGTCAAATCCACTCATACCGTACATTTTCATCAGGAAAGTCAGATCAAGCGGTCCCGGGATTTCATAGATATCCTGCTCTTCTACACAAAGCTCCTTCTGGATAAATGACAACAGTCTTTCATTGATTCCATCCTCTACTTCCAGACGGATGACCTGTCCCCACTGTCTCTGCTTTAACTGCTTCTCAATTTCCTTGAGCAGATCTGCTGCTTCCTCTTCTTCCAGGGAAAAGTCAGCATTTCTCATAATTCTGAATGGATATACACATTCGATATCATAATTCAGGAAAAGCTTATCCATATTGCGTTCAATGATCTGTTCCAACAGAATCACACGTTTGCAGCCATCTTTGCCATCCGGCAGACTGACGATTCTTGGAAGTACGCTTGGTACCTGCACTGTCGCAAATTCCAGCTCTTTTGCTGCAGCAGAACGCTTGAACAGATGCTTCTTTAATACGCTGTTATTCTCTTTACGTGATACCAGTGCGCCAAGATTCAGGGATTTATTACGGATTAATGGAAAAGGTCTGGAAGAATCCACTGCCATTGGTGTCAATACGGGATATACATTATCCTGAAAATAGCGGTCTACGAATTTCTTATCCTCTTCTTCCAGTTCCTCATGCTTCTCAATTACCTGTAATCCATTCTGTCCCAGTAGAGGGATAAGTGAACGGTTATATGTAGAATACTGCATATTGACCAGCTCATGAGTAGCCTTATTCACTGCTTCCAGCTGTTCCTGTGCAGTCATTCCTGCAATGTCCTTCTTCTTATATCCCGCATTTACCATATCTTTAAGGGATGCCACACGCACCATAAAGAATTCATCCAGATTAGATGCCGTAATACTCAAAAACTTAAGTCTCTCAAATAATGGCAGAGACTTATCCCTTGCCTCTCCCAATACTCTATGGTCAAATGCTACCCAGCTCAATTCCCTGTTGTAGTAATATTCCGGTCTGCTATAGTCAATCTTCATATGCTGCTCATCCCCCTTATATATTGCTCTTTTTCTGTTTTACAATGGGCTTGATATTATACACTTCTTCAAACAGCTCTGCATTTCTTGCAAACATGCTTAATTCCAGCGTCATATCAGCATTGGACTCGACTGTGATAATAATAGAATCCTCTTTTAATGTAGTCTTTACATTATCACATTTCTCACGATGACTGATATCCAGTCCATCCGCCAGACGTATGATTGCTGTCAGCTTGGCTATTTTAAGAAAAGACTCTTTATCCAGTGTCGTTACTCGTCCTACTGTTTCGTAATATTCAAAAGTTTCTGTTGAATACTTTACAATATTAGCTACAATTTCTCTTTCCAGGTGAGACAACCCTATCATTTCTGTCGCCATCACAATATTATAAGAACTCTCCCCCACATTGGTCAGGCTGATATATCTGCCGCATTCATTCAGGATTGCAGCAATCTGCAGCAAAAGCCTGTCTCTTTTATTCAGACCATGCACTTTCTTGAGATGGTCATAGAGGGTCAGTGCGATTTCTTCTCTTTCTCTGGTGCTGCGTTCTCCACTGTGATACCTCTTATTAATATCCCTTGCGCATGCCAGAATATCCTGTTCAAAATTATGTGATACAGATAATACTTTATTCTTCTCCGCATATTCATAGGCAATACCATCACACAGACTGACACCAGGCGCCCACAATGTCTTAGCCCCCAGTACTTTCATCATATGCTTGATCATGATAGCTGATAAGTACAAAAGTGATGTATTCTCAGCGGGAATTCCAAGAGCTGCTGCTATTTCCTGGGAATTTCTCTGTTTTAATCTGCCTACAAATTCCTGGAAAGTCTGTGCATCTACATGCCCCTCTTTGCCGGATTTGAGGATTCCCTTCTGCAGGATCAATGACACATAATCATCTACCAGAATGATATTTTCAATCGTTCTGTCACCAACAAACATCTGCTTAAAGCTCTGGAGACGGTCAATTACCATTTCCTCTACGATTTCTTCAAGCTGATATGTCTTATAGGATACCTTGCTCAATTCTTCTCTCATACGCAGAACACCGGGACGGATATTCTGTGTCGTAACCAGTGAATCTTTATCAAACAAAGAAAGCTGTATGCTGCCCCCGCCTATATCAATAAAAGCTGTTCCCTTTTCAATGATGTTTTGGAAATCCTGACCTTTGGATGCCACCGATTTATAATCAAGGAAACGCTGCTCCGAATTGCTCAGTACTTCCAGCTCAATACCCGTCCTGGTACGAATCTGATCCAGCAGGATCAACGTATTCTTCGTTTCCCTGATGGCACTCGTCCCATAGGCACGGTATGCATCTACTTTATAGCTGTTCATGATCTGTATAAACTCGCGCAACAATCTGCACAGCTCATCCATACGTTCACTGCTGATCTTACCCGTCAGGTAAGAGTCCGTTCCAAGCTCAATCCTATGACGGATGCAGTCTATTTCTTTTATTCCATTCTTTGAAGATATCTCAAATATCTTCATGGTCAGTTCATAGGAACCTACATCAATTGCGGCAAAGGTCTTATATGCCATGTAATCACCCCTTTTATGATTCTGCTATTGCTGCTTGCCAGCCAGATAATCAATAAACTGCTGCGCTGTTCTTCCGGAAAGTCCTCCATGGGATAATTCCCACTTATTTGCTTCTAACAGGAGTTCGTCCTCAGACATCCCTATATTATTTCTGGCAGCCAGCGCTTTCACAATCTCCTGGAATTCCTTCTTGTTTGGTGCGCAGAAGAAGATAGATACACCAAAACGTGCTACCAGTGAGAGCTTCTCCTGTACTGTATCAGAAGCATGCAGGTCATCTCTGCGTTCTTCCTTATCAGAGAATTTCTCCCTTACCAGATGTCTTCTGTTGGAGGTTGCATAGATCAGCACATTGTCCGGCTTTACTTCCAGTCCACCCTCAATAATAGCTTTCAGATATTTATATTCAATTTCAAATTCTTCAAAGCTCAGATCATCCATATAAATGATAAATTTATAGTTTCTGTTCTTGATCTGTGCAATCACATCATTGAGATCCTTGAACTGATGCTTGTACACCTCGATCATACGCAGTCCCTGATCGTAATAGCGGTTGATAATACCCTTGATACAGGAGGATTTACCAGTACCTGCATCACCAAACAACAGGCAGTTATTTGCAGGTCTTCCCTGTACGAATGCCTCTGTATTATCAATGAGCTTCTGCTTAGGAATCTCATAGCCAACCAGATCCTCCAATTTCACATGGTCGATATTCTTGATTGCCTTAATCTCCATCTTCTCTCCTTCAGGATGCGAAATACGGAAAGATTTATTCAGACCAAACTTACCTACACCATATCTGGCATAAAATTCTGTAATAATCTGCTTGATAGCCTCTGCACTGTCTGCATGTCCAATTTCTCCGGCTGCTTCGCAGATACGGTCTCTGATTCTGGAATTATACACATGGCTCTTCTTATGATTGCCTTCAAAATTCCTGATATACGCAAGGGTGTCCTGTCCGAATTTATCTCCCATCTGTGTGAAGTCATAGTCGGTCAGTTCCTTGATAATTGCAAAATCATGTAATGCCACTTCATTTAATGTGCCCTGCTGCTCTCCCCTGATCTCACTGCCAAGGCTGTACGCATTCTCATCATTTACCAGCAGATTGGCAATATAGCAGTGCCACAGATTCCCATAGAATCCATGATGTGCTGCCTTGTCCAGCATCGTATGAATGCATTCAAAGAACAAGTCCTCTCTGTCCTCCAGGTTATAATAATCGTCATCAAAATGCTCCATAAGCCATGCCATATCTGACAGCAGCTTATCCTGTTTCAGATTACGATATACGATCAGTTCCTTAATTCTCATTATAATTATGCCTCTTTTCTAATAATTTCCCAGTATCTTCATATTTCTGGTCTCTTCCCGCAGACCTCTCAGTGCATTTTTTACAGCGCTGTCCTCCATATTACCTTCAAAATCCACAAAGAACCTGTATTCCCAGTTTCTTCCTTCCAATGGACGGGATTCGATCTTGGTCATATTCAATCCATTATAGATCAGATGTGACAGGGCATGATAAAGCGCACCGCTCTCATGATTCACTTCAAAACACAGACTGATCTTAGATGCATCTTTGGAAAATACTTTCTGATTGGTAATAATAATGAAACGAGTGGAATTCTCTTTCAAATCATTTACACCCTTCTCCAGAATCTCCAGTCCATATACTTTAGCCGCATATTCACTGGCAATGGCAGCTTCTGTCGGGTTCTTATCCTCTGCGACCTTCTGCGCAGCAAATGCATTGTTCTTCATGCTGATCTGCTGCCATCCCTTCTCCTGAAGATAATGGGCGCTCTGCATCAGTGACTGTGCATGGGAATAGACTGTCTTAATATCACTGATCTTCGTTCCCGCACAGCCAAGCAGACAATGATTGATAGGAATGATCTGCTCACCCACGATATAATTTTCAAATTCCACCAGTAGGTCATATATCTCACTGACAATTCCAGCTGATGAATTTTCTATCGGCAATACTGCAAAATCAGCGCTGCCCTCATCAATTGCCAGCATGGCATCCCTGAAGGTATCTACATGGAAGCAATTCACACCTTCCCCGAAATACTGAATCATGGCAGCCTGGGAATAAGCTCCCTCTGCTCCCTGAAATACCACTCTGCACTTGGATGTATCAAAATGATCCACCTTGGAAAAGGAAAGCTTGCCTACGCTGTCATGCTCTGCCAGCAGTCTGTACTGAAGCTTACGGCTCATTGCCATAATCTGCTCAAAAAGCTCCGTCACACCATAGGCATTGAAATCATTATGTGTTAATGCCCTGACTGCTTCCAGCTTCTGCTTCTCACGCTCTTTATCAAAAACACGTTTACCGGTCTCTATCTTATATTCTGCGACCTGCCCGCAGACATTCATTCTTTTCTCATACAGCTCAACAATCTGCTTGTCAATTCCATCAAGCTCATTCCTCAATTCCAGTAAATCCATCTGTTATCTCCTCCTGGTACAATATACATAGAGTATAACATTCCTGTTCACTACGTTCAAGTAATGGATAAAATACTGTAATCCCCTTTTAATTTGTCAGAATATTCTGTATAATGTAAGTAATTAAGGGGGCTACTATCATGAAGAGAAAAATTATTACTATTTTGTCAATTCTTTGTATTGCGGCATTATGCATCGGTACAGCTGTTGCAATCTCATCCAGCCATAAAATCAAATTAAATCCGGATTACGTTGTGGGCAACACCGCCGGTAACTTATATAATGGGGGAACTTTCTGCGAGGATGATGAATATGTCTATTTCTCCAACGCCTACGACAACGGTGCCCTTTACCGCATGCGTCCTGATGAATCAGACATGAAGAAGCTTGTATCCACCCAGGTAAGCAGTATTAATTCAGGCGGTGATTACCTATATTATTATCAGCAGAGCATTGGTTCAGGTGAAGGCTTCGGCTACATGTTCAATGCAACCGGCATCTATCGTGTATCCAAAAAAAATCCTGCCAAAAACACCTGCCTGGATAAAATATATGGAAGCAACGTCGTTTTAAGCGGTAATTCCTTATACTATAATATTTCTGCTGAAAACGGAACCTTTCTGATGGCAAAAAGCACCGATGGCAAAAGTTCCCAGACTATCCTGACAAACCCTATCCTTCCTGCCTGTGTTGACAATAACACTCTTTACTATCAGAATACCAAGACAGACCTGCATCTTATGGCTGTCAACACATTGACCAACCAGGTATTTCAGGTGTCTTCTGAAGATATTTATATGCCTATTGTAGAAGGCAGCACACTTTATGGCATAGACATCCATAACAATTATGCTTTGATCCGCATGGATCTGACCACTGGGGAAAAGACAACTCTGGATGATACAAGGACTGATATGCTCAATGTCTCACCACAATATATCTACTATCAGACATCCGGCGATACTCCACAGTTCAAGCGTATTTCCAAGGATGGTTCTTATATGGAAGTAATTGCTGATGGCGCATACAATACTATCCAGACCACTTCCAAATATATCTATTTCCTGAAATTCGGAAGTAGCGTTCCTGTCTACAGAATCCCTCTGGACGGACCAATTGATATCTCCACTTTCGATGCAGCACTACAGGCTGCTGCCCAACAGAATAAATAAAAATATCATGACCGGTCTTGTATGTATATTCCATGCAGAACCGGTCATACTGTTTTTATGAATCATAAATCAAACCTTTACCTTAACAACTTTATAAAATGTGGTATTGCAGGATGGTGTCTGGAGATTCTCTTTACCTCCTCCATGGCACTGCGCAGGCGTGAAATGACCCTAAAAGGCACTACTTCCATCTGGATGTTCCCCATTTACGGCTCCATGGCATTATTGCGGCCCTTTTTTCTACGCATGCAGAAATTGACGTTCCCAGTCCGCGGATGTATCTATGCCCTTATGATCTTTGCCGGTGAATTTTTAAGTGGACGCCTTTTACAGAAGCATCAACTGTGTCCCTGGGATTATACCAGTCATCATTGGAATATTCAGGGTGTTATACGCCTTGACTTCTTCCCCTACTGGTTTGCCACCGGACTTTTCTTCGAGAAACTGCTTACCGAGAAACCATCCAGCCAATCTAAAGGCTGAATTATACTGCACTCCCTGCTTCACTTCCCAGAGTTCAAAAAAGGAGAGGGCATTCCCCCTCTCCCAACTGCACTATGCATTTAGTTATCAATATCAAAATCCGAACCGTCAGCACCAATATCCAGCGTATTCATTGTTCTGCGCTTTCTTCTTGCTATCTCCGACTGCTCCAGAATGAAGTCCTTGATTGCCCTGGCGTTCTTAATATGCGCCATGACAAGCTGTGGATTGGTTGTATCACCTGTATAACAGACAATCGTACCCAAGCCAAATATTCTCTCCAACAGAGAAGTCTTCAAGGTCACATCCTGCACCTTGTACATATAGCAGTCATTCTCTTCCTTGCTCAGAAATCCCGTATCTACAGTAAGGACCTCTTCTTTTACCGTGTATATCGTAAAAGTAAACGGCAGTCCAAAAAATACCCATCTCTTTCGCTCTCTAAATTCCATCTTCATCCTCCTACTCTGCATGACCAATAGCCTCTGTTTTTTCTTACGTATAGTATAACATAAAATTTAAAAATGTCCTATTCATAAAATATAATTTTTCCATTGCAAGCACACTCAAGATATGCTATGATAGCACAAGTGAGTGAATTTATATAAACGATTAAGAAGGAGTAAGACCATGGCTGTATCAATGAGCGAAGATAAGTATATCGACGTATTTCATCCGATAGCCACATTATTTCCTTTTTTCATTTTCAGACATTTCACTTTTTATATTGGTAATTTTTCAAGAAGAGAATATATCTCTTCTTTTATTTTGCCAAAAATACGTAACAATTCTAAGGAGGTTTTCTATGAGACATTTAATGAGTCCGCTTGATTTCTCTGTGGAGGAGCTTGACAAGTTATTCACACTTGCCAGTGACATCGAACACAATCCCGCTAAATATGCGCATGCCTGCGCCGGTAAAAAGCTTGCTACATGCTTTTATGAGCCAAGCACACGTACCAGACTGAGCTTTGAAGCTGCCATGCTTAACCTGGGCGGCAGTGTCCTCGGTTTCTCAGATGCCAACTGTTCTTCCGCATCCAAGGGTGAAAGTGTATCCGATACCATCCGTGTTATCTCCTGTTTTGCAGACATCTGCGCTATGCGTCATCCTAAAGAAGGTGCTCCTATGGTAGCAGCCTCCCATTCTGGAATACCGGTGATCAATGCCGGCGATGGTGGTCATCAGCATCCTACCCAGACTCTGACCGACCTGATGACAATCAAATCCTTAAAAGGCAGACTGAATCACTTCACAATTGGCCTGTGCGGTGATCTGAAGTTTGGTCGTACCGTACATTCCCTGATCAATGCACTGGTTCGTTATGATGACGTCCGTTTCATCTTCATCTCTCCAGATGAATTGAAGGTTCCCGAGTATGTCACAGAAATGCTTCATGAAAAAGGTATTCCTTATGAAGAAGTGACCAGACTTGAAGATGTTATGCCTGAACTTGATATTCTCTATATGACCCGTGTTCAGAAAGAGCGTTTCTTCAACGAAGAGGATTACGTTCGTCTGAAAGACTTCTACGTTCTCAACAAAGAGAAAATGGAAATGGCAAAGCAGGACATGATCGTGCTTCATCCCCTTCCCCGTGTCAACGAGATATCTGTTGAAGTAGATGATGATCCAAGAGCAGCATACTTCCGTCAGGTACAATACGGCGTATATGTCAGAATGGCACTGCTGTTGACTTTATTAGAGATTCACGTAGAAGAATAGGAGGTCACATCATGTTAAATGTAGGTAAAATTGAAGAAGGTTTCGTTCTGGATCACATCAAGGCTGGCAAAAGCCTGAGTATCTATAAGCATTTAGGATTGGATAAGCTGGATTGTACAGTTGCTATCATCAAGAATGCCAAGAGTGGCAAGATGGGTAAAAAGGATATTCTCAAGGTAGAATGTGACATTGACACGCTTAACCTTGACATTTTGGGATTTATTGACCACAATATCACCGTCAATGTCATCAAAAATTCAGAAATCGTGCAGAAACGCCAGCTCACTCTGCCCCGTGAAATCAAGAATGTGCTGAAATGCAAGAATCCACGTTGTATCACCTCTATCGAACAGGAGCTTCCTCATATCTTCGTTCTTACTGATGAAGAAAAAGAAGTATACCGTTGCAAGTACTGCGAAGAGAAATACAGCAGTGCAGATTTATAGAATTGTTATAGAATGAAAAAATGCAGATACCAGAGAGCAATTTTCTCCGGTATCTGCATTTTATTTTTCACATAAATATAGTTAGTTGAAGCTTACCACTTCATCCTTTGGCTTCTTGGTCGGTACGACACTGACTGCATGAAGAACAGGACCTTCACCATTATAGTCTTTCCAGAACTCCTGATGAACGGTAGCAGTTACTTCTACCCACTCTTTATTTGTCAATTCTGTACTCTTATCATATTTGCAGGCATAACCCAGAAAAGCCATATCCTCTGCACAGCATGTCATTGCCATTCTACCCGGTACGAAATAATCTGTACTTCCATCCTTTGGTCTTAATACCATAGCCTTGAACTTGATTGTCTTACCAATATATCGGCTCAGATTATCCATTGCATCCAGATACCATATGCCATATGCATACGTATCCAGATCAATCACCGGCTGATTCAGATCATATGGAAGATCCTCTTCCAGAATCTGATTGATTTCTCCATCCTTGTCTTCAAAAACAACATCTGCTGTAGGATTTACAGCCTTGATATTACGTTTAAAATTGCCTAACTGTTCATTTAATCCATCACAGCGGTTAAAGATGATCAGCTCTGATTTTCTGATCTGTTCAGCCAGCAGTGACTTCATATTTGTATAGTAATTCTGGAATGTAGCGCCATTGATCGTCGTGATCTGCTGCTCTACTGACCAATGCCATGGCAGCTTCATATTCTTGCAGTTCCACATACCATTGTATTCAATTACAATACGTTCTGGCTTATATTTCTTCTCCAGCTCGATCAGATTCTCCGGTGTGAAGTTCTCTTCCTCATCAATGACTTCCATAACCGTTCTGCTTTTGCGAAGCAGAACCTCTTCGTATTCTACTTCACCTTCCTCGCAGACGATCAACAATGTCTTTCCTCTGATCTGAAAATATGGCTGTGAAAGTGTATAAGTGATAAATTCTGTTTTGCCACTTTCCAAAAATCCATTGATAATATAAACGGGCTTCATATTTTTCCTCTATCCTATTTCTTATTTTGTAAACAATGCTTTCAGATTGTCCTCGTTCAATTTGGAACCAATCACACAAATCTTACCTGTTACTTCAGGTGCTCCTGTTCTGACATTGCTCTCTTCCGGTACATAGTCAAAATTGATCCATGTTCCATCATTAGAAGGAAGCATGCCTTTTGCACGAAGGATTACGCCGTAAGTGTCTCCATCATCCAGCTTTTTAAGGATTGTCTCGATCTCATCCTTGGTATAGGCTGTGGGTGTCTCCATACCCCAGCTTGTGAATATCTCATCTGCATGGTGATGGTGATGATGCTCATGGTCGTGGCAGCCACATGTGCAGTTCTCATCATGGTCGTCATGGTCATGGTGATGATGATGTTCATCCTCATCATGGTCGTGGTGATGATGATGCTCATGCTCGTCCTCGTCATGGCCGTGGTGATGATGCTCATGTTCATCCTCATCTCCGTCATGATCATGGCAGCCACATGTGCAGTCCTCACCATGGTCATGATGATGATGCTCATGTTCATCATGAAGCTTGGCAACCTCTTCCATCAGTTCAGCTTCCAGATCCTTGGCATTCTCAATTGTCTCCAGAATCTTCTTACCATCCAGTTCATCCCATGGAGTTGTGATAACTGTTGCCTTGCTGTTATGCTCACGGATGATCTCCAGTGCAGCATTCAGCTTGCTTTCACTGATATCTGCAGTTCTGCTCAGAATGATTGTACCTGCATGCTCGATCTGATTTAAGAAGAACTCACCAAAATTCTTTGCATACATCTTGCACTTATTCGCATCAACAACTACAACTGCGCTGTTAAGCTGTACATCTACATCAGATTTTACATTCTGTACTGCCTTCATAACATCTGAGAGCTTACCTACACCTGATGGCTCGATCAGGATTCTCTCAGGATGATACTTATCCAGTACTTCTGCCAGAGAAGTTCCGAAATCACCTACTAAAGAACAACAGATACATCCAGAATTCATTTCCTTAATTTCTACACCGGCTTCCTTTAAAAAACCGCCATCAATACCAATTTCACCAAATTCATTTTCAATCAGCACTACTTTAGAAGCATCCATTGCCTCTTTCAGTAACTTCTTGATCAAAGTTGTTTTACCAGCTCCTAAGAAACCGGAAAAAATATCTATTTTCGTCATGATAAAAAACCTCCTATCAATTATTTGACTAAAACTATAAAAATAATCTTCCAAAGTATTATGGTATCACAATTGGCTTAAAAAACCAATAGTTCTAAGTATTAAAAGTTCATGAAAACTAACTGTCTTATGCTTCCCCTGTATTCTGCTTCTTATTCACAATATAGATTCCCGCACAGACAAGTGCCAATGCCACAACACAGATGATTCCCACATTGTCCGATTCTTTCAGGAATATAGCTGACAGAATCACTCCAAACACAGGATTCATAAACCCGAACACCGTAACTCTTGATACGGGATTGTACTTTAACAATATGCCCCATAAAGAATATGCCACTGCAGAGATCACCGCAAGATATAACAGCATGGCAATTCCTGCCGGCGTAATTACCTCCAGTCTGCCTCCCATGAGAAGACCGCATATTACCATGATCAGACCACCCAGTACAAACTGATATCCACTCAGCGTAACCGGATTTTCTCCCTGTGAATATCTTTTGATCATGACAGAGGAAAAGGCATAGGCAATCGTAGACAACACAATAAATCCATCACCCGTAAATGTAAATGCCATATCAATTCCACCCGTTATATTGACCAGCACAACTCCTGCAAAACCAATCAGACAGCCTGCCATCTTTCTTGTTGTCAGTCTCTCCTGATGGAAGATGAGACTTGCCACCAGAATCGAGATAAATACATTGACACCTTCTATGATAGACGCCTTTACCCCTGACGTGTTTGCAAGTCCTATATAGAAAAACAAATATTGTGCCACAGTCTGAAGCATGCACAACTTTGCGATTTTTCCCCATGAAGTTTTCTTCGGCACCAAAATCCTATGGTTCAATACACTTCCTATGATAATAGCCAGAATTCCTGCCAACGTGAATCTACAGCCTGCAAACAGAATCTGTGTTGCAGTAGCTCCAGACGGTATTTCAAACAATTGATATCCTATTTTAATACAGGGAAAAGCACTTCCCCACAATGCACAGCACAATAGTGCGCCAAGCCATACCACTACTGTTCTGGTCATTAACTGCTCTTTTTTTCTCATATTAATCCTCATTTCTGCGCATATCGAGTTTTTATCAAGTATACGCATACACAAATAACCATGCCTTTCAATCATCTGCAAACATTCAGGTACTTCAATACCGGATAATTTTCAGTCCCTTGCACAGCATCAAATTTGTCGTGTAAAAAACGGAACGCAAATCAGTTCCTGCTGCTTCGCGTTCCGCTATGTATCCTCTTATTTATCAGTACGCCGCTTCCGTATGTATACACCTAAGCCACTACATACTCTTCAAGACGTTCCATCAGTTCTCTTCGTTCTTCCATTTCTGCATGAATATCCAATGTCAATGGCTTCGTGCAATCACAGCTCAAAACTCCAAGTAATGATTTTGCATCCAGATAAGTATCTCTTCCACTGATCAGATCAATATCATAAGAAACACTTCTTGTAATATCAATAAAATCCTTTACCTTATCTACTGAATTCAATAGCACTTTAACACCCATATTTGACTCCTTTTCTGTTCCCTTGCTTTTTTAAACTTATAGGAATGTTTTATGTATACCTGTTCATACATTACTTTGTTATTATGGCGCATTTTAATGCCATAAGCAAGTCCTTAGTTTTTTTTCTAATCTTATTGCATTTTATGGAACATTTTTCGTAAAATATTGTGCAAATTCACATATTTATGCAAGTTCAAAAAACGCAGTAAATATATAGGAATTGTTTTTCTGTAAAAATCAATACTGGATGGGAAACTCATTATTGCAGAGTATTTTCAGAGAATGCAAAAATATGCAACATTTGTTTATAAATATTTCTTCAATTCTGCAATCAGAATATCATATTCTGCATTGGTAAGAGTCTTCTGTTTAGGATCCATGGCAAAAGTTCCACCCCACTCAAACTCATCCTTATACTTGGGAACCAGATGGAAATGTAAATGATGACCAGTATCACCATATGCTCCATAATTTACCTTATCAGGATGAAAAGCCGCATGCATAGCCTTAGCTACATGATTCACATCAGCAATAAATGCATTTCTGTCTTCTTCTGATAATTCAATCATTTCACTTACATGATGCTTGCTTGCAACAATACATCTTCCCTTATGGCTCTGTTCCTTAAATAAATATACCTTTGAAGCAGGAAGTTCACAAATCTTGATACCGAACTTGTCTACTAACTCACCTTCCATACAATATGCACAATTATTATCTATCATTTCGTAATCTACCTCTCTATCTCATGTTACTCGCAGAAAAAGGCATCACCCAGACGGTATGATGCCTCTTTCGTATCTCTATGAACCTATGATGTCCACAATATTCCAGACTTATTTCTGTACAAGATGAATTGCGAAACCACCAATTTCGTCTTCCAGATAAATAGCTGTCAGCTTGCCATTCTTAACAACAGCAGAATCTTCGATGAACTTAGCACCCTTAACAGACTCTAAGTAATTCTTAGCACGAGCTACGCTGTTTGTTCCGATTGCGATGTGACCGTTTGTTCCACGACCGATCTTCTTCATAGCTTCTACTTCAATTCCTGCAAAGATAGAGCTGTTGCCAACCTTCTTGGAGAAACCAAACAGATTGTCGAACTTGGAAGCTACAGAATCTGCTGCTGCTTCATCTTCACAGTTAACGCCAATATGTCTTAATTCGAAACCAAGCATTGTTCTAACAGCTTCTTCTGTCAGAGCCTGAATCTCATCAAACTTGCCAGCTGCTACGAGATCTTTCTTAACCATCCAGGAACCACCACAAGCAATGATCTTATCGAATGCAAGATAATCACAGATATTCTTTGCATTGATTCCACCTGTAGGCATGAACTTCATCTGTGTATAAGGAGCTGCCATAGACTTGATCATATTCAGTCCACCTGCTGCTTCAGCCGGGAAGAACTTAACAACGTCAAGACCTAATTCGATAGCTGCTTCTACATCAGAAGGATTAGATGTACCAGGAGTTACAGGAACACCCTTCTCGATACAATACTTAACGATCTTAGGATTTAAACCAGGGCTAACGATGAACTTAGCGCCTGCATTTACTGCACGGTCAACCTGCTCTGTTGTTAATACAGTACCTGCACCAACTAACATTTCAGGGAATTTCTGTGCCATAATTCTGATAGATTCTTCTGCTGCAGCTGTTCTGAATGTAACTTCTGCACAAGGAAGACCACCCTTGATTAAAGCTTCTGCTAAAGGCTCAGCGTCTTTTGCATCATCTAAAACAACGACTGGTACAATACCAATTTTACTGATTTTTTCTAATACTTCGTTCATTTCTTTATCTCCTAAATAAATATGAAAAATTAGTTTGGCTGCTTGCCAATGTAAGCTAAGATACCACCATCAACATACAGGATATGTCCGTTTACAGCATTGGATGCATCAGAAGCAAGGAATACTGCTGGTCCGCCAAGTTCGTCTGCCTGTAACCATCTGCCGGCGGGTGTCTTGGAGATGATGAAGGAATCGAAAGGATGTCTGCTGCCATCCGGCTGTCTCTCACGAAGAGGAGCAGTCTGAGGAGTCTCGATGTAACCAGGTCCAATACCGTTACACTGAATATTGTACTCACCATATTCAGAGCAGATATTTCTTGTCAGCATCTTTAAACCACCCTTAGCTGCTGCATATGCAGATACAGTCTCACGACCAAGTTCAGACATCATAGAGCAGATGTTGATGATCTTGCCGTGACCCTTCTTGATCATAGAAGGAATAACAGCCTTAGATACGATGAAAGGTGCATTTAAGTCTACATCAATAACCTGTCTGAATTCTGCTGCTGTCATATCACACATAGGGATTCTCTTAATAATACCTGCGTTGTTTACAAGGATGTCGATTACTCCAACTTCCTTCTCAATTGTAGCTATGAGTGCATTTACTGCCTCTTCATTTGTAACATCACATACATATCCGTGAGCATCAATACCCTCTTCTTTGTATGCTGCAATTCCCTTGTCTACAAGTTCCTGCTTGATATCATTGAATACGATAGTAGCTCCTGCTGCTGCCATAGACTTAGCGATTGCGAAGCCGATACCGTAGGAAGCACCTGTGATAAGAGCAATTTTGCCTTCAAGTGAGAATGGATTTGTGTTTGCCATAATGATAATTCCTCCTATAGATTTTATATTTTATTTGCTATGTTTCTTTATTATCTCTGAACACGTCCGGAAGCATCGCCGCCTGCAAGTGTTTCAACTTCTTTTCTGGATACCAGGTTGAAGTCACCAGGGATTGTATGCTTTAATGCGGATGCAGCTACACCATACTCAAGAGCAGCCTTGAAATCCTTACCGTCTAACAGACCACAGATAACACCGCCTGCGAAGGAATCTCCACCACCTACACGGTCTACGATAGGATGAATGCTGTATTCTTTAGAATGATAGAATTCCTTTGTATCTCTTGAATAGATACATGCTGACCAGCCATTGTCAGATGCAGAATGGCTTACTCTTAAGGAAGAGATGCAGTACTCGAAGTTATAGTCTGCTACCATCTGTTCGAAGATTGACTTGTAACCAGCAAGTTCAAGATCACCGCTTGTTACATCTGTATTACCAGGCTTGTAACCAAGTACAAGTTCAGCATCTTCTTCGTTACCGATACATACATCAACATACTGCATAAGGTTCTTCATAACCTTCTGAGCCTTCTCAGAAGACCATAACTTCTTACGGAAGTTCAAGTCTACAGAAACCTTAACGCCGTGCTTCTTGGCAGCCTTTAAAGCTTCCTCTGTTAATACTGCTGCAGAATCAGAAATAGCTGGTGTGATACCTGTGAAATGGAACCAGTCAACACCTTCGAAGATCTTATCGAAATCAAAATCTGCTGCTGTAGCTGTAGAGATAGAAGAATGAGCTCTATCATATACAACCTTGGAAGGACGCATGGAAGAACCTGACTCCAGATAGTAGATACCAAGTCTTTCACCACATCTTGCGATGTTCTGTGTACCAACATTATATTTTCTTAAAGCAGCAACTGCACACTCACCTAATTCGTTATCAGGAACTGCTGTAACGAACTGTGCTTCATGTCCATAATTTGCAAGAGATACTGCTACGTTAGCTTCACCGCCGCCATAGTTGATATCGAACTCGTCTGCCTGGATAAACTTCTCATTGTTAGGTGTAGAAAGTCTTAACATAATCTCACCCATTGTTACTACTTTTTTACTCATGATAATAATCCTCCATCATTTATCATTTTTTCTATTATTCTTAAAGTAATCTGGATAATTTTCTATCCATTTATCTATGTGCCACATTGTAAACCTTATCAAAGTATCACTATATGCTTACAATGTTACGCCCTGTTTAAAGATCGCCATATCATGGAAGCCCGCGATTTCACTCTTCACTTCTTTACCGGAAGCTACCGCTACCACTTCATCAAACAATCTCTTGCCTACTGTATCAAGATCTTCACCCTCTGCTACGACACCTGCATTAAAGTCAATCCAGTTGTCCTTCTTACCAGCCAGTCTTGAATTACTTGAAATCTTCATTGTAGGTACCGGACATGCAAATGGTGTACCACGTCCAGTTGTAAATAATACGATATGAGCACCGCTTGCTGCCAGTGCAGTAGCTGCTACCAGATCGTTGCCCGGTGCGCTGAGCAGATTCAGTCCCGGAGTAGATACTGTCTCACCGTAGGCAAGAACGCCTTTTACAATAGCACTTCCTGACTTCTGTGTACATCCAAGGGACTTGTCCTCCAATGTGGAGATACCACCCTTCTTGTTACCAGGTGAAGGGTTCTCATAGATTGTCTGGTTATGACTCTTGAAATAATTCTTAAAGTCATTGATCAGATCTACTGTTTTATCAAATAATTCTTCATTTGCACAACGGTTCATCAGAATGGTCTCTGCACCGAACATTTCAGGTACTTCTGTCAGAATTGTTGTACCCTTCTTACTGATAAGGATATCAGAGAAACGTCCAACAGTCGGATTTGCTGTGATGCCGGAGAATCCATCGCTGCCACCACACTTCATACCGATTACAAGCTTGGATACACTGATTGGCTCACGTTTGAACTGTGAAGCATACTCTGCAAGTTCTTTTACAATCTCAACACCATCTGTAATCTCATCATCACTTTCCTGACATACGAGGAATTTCACTCTGTCAGGATTATATTCACCAATGTAATTCTTCAGTACATCAATGTTGCTGTTCTCACAGCCAAGTCCTAATACCAGAACACCACCGGCATTTGGATGATTGATCAGATTAGCCAGAATCTGTCTTGTATGTTCCTGATCGTCACCCATCTGGGAACATCCGTAAGGATGAGGGAATGCACAAACAGCTTCAATATTTTCTCTTACAAGTCCTTTGGATAACTCTGCAATTTTGCTTGCGATATTATTTACACATCCAACTGTAGGAATTACCCAGATTTCGTTTCTGACACCGACTTTTCCGTTCTCACGGTTATAGCCCATGAAAGTAACATCTTCTGTAAATTTTTCTTCCGGGAGCTTGGGCTCATAGCTGTAATCCAGCAGATCACCAAGTCCGGTCTTCAGATTATGAGTATGTATCCACTCTCCAGCCTTTACATCAGCTGTTGTGTTACCGATTTTGAAACCATACTTTACAACAGGTGTTCCAACCGGAAGATCCTTCAGAGCAAATTTATGTCCTGCCGGGATCTCATTTACAGTGGTAACTGTTACATCATCTACTGTAATAGTCTCGCCCTGTGCAATTGTTTCAAGTGCAACTGCTACATTGTCATTCTCATGGATTTTTATAAATTTTGCCATACGTTTTTCCTTTATAAATGTAACCGCTTACTTACAACACCACCTATATTTTAATATAAGCGGTGCTGTATGTCACGCCGTTTTTTGTAAAATATTTATTATTTTCAATCATTTATAAGACTATTTTAGTCAGAATGATTAAAAATTCTTCTCGATAGCCTTTCTCATACCAAGAGTTCTGATATCCTCAAGATATGCAGTTACAGCATCGCTTAATCCTGCAACCTTGGTAAGATCCTGTCCGTGGAAGTTCTCATTGCTCAGGTAAGCATTTACAAACTCTGCAGATGGCTTGCTGCTGTTAGCTGCGAAGAACTCCAGAACAGCCATATCGTCCATGATATTGTATTCCTGACCGTTTCTGTGTCCGATCAGAGCCTTATCACGGATCTCGCTGCCTGTGTAGAATGCCATCAGTGCTGCGATAGAGAATGTAAGATGCTTAGGAAGCTCACCCTTTCTCTCTACATATCCTAATAAAGAAGGCATACATCTTGCTCTCCACTTGGATACTGAATTCAGAGAGATGGATAATAAAGCATGTTTAATATATGGATTACGGAATCTTCCGTCAACTGCTGATGCGAACTCTAACAGGTCTTCCTTAGGAAGGTCAAGTGTAGGAATTACTTCATCATAAATTGTCTGATGCATGAAGTTGCCAATCAGCTCGTCCTCCATGGATTCTCTTACATAATCGTTACCTGCAAGATAAGAAGCAAGAACGAAAGATGTATGAGCACCATTCAGGATACGTACCTTTCTCTGCTTATATGGCTTCTGGTTATCTGTAAAGATAACAGGAAGTCCTGCTTCTGGGAGAGGTAATTCCTTGCTGATATCCTTGGAGCTCTCGATTACCCACAGACCAAAAGGCTCTGCTGTAACAACGATATTATCCTGATATCCGAATTCTTTCCAGAGTTCTTCTGCATCATCTCTTGGATAACCTGTAACGATACGGTCTACTAATGTAGAAGTAAATACACATGCATCATCAAGCCATGTCAGGAAGCCTTCTTCCAGATTCCAGAGCTTTGCAAACTTAACAACGCACTCTTTTAAATGAATACCATTGTCATCGATCAGCTCTACAGGAAGCATTACAAGTCCCTTATCTGCTGCACCATTGAAATGCTTATATCTTGTATAAAGGAACTTACACAGCTTGCCAGGATATGTCTTGGGAGGCTCTGCTTCAAACTTGTCTGTATCATCATATACGATACCAGCCTCTGTTGTGTTGGATACGATATATCTTAAGGAGTCTAACTTGGCATAATCAGCGTATTTCTGGTACTCACCATATGCATCTACTGCATCTGCAACACTTGTTACCACTCTCTTGATTACCTTAGGCTCGCCATCAACGATACCTCTTAAACATACGGTATACTGGCAGTCCTGCTTATGGAACATGTCGAGATTACCAAACTCGATGGGTTTTACCAGAACGATATCTCCATCAAACTTTCCTGATTCATTTGCAATGTCAATCATGTAATCAACAAACGCACGTAAGAAATTTCCTTCACCGAACTGAAGTACTTTAATGGGTCTTTCTTTTTTTCCGGTCTTTGCCGCATTTAATAATTCCATTGTCATATCTCCTATCAAATCATTGGTTTTACTTACATCAATCTGTAAGTGCTTACATTTGCATTTTATATTGTTTTGCTCAGAAAGTCAACTTGTTTTTTCAGAAAAGAATTCCCGATTTTATGCCTTTTTCACAGGTTTTCGTTTAAATGAAAGCTTTCAAAAGATTTTTTAGACTTGCTTTTTGAAACTGCTTAATGTATTCTGTCTATGAAAACAGTTACATTTTTAGTCGCAAACGGCATTATGTAAACTAGCAAAAAGGAGGTTTCTACGCTGCATGACAATCTATGATATCTCTGAAAAAGCCGGCGTATCTATCGCAACTGTATCCCGTGTTCTGAATGGAAATGCCAATGTGAAACCAAAGACCAAGAAAAAGGTCATGGATGTAATCGAAGAATACGGCTATACTCCAAATGCATTTGCAAGAGGTCTGGGGCTTAATACCATGAATACAATCGGTATTCTCTGTGCTGATTCCTCCGATCTGTATCTAGCCAAAGCCGTATATTATATCGAACAGCTTCTTCGTGAAAACGGATATAATTCTATTCTGTGCTGTACCGGCTATGATACTGCCACCAAGAAATCCTCCATGGAGCTGTTATTGTCCAAGCGTGTTGACAGTGTGATTATGGTAGGCTCCAATTTTATATCCGACATTTCAGAAGAAAACCAGTATATCAGAGACGCCGCACAGCAGGTTCCCATTATGCTTTTGAACGCTGATTTTGATTATCCCAATGTATATTGTACCTTATGTGATGATTACAAATCCATTTTGGAAGCTACCCAGTTCCTGTTCCAAAGCGGTGCTCAAAACGTCTTATATCTGTATAACTCGCAATCTTACTCTGGTCTGAAGAAGCTCTCCGGTTATCAGTCCGCAGTACTTCAGAGCGGACATGACTTCCGTCCAGAATATATTCAGTTGTATCAGGGTGAAAGAGAGGATATTGAAGCGATTACAGACTTTCTGATTCAGCTGAATGCCAATGGTCTTGATTTTGATGGAATTATCGCTTCTGATGACATTCTTGCCATGGGAGCCATAAAATACGGCAGATATAAGGGGTTGTTCATGCCTGATGATTTTGCAGTCATTGGCTATAATAACTCCCTTCTTACTTCCTGCTGTGAACCACCTCTGACCTCAGTAGACAGCAAATTAAATACTTTATGCGTGCAGCTGGTCAAGACCCAGATGGGTGTACTTACAGGTACAGACATGCCGCAGAAAGTCATCTTTTCAGGTGAATTAATCAAAAGAGGCACAACACGTTCCTAATTGTTCTGTGTTGTGCCCCTTATTTTTAATACAGGATTCCATCATAATAATCCAATAACAGATTCACCACTTCATTGTACTGCTGAATACCTTCGTCCACACCGTTGAGCTTCAGATTGGTATTTAAGAAGTTATTGGATACCTTTTTGACTGTAGATGTCTTAACTACTGCCGTCTTCTCTACAGCCTGCCAGTCTTCTCTGGTAAGGAATACATTATCATCTGCAACTCTGTCGCTTATTCTTACATGTTTTTTATATGTTGACTTATTAACTGACTTGTAGAAATCATTGTTTACATAATTCAATACACTTAGATATCCACAATATTGCAAAAAAGTATCATCAGACTGTATACACGCCAGATATCCGATCATATTGGCATCATTTTCAAAGATGAATCCCTTGGTATGCGCCAGTTCATGACATACGGTAGGTGCTACGTTTGTGATATACATGACTGAATTGATATTTGCCTCCATGGAAAATGGAAAATAATATCCCATAATATACTGCTGGCTGAAAAACTCGGAACACTTCAGATATTTAGGGGTTACATAATATCCTGACAATCTGTCATACTGTTGTCCCATTGTCTCCATTGCATGAACCGATTCCGCAATAAGATCTCCTGAATATACTGCGGTTCCCTGCTCATCCCTGTCAATCTGATCTGCAAGCGTATTGCACTGCTCTACCAGATAATCTCTTAATGTCGCCAGATTCTTCTTCGTGTATGCGCTTTTCCCCTTTGTATCTACCTCGACGACCGCGGTATCTGACATATCAACGACCATGGTTCCGGTTTCTTTTACCATGTACTTTTGTGCAAAACCGGTGGCATGATACAGAATAAAACAGTTTAATGTCATTACATATCCCACTACCAGAACGATCCAGGCATAGGTTCTGCCGTATTTTAACAAGCCTGTCGTATACTTGCCTCTTCGGATCAGATTATAAATAAAAAAGCCGATTCCGAACGCAGTAATCCCTACTGCCAGAATCAGCATAATTTCGCCCACAGAAATAGATAATGCACTTGTCAGACGCGCATACGTATTTAACCATACTGGAAAAATATGGTCGATATACCAGTCGCAGAACTCTCTGCTTCTCCATGCCAGATAATTCAGCATAATAACTCCAAGCATTCCAATAACATAGATGATTTTACTAATTTTCTTTCTTCTGGCAGCTTTTTCCATGGCAAATCTCCTTTGGTTACGGTTTTACAGTTACTTTATATTGTATATAATAACCCTTTTCTGTTATGAAACTGTAAATAAATTGTGAACAATAACCAAATTTAATTTGAACTCGTTCTATTTTATTATTTTAATATGAATTTTTCATACCTTCCTGCATCACTTACCTGCAGATTTGCATGCATATATACACCATCTTCTCTATAGTCACACTGATATACCACTGCATTATCATTGAGATATGACACAATATCTCCCCGTGTGTAAGGAATCAGCAATTCACAATCGCGATATCCTCCTGCCAGCTTGCCCTCTATCAAAGTCAAAAGTGTATCAATGCCATCCATGGATTTGGCAGACATGAATATCTTATCCTCTCCCTGTACCATGGCAAATTTACCCATTCCACATTTATCTGCCTTATTAAATACATAGATCATAGGTATCGTATCAGCACCCAGTTCTCTGAGCGTATCCTCTGTTACTTTCATATATTCTCTATAATGTTCATCCGAATAATCAATAATCTGCAGCAGAAGATCTGCCTCCTTGGCTTCTTCCAGGGTAGAATGGAATGCCTTGACCAGTGCATGTGGCAGCTTGGAAATAAAGCCTACTGTATCTGATAACAGGAATGGATTGCGGTCCGGCGGCGCAATTCTTCTTACTGTTGTATCCAGCGTTGCAAAAAGCATATCCTTCTCCAGAACCTGTTTCTCCTCATCCTTCACATATGCACCAAGCAGCATATTCATAATGGTAGATTTCCCCGCATTGGTATAACCAACCAGCGCCACTCTGGGAATACCGCTTCTTGCACGCTTCTGACGCTGCGTACGCCGCTCTCCTGCAATGAGATCCAGTTCTCTCTTCATATTGGTCAAGCGCTGCTCCAGACGCCTTCTATCCAGCTCCAGCTTCTTCTCGCCAGCACCTTTATTACTCATGGCTCCGCTGGCACCACCCTGTCTGGACAATGCATCATGCAAGCCAACCAGTCTTGGAAGCATGTACTGTAACCTGGCTACTTCTACCTGTAATTTGGCTTCCCTTGTCTTGGCTCTGGTAGAAAATATCTCCAGAATCAAAGTCGTTCTATCCATGACCGGCTTATCCAGTTCACGTTGCAGATTGCGCAATTGTACCGGAGACAATGCATTATCAAAGATCACAATATCCGCCTCGAGATATTCTGCTGCCTGACGTACTTCTTCTACCTTACCAGCGCCAATATAGGTTGCTGTATTGGCATACTCCATATTCTGTTCTGCTCTTCCCACAACTTCCATTTCACATGCCTGCGCCAGGCTGGCTAACTCATCCATGGATAACTCAAAATTACTGTCTCCGTCCAGATTTACACCAACAATAAATGCTCTCTCCATATCATCCCTCCGATACAAAAAATACCACAGATAAATCTGTGGTATCTCTAATATAAAACAGTCGGAGTGACAAGATTCGAACTTGCGGCCTCCACCTCCCTAAGATGGCGCTCTAGCCAAACTGAGCCACACCCCGCAACTGACAAAAGCTATTATAACCATAAATAAGCACGATTGTCAACCGATTTTTCAAATAATATTATTTTCATAATCTTTTGAAAATCGTTTGACAATTGTCAGATAATTTGATATATTATCTATAGATTCGTGATAACTCAGTCACGAATGAGCAGAAATGCTTTTCACTTAACTCTTTTTCAATATAGTAATCCTTAAAAAGAAGGCTTCTTCTGATAGTATCCTCCCAATTCTTTACTACCAGATATCAGCCTTCTTTTACGTTACTAATCTATCAGATTATGCATTAACCTGATCCTTTAATACCTTACCAGCCTTGAACTTAGGAGCCTTGGATGCAGCGATCTTCATTGTCTCGCCTGTCTGAGGATTTCTGCCTTCTCTTTCAGCTCTCTCAGATACTTCAAAAGTACCAAAGCCTGTTAATGCAACCTTTCCACCCTTTACAAGTTCTTCTGAAACAGTTTCAACAAAAGCATTTAATGCAGCTTCTGCATTTTTCTTTGTCATACCTGTCTTAGATGCCATAGCATCGATTAATTCTGTTTTATTCATTTTAAGATCCTCCGAATTATGAATGTTTTTGTGCAAAGGCTATTATAATATAACGTTGTCTCAAAATCAACTATTATTCCTTATTTCTCCCATTGCTGGAGAACGGATACAAAGGCAGGAATCAACTGCTTCTTGCGGGATACCAGGTCTTTTAATTCAAACTTATGCAGAGACTTGGACAACTGGAATGCCTCAATGACCAGTTCTTCTGCTCTTGGTCCAAAGCACAGCAGCTCAGTCTTCTCATATACAATATTCGTCAGCATGAAGAAACACATATCCTCCTGCATATTAGGCAATTCCTGATTGATATAAGGAACGATCTTCTCCTTGATCTCTTCCAGCTCGATGCTGTTCATGGAGTTGATCTGACCTACGCCAAACCTGAAATCATTCACAGAGAAGCTCTTATAATCCTGCTTGAATATCTCAGCAGCATCCTTATTGCTCAGATTGCTGCCTGCACCAAACATATCAATTGCAAATTCTTCTATTTCAATGCCGCATATCTCTGATAAGTGAGAAGCTGCTGCCTTATCAATCTCTGTTGCTGTCGGTGAATGGAACATCAGCGTATCAGAAATAATCGCAGCCATCATGATACCTGCAATATTCTTAGGAATCTCCACTCCCTGCTCCTGATACATCTGATATATGATAGTCGCAGTACATCCAAGTGGCTGATTTCTGAAGAAAACAGGAGACATTGTCTCTAATGTACCAATTCTGTGATGATCGATAATCTCCAGAATATCCGCATACTCTATACCATCTACAGCCTGGGCTGTCTCATTATGATCTACCAGGATCAGGCGTTTCTTACGTAAATTCAACAATGTTCTACGGGAAATCATTCCTACGTAATTGTCTTCTTCATCCAGCACAGGGAAGTCATGGTATCTCTTCTTCTTCATGATAGCCCTGATATCTTCCGTTTTGTCTGTAACACGAAATGTTGTGAGTTTTTCCTTTTTCATAAAATATCCAATGGACATACTCTGGTTGATCAGTCTTGCCACTGTAAAAGAATCATAAGGCGTATTAATGACGATACAATTGTGTTCTTTGGCAAAATGCTGAATGGTCTTAGACACCTTCGCCCCCATACTGATTACAACGCAGGCTGCTCCCATTTCAATCGCACACAGCTGTGTCTCGTAACGATTCCCCAGAATGACCATATCTCCCGGATGAATATAATCCTCCAATACATCAGGATTGGCAGTCGCAATAACCACTTCTCCACTTTCAAAGAATCCATCTTCACTTCCTACAATCATTTTGGCATCCAATGTCTCCAGAATATTCTTATAGGAAGTTTTTGCCGTGGATAAAATGCAGTTGTCATACACGTCCATATATGCGTTAGCAATGTCTCCAATGGTGATGATACCGGTTAATTTTCCCTGATCTACTACAGGCAGTGTTACATCCCCACGATCACGCATCATATGCCATGCCTTTTTCAACGAAACATCCTCTGTCACACCTTCTATATCATTCATATCAATATCTCTGGCATCCGTCATAACATCATCCAGATAAATGGGCGCTTCTACATGAAATGCATTTAATACATACTGCGTTTCCTGATTAATCTGACCTGCCCTGGCAGGAATATACTGTCCTGTCCCTGTTGTATTCTTCAAATATGCATACGCAATTGCTGAACTGATGGAATCCGTATCCGGATTCTTATGTCCTACTACGTATACCGGTCTTGCGCCCTTTTCTGCAAAATCCATAATCTCCCTCTGCTCCTTATATCCAAGTCTCCATTGGCAATATCTTTATTCTGTCCGATATGCCGTTTAAAATATGTCGTTATTAGTATAGCATAAACCAATTACCGGTTCTATAAAATTTTATCATGTATTGTTTTCTGTTAATTAATGAAGTTATTTTAATTTAATTGATAATACATACAATTCATGCTATAATAAATAAAATGTATTGAATGCGTTATGTTCCATTCATGTAGAAAGGTATGGTGAACCACGATGAGAGGCTATGAAAAATTCACAGTTCTTGAATGTGAAGAAATAGAAAAAGTAAAAAGAATCGGAGAACTGCATGGTAACTCCAAAGAGCTCAAAGATGCATGTCAGGAAGCTTATCACTTATACCGCCAGGGAAAAATTTCAGCCGAATGTTATGGAAAAATCTATTCTGAAGCATTTGACAACTATCTTGGAATCATCACGTAATAATGAAGGGAGCAGGCTGTAAACCTACTCCCTTTTATACTCATCTGTATGAATACTGGCTATCACTCGTCCCATCTCATGCCAGTCACTTCTGTCCTTCTTTTCTATATAAACAATCTTACCTCTTCCATTAACAGGATGAAGCTCATAGCGGTCCTCTGTCTGAAATACCTTTCTGATATACAAAATGCTGGTTTTCATATGTATACTGACTGTAATATCCCCAATTCTTGGCATTCTCTCTTCCAACAGGATAATGTCTCCCTTGCCATACACCGGTAACAGGCTGTTCTCTGTCACCATAAGCCCTTTGGATACACGTCCTTCATATCGATCCGGTATCTCCACCCTTTCAACATTGGTCGAATCAAAGTGCATGGCATCTTCCATATAACCGGTAAGTGTAAAAACATCTATCCATATTGTACTACCTGTATTCTTCGTCCGTGCATGTCTGTATTTTGCATCATAATCCAGATAGTACTCTATTCTCTGACACGTAGATGCCGGAGCATTGTATATCTTGTTCAGCAACTGATCCTTATGATCAGTACTGCCGTATAATATAGGAATCGGTATATTAAGTACGACCGATGCTCTGTATGCCGTATACAACGCAATAGAGTCTGTCATTCCCGATACCATTTTACGATATCCGGGTACTGACATTTCCAATTTCTCTGCCATTTCCCACTGCGTCCACCCACGTATTGTTCTTTCACGCTCCAGGGTGTCTATAAATGTATTTTTCAGTTCCTGTTTCTGCATTGCTCTCTCCATTTTACCTGATCAACAGTTTCTTCCTGTACTATTACTATTTTACCACAGTAACACTTTTCTTCTACATTTTTCTTTTTTAAAATGCCAAAAGTAACCTTACAGTTTTGTCATACTATGTTAAAATTCATATTGATAATACAATATATGTATACTTATGTAAACTGGTTTTCAAGAAATGGAGTACATACAATTATGAATCCCAACAAAATAGAAAAAATGGATATGATGAGAATGAAGGATATTATCTCTCAACTTACAGATGTTATCTATCTTTTATGTGACGCTAAAGACACAAACATTACCATGATCATGGAGCAGTTCACTAATCTGACCTGCGAAGAACGTGACAGCCTTCATATTACTTTTTCTCATAAAAATAAATAAAAAAGTACTGAGCAGACTCCACTACTCAGTACAAATCTATTCGCAACTGGCTGTCATCCTATTTCGTAATAGCGAAGACCCTATAGCTTTGCGTCGCCGGATTTCTCACGGTTTTGCCATAATCAAATACTCACCATAGTTTATTATACAAACTATAGGTTTTAACGTCAACCCACTTTGTTGAAGTTGCACAATGAGGCTTTTTGTATTAATATTTCCAATATTTGGAACAAAACCAAAAATGCACTCCTAGAATAAGCTGATACCAGATGCATAGTCATCATTCACTACATAATATGCCATGCCTTCTTCTGGTTTTATGTATACTCTGATCTTCTTAACAGAATCTGCTGTGTGGCCTTCTGCAACATATGCATCCTTTACCTTTTCAACAATATCCTTTGTAAGTACTTCACTGTTGCCAAACTGAACAAACACTTCTTCACTTACGTTTACGCTTGCCTTTTTAACAGGTGCTGCCTTTTCCTTTACTGGTTCTGGAGCTTTCACTACGGTTTCCTTTACTTCAGGAGCTGCTACAACCTCTTTTACAGTAGCCTTTGCAACCTTTTTAACTGGCTCCTTCTTCTCAACTACTTTTTTAACAACTTTTTTCTCTGTCATAATAACCTCTTCCTCTCTCTTCAATTTTACCATCCTAAAATCTCAGACTCCCTGTTGCCTTGGAACATATTGCTTATATTAAAAAAACTACGTTTTTTCACGCATCTTTAGAATATCATATAAATTCTTGTAATTCAATTTATCTACTTAATTTTTGTGAAAAAATAACTGTTTCACAGGTATAATTATATCTAAAATAATAAATATGTACAAAATCAAATAAAAATGCATAAGTATACTTTTCTTAGAAATACTATCAATCAAGGAGGAGATCATTATGCACAATAAAGTACTTGATTGTATTGCCCTGACTGTAGCCATTATTGGTGCGGTGAACTGGGGTCTTATCGGTTTCTTTGATTTTAACCTGGTTGCTGCCATATTTGGCAGTATGTCATGGATTTCACGTATTATTTATGCACTGGTTGGAATCTGTGGACTCTATCTGATCAGTTTCTATCTCTACTGTAACGATTCCACAGCAGAAGCCTGATAAATTCATTCAAAAAAGACTGTTTGTCAATCGTTAATTGATAAACAGTCTTTTTCCTGCATATTATTGCGCCTGATAGAATATCTGCGTAAGCGGTGAATCCTTATCAAGGATTATTGTTTTGTTTCCTCCCTGGATTGAATTCTTCAACGCATCCAGGCTTCTTGTAAAGCTGTAAAAATCTGCTTTGGCAGGATCATTATAAGCATCTGCCATAATTTTCATATATTCTGCTTCTCCTTCTGCTTTCAATATCTCTGCCTGTTTCTCTGCCTCTGAAATCAAAAGTGCAGCCTCTTTATCTGTGGTATTACGAATCACCTGTGCTTCAGAATTACCCTCTGCGGTATATGTAGCTGCAATATTCTCACGTTCTGATATCATTCTCTGGAATACTGCATCTTTATTATCTTCCGGAAGATCCAATAACTTGATCTCTACAGAAGCAATCTCTATTCCATATTGATTAATAGAGGTAATTCCTGTCATTATATAACTGGTCAGTTCCTGTCCTCTTGCAGCTATAATATCCGACTGTGTCATGCTGCTGATTACATTCTTGATTGAATTATATACTGCCACATCAATTCTGCCTTCTGCATTTGCTGTTGAGCTATTTAATGTCTGGGCAAATACCTTAGGATCTGTAATTCTCCATAATACAAAGCTATCTGCAATCATGGACTTTTTATCCTTTGTTATGACATCCGATTTGGGAATATCATATAATAATAATTCTTTTGAAACAGTATCTACTTCCTGAACCAGAGGTATCTTAATATAAAGTCCCGGTTCATTGATAACTTTCTCAATCCTGCCAAATTCTTTTACAATTCCATACTGATTCTCACGGATGATGAATAAGGAATTACCAAGTACGATCAATACAGCCATTACAATAATTATGATTGCAGCCTTTCCCAATTTCTTCTTCATGACATAACCTCCTATTCTTCCTGTGTCTGTTCTTCACTTGCAGACTGTGTACTCTGGGCGGATGTTATATCCTCTATCTGTAATTCATCCAGATACAATGTCTTATTAAGATTGCCACTGCCATCATCAATGATCAACTTCACACCAGGAAGCACATCCTCCATCGTTTCATAAAACATTCTCTGCTTTGTAATAAGAGGATTCTTTACATATTCATCATACATTTCATTAAAACGAACTACCTGCGCAGTACCTTCATTGATTCGATTCTGCTTGGTTGCTTCGGCATCCTGAATGATCTGGTCAGCCTTGGCTTTTGCCTGTGGAATCTGCTCGTTCTGATACTTATTGGCATTGTTAATCGCAGTCTCTTTGCCCTGCTTTGCAGTTTCCACTGCTTTGAATGCCTCAATAACTTCTGCTGTAGGAGGTTCTGCATCCTGCATGGATATATTGACCAGCATAAGTCCTATATCCTGCTGTTCAAGCTTCTGCACGATCATTTCCTTAATTTCTGCCTGTATTTCACTCTTACCTGTTGTAATGACATCATCAACCGTAAAATTACTTACTACTGTTCTGATGCAGGACTGTGCAATATTCTTCAAAATCTCTGTCGGCTGTTTGGAATTATACAGATATTTGACAGGATCTGATACTTTATATTCTACATAGAAATCTACATTTACAAAGTTAAAATCCGAAGTGATCATTAAGGATTCTGCAGCAGCTTCCTCTTCACTTACTTCCTGACTCCCAGATGGATTATATCCGATTGGAAAGCCGAGTATTGTTGTGTTGACTTTTGTCACCCTCTGAATAAAAGGTATCTTAAAATGAAGCCCTGATGTAACTACGCTTCCCGCTTTTCCAAAGGTAGTAACGACTCCCTGCTCCTGCTCTTTGATTGAATACACGGATTCAAAAGCCACGATACCTACAAACAGAATGGCAATTACAATGGTTGCAATTGTCTTTCCCTGATTCTTTCTGCCATTCCCTGATTTCTTTGTCTGGTCAGAATAATTTTCTTCTCCCTGTGATTTGAATTCTCTAAAGTTATCCGACATATTTCCTCTCCTATATTGTTCTTTTCACTATTTTGTCTTTAAAATGGCAAGCAAATATTCCCACATTCTCTGTGTAGAAGAAATACTCAGTTTTTCTTCTGTTGTATGAATGTTATAAATATCAGGTCCAAAAGACACACAATCAAGCTCCGGCATCTTGGAAAGCATGATGCCACATTCCAGACCTGCATGTATTGCAGTTACCTTAACATCTTCATGAAACATTTCTTTATAGATGTTGACCATGTTCTCTCGCAGTCTGGAATCAATTCTATACTGCCAACCGGGATATTCTCCATAAATAGAAGTCTGACCGCCTACTAAACCGGTCAATGTATCCAGCATACATATCAGATCTCTCTTGGAGGACTCAATAGAACTTCTGACCGCACTGAAACTGATGAGCTTATCCTGTTCCAATCTGAGTACTCCTACATTCAATGATGTCTCTACTAATCCTGCAATATCTGCACTCATTGCCATGACACCATTGGGTAATAACTCAAGAAAATCAATGATACGATTGGTAGACTCAACAGTTAATACATCTCTGAGCGTATCTGCAAGCTTGTTGCATCGAATATATACATTCTTGTCTTTCGATACATTTTCATTACGTATCAGGTCATTTGCCTGCGTAATCTCCTCTTCAAAAGCCCTATCCATTCCATCAGGGATAAAGACAACAGCTTGTGCTTCTCTTGGAATTGCATTGTCTTTCTCTCCGCCATCAAGCTCTGCAATCTGGATATTCACGTTAGCCTGTACTAATTTCAATGTTCTTCCTATCAATTTGATCGCATTGGCATGCCCTTTATCAATCTCAGTACCTGAATGTCCGCCTACCAGACCACCAACTTCTATATTGTAATAGATGCCTTCCTTCTGTTCACGGGACACTGGAATATTACAGTCTACTCTTGCACCACCTGCACAGCTGGTCAATAATATACCTTCCTCTTCTGAATCAATATTTAGCATTCTGGTTGCCGTAAGCATGGACAGATCTATTGCCGTAGCGCCTTCCATTCCAATCTCTTCATCTGTTGTCAGAACCGCTTCAATCCTTGGATGCTGTATGGAATCATCATCCATAATTGCCAGAATATAAGCTACTGCAACACCATCATCGCCCCCAAGACTGGTTCCCTCTGCATAGATATAATCTCCATCTATTTTAAGACGTAAGGGATCTTTCTCCATGTCTATATCACAGTCTGCTTTCTTCACAGCTACCATATCCATATGTCCCTGAAGCATGATAGCCTCTTCTTTCTCATACCCTGGAGTAGCTTCCTTCACCATAATGATATTATTGCTGGTATCCCTGATACAGAATAAACCTCTGTCCCTGGCAAATTTCTCCAGATAGCTGCTTATTCCATCAAGATTCTTAGACCCATGTGGAATATTACATATCTCTTCAAAGTAATAAAAAACCTTATAAGGCTGCAAATTCTCTAAAACGCGCATATTTCATCCTCTTTCATTCATATTCTCTTAATACTATATCAGACTCACACAATCCCGTAAACAATTTGCTACTGTGTTTTATCTTCCAAACCAGAAAAATACTGGAAATAAACAAAAAAGCTGTTGTTTATTGCTAAACAACAGCTACTATATTCATTCTAAACTCCCCGAGTAGGGCTCGAACCTACAACAACTCGGTTAACAGCCGAGTGCTCTACCATTGAGCTATCGAGGAAAATGTTTTGCTTTGCAAACTCATCAGCTCAAAGTATTTCTTAGGAGTATTCCCTCAAAACCGAATACTGAAAACTATCTTCATCCTTTTATATCTCTTTCCTGTGCCTTCCCGGATAAGCCCTCGACCTATTAGTGACATTCAGC
>OBXM01000202.1_pt1 | contig 77970 bp, 93 predicted proteins | sample 1538141 | NCBI WGS metagenome assembly OBXM01 (sample SAMEA2580153, study PRJEB22360) | human gut metagenome | biome: human gut; feature: human-associated habitat; material: faeces | place: Denmark | collected 2008/2010 | reverse complement strand
TGATTGAATACTTTATATCCTTTTTCCATTCTTATTCCCCTTTCTCGATTAAATCCTAAATTAAACAATTTCTCTTGCCGCCGATCTAAACATCATGAGTAGCATTTCTGATACAGATCTTTTCCGGTCTTTTCTTGCTGCCTTTTTTACAGATCGCAATTCATACCAATCGCCTCGGCAATTTTTTTGTCCAGGTACATATACGCCTACTTTATACGGTATTTCATTTTTCACTTGCCGATAAACGTTTTCTGGCATAACATAGTAGTTAAAATCCCCAATAAAATTATGTCCATTTTTTGAGTGAAAATCTTCTACAGACGACTTTACCTCGTAGCAATAGAAATCGCCTTTTTCAATGCCAGATATAGTATTGTTTACAGGCTTAAACCTCATAAAATCCACCCTTATTGCATTGCTGGTTCTATAGTCAAATGTGACCTCTGCCGCCCAATAAATTCTAGGATCATTGCGTTGATTTATATGCCTTCTAACAGATAAAGATAACATTTTGGTTATCTCTGGTCGCTTACTCATTCTGTACCTCCTTAAATCTTAATTGTTATCTGTTATGTCAATCTCAAAATTCAACCTCTGTCCACATTTCGGACAATAATCATAATCATCATAATCGACTTCATAATGCTCTTCACAATAAGGACAAATCCATGTATCATACACCAATTCCCCGTCAGCATAACCATCGCCCTCATAATTAGGTTTCTTCTCTATCTGCTTTTCTAGTGCAGATATTGCCAATGTGATACTCTCTCCAAATTTACTATTTAAGTCATCAAACCCTCCTTGTAACCTTCCTTCTACCATCTTGCAAGTTTTAGGATAATTATTTCTTAAAATCTCAATTGCTTCCTGTTCTTTCATTCTCATTCCTCCTTAAATCTTAATTTCCTGTTCTACGATTCCATGCCTCTATTGCTTCTGGCCGCCCATCATTCAAAATGTTTATTTCCCCGTCTTCTTTTAAGCTAAAGTCAACATTGCATTTTACGGGCAATGTCATTCCGCAATCCTCGCATACTATTTCGCATAAAAATCCAACTGAATGATGCGTCGAATCGTTTTCTATTACATTAAATATAGCTTTCCCTCCGCAAAACGGGCATGGTTTTAATTTTTCCATCCGTTTTCCTCCTTGAATCTTAATTTCTTAACTCTGGAACAGAAACATAACTTTTGCACATTAGGCGTTCGTCTTCTTCTACATTCTCCATTTTCTCCCACTTTTCGCAGGAATCATGCGGTTCTCTAAAGTCCGCACGATGTTTACTTTCTCCGTTACATCAGACTCCTACAAATCCTTCATACCACTTGCATGTGCCACACACATATTCTTTTTCATCCATCTTTACACCTCTGACTTAGTTTCTGCCCACAGCCGATCCAAGTACCACATTGACTTTTCCAGATCCTCTGTTGCCTGGCCTTTATTGCATCTATGCATTCGATTTCCCCGCTTGTGTAATGTGCAGGGTGATCGACAAAATTATTTACTTCTTTCATTTTCCCTCCTTCCTGCCCGCCGGAGCGGGCTGTAAAACAGGATGCCTAAATGTTTTCGTGTTACGAATGTGATATATATAGACCCAACACGGGTAAATACCTATTTGTTACCTATTTGTCCCAGGTGACGTATGCGCTGCCCGATGTGGGATATACCGTTTTTAGTCTCCTGCCATTTACGATTTTCTCTGGGCGACGGAATACTCCCTTTTCTGGCTTTTCTCTTAACCTTCGTTTCTCTTCTCTTTTCCATATTGAGCCACCCATTTTTCCACGGTATCCTTACAAATTCCGTACTCCCTGGCAATCTGTCTTTTCCCTTTTCCGGCTAAATACTCCGTTACAACTTGCTCTTTTACCTCTTTTGGGCATTTAATAGCCAGGTAAGAACTATATTCCGACGGATCGTAGAACATATCTGTCCAGATACAGACAGTACCATTCGATATTCCGTATTTCTTTGCTGTCTCTTTTACAGAGAGGCTGTTTTCTACTCTGTCTTTTGCTACCTTCTTCTTAAATTCCTCTGTGTATTTCCCCGTTCTCCCCATTTATACCTCCACAACTCTATATGTCCCGGCACTGGCCCCGGTCTCCTTGTCAAAGACACGTTTACCAGTCTTCTCGATTAGTCCCCGCTCTTCCAGCCCATTTAGCCTGGGAGCTACGGACTGCCGGTGTTCGCTATAATGTATCCCCGCCAGGCACATCCCTATAGCGATCTGGTGTGCTGTAAGTTCTTGTCCCTGCTCTTTCATCCATGCGTAGATCCGGTTTTTCATACTTCTCTTGTCTCCGGCGCTCAAGCCCTCCTTGCAACCGATGTCCCCGAAAAATCCTATCTGCTCCATGCTCTCATCCTCCTATCTGTCTATCAAAGAGCTGCTTCTCCAACTCGTCAAAGTTATAGTCACGTTCCTCAAAGTTGTGGAACTGGGTTTTCACTGCCGCCTGAACTTTTCCAGAAACATTCTCATTCAGGTAGCTTTCAAACTTCCGCCCGAATAAGGTTTCTGGTCTTAAATACCGGTCCATCTGCGGATCACCTTTCCAAGCCTGCACCTTTTTATCAACAACAGCTATGAAGTCGTCGAGGCTATACCCCTCGTTCAATCGTGCATTGATATGCTTCTTTGTATTCTCTGTGCTGGCCTTGAAATGTTTCCCTACTTTATCGTTAAGATATTGGACAACCTTGTGAATCGTCTCCGTGCGGTCCGGCTTAGCGGACAATGTATTTATATCTTTTTCATTAACATTATCTTTATCATTACTCTTTATCGGGTTTTTTGGGTTCCTTTCGGTTTCTTCTAAAACCGTTGGGTTTTTTGGGTTTTCCTCATTACCTTTTGGTTTCTTCGGCCTACCTCCCTTTTTCCCATTCTCCCGGTTGGCAGCAACCCGGCTTTCATACTTTTCATTGTCCCGGTCCATTTGCGACCGGATAAAGGAGAAAGCCATCTGTGTTATTCCGTCCAGTTCCGGGATGATCGCCGATTCTGAGTAATCTATCAGGGCCATTAAGAGTTGCCCCCTTTGCTCGTCTGTCAATAATTTCAAATGTTCCCGATACTCGTGATAGATCAGGAAGCTGTTCTTCTGCAATCACCTCACCCCGTCTCTGTCTCAATCAATGTTACCTCAATCCTTGGATTGTCCTTGTCATGGAAAAATTCATCCGTAAACCCGGTGACGTAATTCCAGCCATCATCCTCAAGGACATTACATTTCACCAGGGCATCCTGAATCACTTTTCGACCGAAAGAAGAGACATTGTCATGGTCCCTTCTCCGGTTTTTCTCATACCAGCGGAAACGGATCTTTACCGGGATTTTTATATGTAACCCTCTCAGTTGCTGCCGTATCGCCCAGATCACGGTTTCTTCATTCTGCCTCTTCATCTTGCCACCTTTGTACGGGTTCGTTCTGTTTGCCGCTGTATAGTCGTTTAAGCCATCTAATCTGCCTAATATCACAAATTTATATTCCATAGACACCTCACAAATAGGACTTTCTAAACTCTTTACGGAACTGCTCTCTGTTACCGACCTGTTCCTCATAGGCCCGCTGTCCCCAAAATTTCAGAGCCAGATCAACAATTCTATTTTTATGCGGACTGTTTTTCCCTCCGGTATGATGTTCTACGCAAAGTGGAACAATCAGCTTATACCGATCCGCCAATGGACGGTCTGGGCCAAAAAACACATGATGTCTATGTACCTGATCTGACCCACAAAAAATGCAGTGCTCCATATCTTCTACTAAAATACTATCCATCACACTTCTCCTATCAATTCACTGTAATGGATTGGCCTTTCCAATACCTTTGTATGTTTGCAATAATCACAGAGTCCACAGCGTATCGGCGGGAACTCTTCTTTTTTCAGACGCAGGATATTCGGGGTGTTTTGTTCAACCTCACAGAGCTTCTCTTTCAAATGTCCATCGTCTATCTGGATGATCTCAAGATCTGGCTCCTTCTCTTTAGATACCGCTGCTATGTAAAACGGCAGCCTCTTTCCGGTATTCTGATACACAACCTCCTGATATACCGCCCCTTGGATGTCATACCCCCAATATTGAATAAAATCCATGTATCCATAGTCTTTCACATACTTCACTTCACGCAGGGATTTCATGCACTTCAAATCTACAATACAGGTATCAGGGATCAGACTATCAATCTTGATCTTCCACTTTGCTCCAAACAGATCAGCCGTCATGATCACCTGCTTTTCCCCACTCATAAACTTCATGAAATACGGATCACGTTCAATCCGGTTTATGATCTCTTCCGCTTTTCTATATTCGGACCGAAGTTCCCCTTTCTTTGTAAAGATCTCCGGGTTCTGAGCCTGGAACAGATCCAGGCTCCCTTCAAAGTGTGCATCCACATAAGACCCAACCATAAGGGCCGTTGTCTTTTCCATTTCCCATTCGCCATTTAGTTTCGCAAGGGCCTCAGCCTCGCAGGCGATCTTTCCTAATGTTCCGGTAAAATCTTTGTACTGTGAAACACTCAAATATTCCCGGCTTGCTTCTTCACTAAAATAATTTTCTGCTGTCAGCTTCATCCTCATTCCTCCGTTCCTGCATCAAAAGGATCTTGTACTTCAACAACCGGCTTAGGTTCAATGTCTTCCGGCTCTCCTTCCACATATACCCCCATCAAGCTGTTAGGGATATACACTCTTGCAAAGAAAGCCGCTGCACGATACGCAAGCATCTGTTCTGGAATACTCTGCCACTTCGATACCTTATTCCCACTTCTATCCTTTTTGCTATACCATCCTTCCTGTTTTGCCATGGAGATTGTAACCTCTGTACCTCGTACAATCTCCCCGGTTTCCCTGTACTCTGCCTGGATGTAACACCCCCAGGAATCTGTATTTCTCTCTCCGGTATAGACAGGACGCACATTTTTAAATTCTCTGCTCCCACGGATCATGCTCATACACGCTTGCCCGCTCCATGTGGGCTTGCCCTTTACAACGTATAAGTTCTGCATCACCATCATCGGAGACACTCCCATACGGTTTGCCATATCAACAGCAATCGTGCAGTCCATGGGCTTTCCCTGGTACGTCTGCGGCACCAGCTGGGAACTTGCAAACATCTTTCCGATGTCAAATATCTTTTTAAAACTGTCAGCGTCCGTAAATGGACTAGGTTCGTGCTTCTCTTCACTTTGTATGATTTCGTTCATAATTTTCCTCCTATAATTCGATCACGGTTAAATCTTCATCGTCCGTGGTCCTGGTAGCAATAAACTGCAGTCCCTTGTCTTTGCATTTCTGATACAGCCGTTTTCTCAGATCCGTAGACATTTTTTCCACACCATCAATCAGGATAATTTGTAATACATTTGGTTTTTGTATGGCTATGTCGATGCAAAGATCCAGCTTTTCACCATCACTTAGGTTGCTGATCGGAAGACCATGGATCAATGGAACCCCATCTTTTACTGTCAGTCCTTGAATCGGAATCTGTGCAGATTCGAGGATCGTTCCTGGAAGTTCCCTGGCAAGCTCAATCTTCCTGGTAAGTTCACAGGATTCCTTTATCAAATCCCCCACTTCATCCTGTAAATTTTCCATGCGGCGATACTCATTAATATGGCCCTTCATTTCTTCTATGTACTGGGCCTCTTCCACAAGCTCTGTAACGTCCTCAGGGTCTTTGTCTGCATATACCTGGTATTCTTCAACTTCTGCGTCATACTTGGCAATATTGGCCTTGTATTCGCTTTCAATAGCAGAAACTTTATCCTGCTTCTTCTCGTCCATGTTGGATAATTCCAGTCGATACGCCCTGATCTGTTCCTCTAATTTCAAAATGTTTTTTTCAATTCGGGCCTTTTTATTTGAAAACTCAACATCCAAAGCAGAAATGGCGATCTCCTTATCCGCTTCAAACTTGCGGACCTTGTTATTCCGGTTCTCAATCAGACGTTTTGCTTTTTCTATCGTTTCATTATCCTTGCGTATCTGCTCAATCCTCTGATAAAGATCACCAAGGTTCTCATTCTCCCACTTTTCCGCTTGGTATCCTGCCGGGATCTCGTCTGCAATCTCCTGCACAAAAGCATCTTTGTGACGCTTCTCCCGGTTTACATCCTCACGCTTTTTATAGTAATAGCCGTTTTTTGATTGAATGTCGTTTAGTACGGACAGGATGTTCTGCTCATAATTCACATCCGGAGGGATCTCGCCAAACTTCTCCTTGATCCATTTCAGATTCCAGTCAAACTCGATCATGTCAAGGACCATGGCATTTTGCTGCTTGCGGTCCATCTGCATAAATTCCACCGGTTCCAGTTGCAGCGGTGTGAAAATATCTCTAAGGAATGTCTCCGGAGACTGGACCTCTGCCCCGTTCTTTTTAATACTTTTATAATCTGCCTGCTGGGTCCTTGCTTTTCGGTTTATCCTAAGCCCTGTATCTGTTTCTATCAGGATCTCTCCCTCCGTCTCTCCATTACGGACAATATATTCCCGCTCACTCTTATTTGTAAGAGCATAGCGGATGGAATCAATCACAGAGGTTTTTCCTACTCCGTTTCTCCCGGAGAGTTCCAGGGACTTACCGGCAGCCTCATATTCCTTTATTCCAAAAAGGTTTTTGATCTTAATTTTTGTAATTTTCAATGTTCATTCACTCCGATCTGTGCTATACTAGCACTGTATAAATATATTTTTTATTTGTTCTTGCCCTTGGAAGTGCCAGCTTCCGGGGCTTTTTTCTTTTCTAAACGCTCCAAGCCTTTCAAAATCCCCTTTATCACATATTTCTCTTGTGAATACGGTATTGGGATCTCTTCCCTTAGCGCCGCAAGCATTACCTGCGCATCCTTTTTATCTGCCATGGTTTCCTCCTATTTAAATCCAAGCACATGTCTATAAGCTAATGCAGCAGCATAGCAGTCGTACAGCGGGTTATGCGTGCCACCAGAACAATCTGGTACAACAATTCCATTTTCTTTGTTGTAGCCGTCTACGCTGTCCCAGATCTGAGGATGAGCCGCAATGTCTACTAACGGATATGGTCCATCAAACGGTCCCATGAAGTTATATCTTTCCGCATCAATAAACAACTTTGCCTCCACAGGAACCCCCATGTGCACAATTACGTCTGCGTTTTCTTTATTCTCTTTGAAAAAGTCAATGAAATCTATTAACATGCGTCCGTAATGTAAATGTGTGTTTTCAATTGTTTTCATCTGCGGCAATACGTTTTCTTTTACAAATGGGTCTACATCGCCGTAAATATGACATCTAGCAAGGAATCTCTTTTCCTCTTTCCCGGTTTCTTTGTCCATCAGGATTGCTCCAATGGCAAAAGCATCACCGTAAAGACCGTTGGTTTCTGCGTCGATTGATAAAATTTTCTTGTTTTCGCTCATGATTTTTCTCCTTTTTCTTTTTTAAATATTTGTTTTCCATGCTACCCCTGCCGCCCAGCAACACACAGCCAGCCAACCATACCCTTTCAGGGCTAATAGGCAGCCTGCGGCGTTTAGGGCTGTTGCCATGTAGTTTTCTGCTTTACCCATTGCATTTCTCCTTTTCCGGCATAGCCGCTGGAAGTCCGTTGATATACCTCTCTAAGTCTCCCCCTCTTACTTTCTTACTCCCAAGAAGAATATAGGGGAGCTTTCCGGTATTGATTAGTGTGTAAACTCGTTCCCTATTCGTCTTTAACACCTTTGCTACTTCAGGAACGGTGTAGAGTGGCTCATAGGCTTTTACCATAGATATCACCTCCAAAATCTTGTAAATTTTCTCTTTTCTCCTTATAATTTATATACAGGTGTCGCAGCACCAAGTAAATTAAGAGGAGAGTTTAGATCATGGACCCAAAACCAATACTCATTAATGGATATAAAACGCATTTCTCTGAATCCAAGGATGCTATAGGACCTCATCTATTAATTTACATACCTTCTAATGCCGATAAAGACATCTCGAACATATGTGGGACTATTGTAGAAGGTCATTTGATTACTCAAATTGACTACTGTTTCATAGATAAAAACCGTTTTATTAAGGCTTATTATTAATTTTCAGGAGCGTCTTTTGACGCTTCTTCTTGTATTACGCTTAGCTTTTTGAAATTCTTATCCATGATATAAGGAATCTCAATGTTTTCATAATTAAATAATTTTCTGAGAGGCCATCCTTCAGGTCCAGGCAACTCAACTTCCATTGGTTCTTCAACTTTTTGACCATTAATTTCTAAAATAGCCTGGTCAAGATCAATGACTAATCTTCTTATTTCCACTCTTATATCACCTACCTTTTATTTACAAAGACATCTGCGCATTGCAGCCATCAATCATCCATTTTGTTCCTTGGCTTGGACTCCACAATCTAACAAAAGCAATCGCTTCTTCAAACCTCTTTTTTGGGACATTGTTTCTGCTGTTTACAGTAAATTTTTCTTGGATATCATGATTGATCTCGGAAAATACCTTTTTGCTCACTTCCTTGTAAGCATTTGATTCTTTTCCACCTAATGCATTGACTACGACTTTGTTTACCTCATTTTTTAAAGTCTGTTGCTGTCCGTAATCAATCACCATCTTATTTTCAAGGTCCGTCACTCTTCCATCAATTTTTACGATTTTTTCATCATGCATTAAAATCGCTTTCATCTCCGGTGAATAATTCTTCATTTCATAAGAACCTGTTTTACGGAGGGACGGGAGGACTTCGCTTGTTACCCAACGCTTGAACTTCTTTGCTGTCGGCATCTTGCTTGAAAGAATAAGGCTGTAAAGGCCGGATTCGTTGATAAGCCATCCGCCACGCTGTCCCAAACTGGATAACGATTCGTTATTGAGTTTGTCCTCTTCATCAACATGATCTGCCAGTGCTTTGCTCGAATTTGTGTAGCCAAGAATATCCGTCACATCTTTTCCTACAAACCAAGGTTCGTTATTAATAGTTACTGTTCGGATTTCTCCAAAATCTTCATTTTCAAAGATTTGTAATTCGTTCATTGTTCTCCTTTCTTGTTTCTACATGAATTATTTTCATGTCCTTGAGCAAAAAAAATTTGGTCAAGAGTAACACCAAATAATATTGCCACTGCATTTACTTTACTTACAGCAACGTTAGAAATATCCTTTTCCCAGGCATTATATGTTTGTTCTGAAACTCCAAGTTCTCTGGCAACTCTTTTTTGCGTCCAGTTTTTTCTTGCTCTCAATTCCTTTAAAGAGTATTTTGGTTGCTCCATTTTTACCTCCTTTCTTTACATTAACTATACATGAATTATTTTCATGTGTCAATAGTGTACTTGAATTTTTTTCAACTTCTTTATTGTTTTATTAAAATACACTTGAATTTTCTTCATGTAAATGTTATAGTACGTATATAGAAAGAAGGTGAATATATGGCACTTGCAAAGAATATTCGTTATTTAAGAAAAAAAATGGGATATTCACAAGATGATGTAGCCGAAAAACTTGGTTATAAGTCTTATACAACCATACAAAAATGGGAAATGGGGACATCGGAACCACCGCTGAACAAATTGAAAGAACTGGCAGTGCTCTTCAATGTAAATATGAATGATTTGGCAAATTCCGACTTGGAACATTCCCGTATTGAGAAAAATACCTTTACGAATAAGGACGAAAAAGATATAGCAAAACGGTTAGATACGATGCTAGAGGACTTGGAAAATAATCAACAAGCTCTTATGTTTAATGGAGAAGCTTTAGATGAAACTACAAAAGAATTATTGAAAGCGTCTTTAGAAAATAGCCTAAGAGTTGCTAAAATCAACGCAAAGGAAAAGTTTACTCCTAAAAAATATCGTAATAATAAAGATAAATAAAAGGAGGAAAATATACATGGATATCAAACAAAGAGTCTCTAGGCTTAAAAATAAATATCACACAAACAATCCCTTTGAACTTGCTGACGATCTTGATATTCAAGTAATTTTTGAAGATTTAGGTGAATTAAAAGGATATTACAATAAAGTGTTGCGACAAAAACAGATACACATCAATTACAACTTAAATGAATCTGAAGCAATTTATACCTGTTCCCATGAACTTGGACATTCTCAGCTTCATCCTGACGTCAATAGTGTATTTTTAGCTTCTAAAACTCTATTGTCTGTGGATAAACTAGAAATCCAAGCAAATCTATTCGCAATGGAGCTTCTAATACCCGATGAATTTTTAATGGAATATCAGGAGTATACGATTGAACAGATTGCAAAAATGTTAGGGTATAGCGAGGAATTAATAAAACTCAAGATTAAATAAACTATTAATACACTTATAGAGGGATGTAGCAAAATACTTTATCAGTAAGGAGGATTCTTATGAAGAAAAAAATTTTATCACTGTTTGCCATTGCCGTGCTCGTTCTCACTTTGGTACCACCGACAAATGTAAGCGCCAAGGCCAAGATCAGTAAAAAATCTGTCTCCATTACAAAAGGCAAAACCTACACTTTAAAGGTCAAGGGGGCAAAGAAAAAAGTAAAATGGACAAGCAGTAAAAAATCTGTAGCCACTGTATCAAAAAAGGGGAAGGTAACAGGTAAGAAGCGCGGATCTGCTACTATCATCGCAAAAATTGGGAAGAAAAAATACAAATGTGAGGTAAAAGTGGAGACTCCTTCTTTATCTACAACAAAGAAAAGCATAACCGTAGGAAGCCAATATACACTAAAACTGAATGGCTGCTCAAGATCAAAGAAGTTTTACAGCAGCAATAAATCCGTAGCCACGGTATCGAGCAAAGGGGTTATCACTGCAAGGAAAAAAGGAACCGCCAAGATCAGAGTAAAAATCTCTGATAAATCCTATTATTGCACAGTATCCGTATTTAATCAGACACCGCAAGTAGGAACAAGGACAAATCCAGCAAATCCACGAAATGGCGTCACTATCAAAACATCAGAAGGTACAATGTATTTTAAACTTACAAATACTTATCGAGGCAGCACAGCTATAAATCAATTAAAATCAATGGGTGAATGGGGAAGCTATGAAGAGTGGGACTATTCTCAGAACCCAGGAACAACAGTAGTGCTGTTTTGTTACGATGTTAAGGCAGTCAACGGCTATTCCAATTATCCACTCACAGGTTTAGAAATCATAAATTCTTACGGTTTATATAATGGTTCCTGTACACAAAGTATAAATCAGATAGAAGCCTGTTATTTGAACGGACCCTATGAATCTAAGGATAATGTAAACTTGACACTTTATTCTGGTGCAAGCAGTAAAATGTATATGGCTTTGTATGTACCAAACGGAATGACTTCTTTCAGTAATCGTATTTACACAAATACATATAGCCCGTATTGGATTCGTTATAACTTTTAAAACTAAAAAACTGCCCGGTGGCGCCCAAGCAGTTCGATAACATATAATTGTCCTCACGACACATAATATGACAGCTACTATTATAACATATTTTTTACATAAAAGGGAGGACTCATTATGAAAAACCAAAAACTGAGCAAGTTATTGTTAATCGCTTTCATCCTCGGAGTAGCTTATTCTATTTACTCTATTGTTTATTGGGGTGGCGGTGCTGGCGCCGGTGCGGATTCCGCTGAACAGCTGGGTGCCGGTATAGCAACAGTTCTTGTTATGCCGCACTTAATTTGTACCGTTTTAGCTACAATATTTAACGGACTGGGGCTGTTTCTGAGAAAGCGTGGTTTTGCTTTAACCGGTGCAATCCTATATACAGTAGCACTTGTACTGTTTCCTATGTACTTTATGTTTGTTATTGTTCAAATGATCTTATCATACATTGGATTTGCAAAAATGAAGAACATTCCTGTAACTGAATAATAAAGGACTAAAAAAAAACCGCCCGGCGGCAACCGGACGGAAAATTAAGATATACATTGCTGGTCGCCCAGAAATGAACATCTAACGCAAGCACTTAGATTATATCATTTCTTCTAGGCACCTGGCAATAGGTGTTATTTTTATACAATTCTTTAGGAGGAGGATGTAATATGGGTGAATTAAGAACACGCAAAAGAGGTAAGAAATGGGAATACAGCTTTGAAGGCGCAAGGGTGAATGGAAAAAGAAAGCCTATATCAAAAGGTGGATTTTCTACAAAGGCCGAGGCCCTCGCTGCCGGGACACAGGCCAAGGCAGAATATGACAACTGCGGCAGAGTATTTACACCGTCTGAATTGTCCGTTGCGGATTATCTTGATTACTGGCTTGAGAACTATGTAAAAAAGCATCTCTCTTATAATACTCAACGAGATTATGAGAGCAAAATACGGATACACATTAAACCCGGATTGGGAAAATATCGTCTTGCTTCCCTTGAGCCAGATGTAATTCAGCTATGGGTAGACGATTTAAAAATTAAAAAAGGGTTGTCCAAAAGCATGATTTTAAATACCTTCTCTTGTTTTTCTGGCGCTTTAAGTTATGCCGTATATCCATGCAAGTATATACGAGTCAACCCATGCGATAATGTCATAGTTCCAAACGTACCAGTTGACAAAGATGCAAAGGCAAAAACTGATTATGTCCTTCCATTAGATGAATGGAATATCATTATAAATCGCTTTTCAAATACCCACTTTTATTTACCTTTAATGACTGGATTTTATGCTGGACTCCGTTTAGGAGAAAGCTATGGTATAGATCTGCTGGAGGACGTGGACATAAATAATAAAACACTAACCGTAAACCATCAAATGCAAAAGCAAAACAATATTTGGGTTCTGTGTAACCCTAAATATGACTCTTTCCGCACGCTGAAAATAGGGCAGGCTCTAGCAGATGCATTTCAAAAAGAAATAGAGAATCGAAAAAAGAATATGGCCCATTATGGATTATATTATACAAAAACATATTTATCAGATGACGGAACAATAACTCAGGCCAGAGCTGATATTGCTGTACCATATAAAGAAATATGGCCTGTTGCGGTAAAAGAAAACGGCGTGTTGACCACAACTGACACATTCAAATATTGCGCCAGGGTAGTCCACTACTCCCTAAATAACCCATTATTCCACCATCATTGTCTCCGGCACACTCACGGGACCACTCTTGCTGAAAATGGCGCTTGGCCACGAACAGTTATGGAACGCCTGGGGCATCGTGATATTAAAACCACTTTAGAGCGTTATGTTTTCAATACAGACAAGTTACAAGATAATGCCGTAGAAATTTTTGAGCAGACTATGAAGTAATTGCCTACCATTTTATTTTAGGTAGGCAAGAGGTAGGCAGTTGACAGAAATGTCTACCACAAACACTCAAAATATGGCTTATTTCCGTGACAAAAGACAGACCGTTTCAACGTGCCCCGTATGCCCAAACTGATCCACAACCGCCACTTTCCGAACTTCATATCCTTCTCCCCCCAGCACCTTCAAATCCCGAGCCAATGTCCCAGGATCACAGCTGACATACACAATCCTCTCCGGCCCCATCTTCACCATAGTATCGAGCAATGCCTTATCGCACCCTTTCCGGGGCGGGTCAACAACGATCACATCCGCATAAACCCCATTCTTCTCATACTCCCGTGGCAGTACTTCCTCCGCCTTCCCCACAAAGAACTTCACGTTATCTATACGGTTCATCCTGGCATTCAATCTGGCATCTTCAATGGCTTCCTTCACAATCTCAACCCCATAGACCTGCTTTGCCTTCTGTGCCAGGAACAGAGAAATCGTTCCGATCCCACAGTAAAGATCCCACACAGTTTCATCCCCGCAGAGCTCGGCATACTCCAAGGCCTTCTCATACAGAACCTTCGTCTGCCTTGGATTCACCTGAAAGAATGACAGCGGCCCGATCTGATACTTCACATTCCCAATATAGTCATAAATATAAGCAGGTCCATAAACCTCTTCTACCTTACTTCCCATAATCCGGTTTGTCCTCTCCCGGTTGCTGTTGACACAAATGCTGGTCATACCCTCAACCTCTTTTAAAGACTCCACCAATTCAGAAAGATTCGGAAGCTCCTTCTTCCTGCCGTTCACCACGAGACATACCATGATTTCCCCTGTGACAAACCCAGCCCGGGTCATGATATGGCGCACCAATCCTCTATGATTTTTTTCGTCATAAGGCTCCACATGGTTCCTCTCCATGTAATCAAGAACCTTTTTAAGAATCTCCTCATTGACCGGATGCTGAATTGAACAGTGGGTACAGTCAATAATAGAATGAGTCCGTCCCGCATAAAACCCGGTGATCAGTTTTCCATCCTTGTTCCGTCCCACAGGAAACTGGGCTTTGTTCCGATAATAATACGGCTCGTCCATTCCATAAATCGGTTCCATGAAAGAGCCTGCATTTTCAATCCCGCCGATTCGTTCCAGACAGTTTTTTACCTTATTAAATTTATACTCCAGCTGCTTTTCATAAGACAGATGCTGGAGAGTACATCCGCCGCACGGACGTGCGGAAGGACATTTGGGCTCCACACGGTCAGGAGACGGGACAAGCAGTTTTTCTACTCTTGCAAATCCATAATTTTTCTTTATCTTGATGATGCGGGCAAGGACTTTGTCCCCCGCGACGGCATCTTTTAAAAAGAGGGCATAGCCGTCTGCATGGCCGATGCCCTCTCCTTCATTGCCCATATCATCAATTTCCACTTCCACTAATTGATTCTTTTTAAATTCCATAGGCACCTCTTATTTCATCATCCATGAATGAAAATTAAATGGATGATTCTCTGATCTTTGTGTCAAACAAACGCTGGAAACCGGACCATTCCTGGCCTTCCTGCTTCTTCTCGATCACCTCTGCAAATGTCTCCATCTTAGCATCCAGATTATCAGCCTGGCTCAGTGCAAGTGCTTCTGCCAATGCAGGTTTTTTCGGTGAACCGAATTCCAGTTCCCCGTGATGGGACAGAATACAGTGTTTCACTTCGTTGGCAAGCTTTACAGGGAATCCCGGGATCTCATCCATGAGTTTGGAAAGCTTGATCGTTCCCATGACAATATGTCCCACTAACTGGCCTTCGTCTGTATAATCATTTTCAGGAAATGCTGAGAGCTCCTCTGCCTTTCCGATATCATGGAACAGTGCCGTTGTGACGAGCAGGTCTCTGTTTAACTGCGGATACAGAACTGCATACTGTTCACATAACTTTGCCACGCTGACAGAGTGCTCCAGCAGGCCGCCGATGTATCCGTGATGTACACTTTTTGCAGCAGAATGAATCTTAAACTTCTTTACAAACTCTTTATCTTCTACGAAAACCTTCATGGCAAGTTCTTTTAAATACGGGTTCTGAATTCTCTGGATCATTGTTAAAAGCTCATCAAACATTTTATCGATATCTTTTTTTGTGGATGGCATATAATCGGAAATCTGGTATTCTCCTTCATCTGCCTTCCGGATCATTTCAATATTCAGCTGATTATTTCCCTGGAAGTTTGTGACCTTCCCTTTCACCATGATATAATCCATGGCCTCAAAATGTCCGATGGCATTGTTAAGTTCCCATACTTTTCCGTCGATCATTCCGGTTTTGTCCTGGAGCGAAAGAGAATAATAGGTCTTTCCAAATTTTGATGTGCCGGATGTCTTTGTCTTGCACAAAAATACCTCCGAAACCATATCTCCTTCATGCAGCTCACTTATATATCTCATAATTTAACCTTTCTAGGGCCGCCTTAGAGCCCGCACCTCTTTTACTTTCCCTATTATTACATAAACTGCCCCGAAAATCCACTGGAAAATTGCCGTTTGGCTCGTTTACATGCCACATATTTTATGCTACACTTTTTCTAAATCTAAAAAAGAAAATCTTCTATAAATAATGGTTTTTGAATAATCTGAGGGAAAAATATGAATCAAAAAGTTTTAAATACATTAGAATATGACAAGGTCATCGAAAGGCTTAAAGCGTATGCCACCACAGAGCTTGGAAAAGCCGCCTGTGAAAAATTAGAGCCGATGACGGATGAACCGGAAATATCCCTGGCCCAGGAACAGACACAGGATGCCCTGACCAGACTTTATAAACAGGGAAGTATTTCATTTTTTGGAGTACATGATCTGGGGGCTTCTCTGAAACGCCTGAAAATGAAAGGGACTTTGAGTGCCGGAGAACTTCTGGAGATTGCCGGTCTTTTGGAGGCAGTAAAAAATGCACTGGCCTACGGTGCACAGCGGGATGATATGGCGGATGCCGATTCTCTGGATTCTGTATTTGAGTCTCTGGTACCGATGGACGGCCTGTTAAAGGATATCAGACACTGTATTATTTCACCGGAAGAGATCAGTGATGATGCCTCCTCCGCCTTAAAAGACATCCGCAGAAATATGAAACTGACCAATCAGAAGATCCACAGCCAGCTCACGGCTATGGTCAGTTCTTCCTCCAACAAAGACATGCTTCAGGATGCCCTTGTGACCATGAGAAACGGACGCTATTGTATTCCGGTAAAACAGGAGTACCGCGGACAGTTTAAAGGAATGATACATGACCAGTCTTCCAGCGGTTCTACTCTGTTTATCGAGCCGATGGCGGTGGTGACTCTGAACAATCAGTTAAAAGAGCTGGAGGGACAGGAACAGACAGAGATCGAGCGTATATTATCGCTTTTAAGTGAACAGGCTTCCTACGATATGGATGGTCTGGCACAGAACCAAAAGCTTCTGGTTCTGCTTGATTTTATTTTTGCAAAGGCTAAATATGCCAAAGACTATAACGGCAGCAAACCGATTTTCAGAGAAGACGGCGTGATCAATATCAAACAGGGGCGCCACCCTCTGCTTGACCCTAAAAAAGTGGTTCCGATTAACGTCTCTCTCGGCGATGCATTTTCTATGCTGGTCATTACCGGGCCAAATACAGGGGGTAAAACCGTTTCATTAAAGACCGTGGGCTTATTTACACTGATGGGGCAGGCAGGCCTTCATATTCCTGCATTCCAGGGTTCCAGTCTGGGAATTTATGAAGAGGTATTCGCGGATATCGGAGATGAACAGAGTATTGAACAGAACCTGAGTACTTTCTCCTCCCACATGACCAATATTGTCTCTATCATTCAGAATGCCCATCGTCACTCTCTGGTGCTGCTGGATGAGCTGTGCGGCGGAACCGATCCGGTGGAAGGCGCTGCCCTGGCTATATCCATTCTGACGGACCTGCATGACCGGGGCGTAAAAACTATGGCGACGACTCATTACAGCGAACTGAAAATGTTTGCGCTCTCAACGGACGGAGTTGAAAATGCTTCCTGTGAATTTGATGTAGAGACATTATCCCCGACCTATCGGCTGATGATCGGCATTCCCGGAAAAAGTAATGCATTTGCGATTTCACGGAAGCTGGGACTCGATAACCATATTATTGTGCATGCATCGGATCAGATTGATGAATCAGTAAAAGATTTTGAGACCATACTGGCTGATCTGGAAAAGAGCAAGCAGACGATTGAGCAGGAACAGGAAGAAATCTTTGAATACCGGAAAGAGATCGAAAACCTGAGAAAGAGTCTGAAGGAACGCCAGGAAAATATAAAAGAAAAGCGTGAGAAACTTCTCCGCGAGGCCCGTGAGGAAGCCTACCGGATTATTTCCGAGGCAAAGGAAACTGCCGATGAGACGATCAAGGAATATAACAATTTAAAGAAGCAGTCAGGCAAAGATGCAAACAGGAAAATGGAGCATATGCGAAGTGATCTTCGCGGCAAAATGTCCAGACTGGAAAAAGATATGGCATATCGTTCTAAAAACAGAGCGTCCAAAAAACATGAACCTGGAGATTTTCAGGTTGGAGATGAGGTTTATGTGACCAGCCTTTCCCTGAGCGGCACAGTCCAGACACTTCCCAACTCCAAAGGAGACTTGTATGTACAGATGGGAATGATGCGCTCCAAAGTCAATGTCAAAGACCTGGAGATCACTAAGAGTGTGAAACAGGTGAAACGGGAAAATGCAAGAAATGAAGCCAGAAACAGTGGGCGGACTGCGATCAATAAGTCTTCCAGTATCCGTCCTGAAATCAACGTCCTTGGTATGACAGTGGATGAAGCCGTCTCCCAGCTTGATAAGTTCATTGATGATGCCTGTCTGGCAAACCTTGGACAGATTACCGTCATTCACGGAAAGGGAACAGGAGCCCTGAGAAAAGGAATCCATAACTACTTAAAGACTCTGAAAAAACAAAAACGGATCTCTGGATACCGCGATGGAGAATTCGGTGAGGGAGATATGGGTGTTACGGTTATCATGTTGTAATATCTGACCAAAGTTTGTTTTTGTTTTTATCACATTTATACAAATTCTCAACATCCAGTTGACAGTTTACGGCAGCTGTGATAAATTTGTATCAACAATTCGATAGGGATCGTGACTATCATAGAATAGGCGAGACCTGAATTATAATAAGGCATGAATTATGTCTTATTATAATTTAGGTCTCTTTTTATATTTGGGGGAGGGATAAAAATGGAGCAAGAGTGCTTTCATGTTAAAAAGGTCTTAAACAATAATGTCATATTTTCAAAAAACCAAGAGGGACAGGACATTATTCTCACAGGCCTTGGACTGGGTTTTCAGAAGAGAAAAGGGGATCCGGTGGAGGCAGAAAAAATTGAACGAATTTTTATACTGAAAGAAGAAGCTACAGGAAACAGACTTTCGGAGCTGTTAAAACAGATTCCTATTGACTACTTTTATCTGGCGGATCAGATTAAACAGCATGCAGAACAAAAGCTTTCTAAGGAATTAAATCAGAATATCTATGTGACTCTATGTGACCATATGTATTATGCAGTAGAACGTTTTAAACAAGGACTTTTGTTCCAAAATCAGTTGATGTGGGAAATCAAACGGTTCTACCCTAAGGAATATCAGATTGCGTTGGAAGCGATCAAACTGATGAATTCCACTCTCAATGTAAAGCTTCCGGAAGATGAAGCCAGTTTTGTTGCCCTGCATATTATTAATGCAGAACTTAACGGTCACGAAATCCAGTCAGTCATCGATATGACAAGGCTGATCAAAGGAATCTGCAGCATTGTACAATATGAGTTTAAAATAGATTTTGATGAAAATTCCTTAAACTATACAAGGTTCATACTGCATTTAAAATTCTTTTCCCAGCGGCTTATGATGAATGAGCCTCCGGCAGAAGAAGCATCCTTTTTATACCCTCAGGTTCAGGAAAACATGCCGGAAGCATTTCAATGTTCCCGGAAGATCGCTTTATATATACAAAAAAGCTATAACTACACCATTACGAAAAGTGAACAGGTCTATCTGACCATTCACATTGAACGGCTGCTGTCAGAGAGCAGAAAGCTGTAAATCATAAGTTGCTAAGATTGTGACTGCTTCGGGCAGGCAAGACTTAAGATAAATTATTTCAATCTTAAGGAGGAAACAACATGACAAACAGACAAATGGCAGAAGAAATTCTGCAAAAAGTAGGCGGGAAGCGGAATGTGATTTCTTATTCCCATTGCTCCACAAGGCTTCGCCTTGACCTGAAAGATTCCGGCAAAATCGACCGGGATAGTCTTGATAAGCTGGATGGTATTCTATCTGTGATGGATGTGGCAGGACAGACCCAGATTGTACTCGGTCCCCAGGTCCAGTACATTTATGAAGAACTCCAGGGGATCTTTCCGCAGAGTTCTTCTGCTTCTTCGGAGGCCGGCAGTCAGAAAAAGAAAGGGTTTTTAGGGTCAGCTCTGGAGATCATCTCCAGCCTGTTTACTCCCCTCATTGACGTTCTGATCGGCGCTGGTATTTTAAAGGGACTTTTGAGCATCCTCACTGCATCCGGTATTTTGACGGACGCCAGCGGAACCTATCAGATTTTAAATGCAGCTGCGGACAGTCTATATTATTTTCTTCCAGTGGTGCTGGCGATCACTTGCGCCAAACGCTTTAAGACAAATATGTTTGTGTCCGTAACAATTGCCGGAGCATTATTATATCCGAATCTGACGGCTCTTTATGATGCCGGAAAGGCTATCAGCTTTTTAGGTATTCCTGTACAGCTGACCACATTTAAGAGCAGCGTATTTCCAATTATATTTGCGATCTTACTGCTCTCATATGTAGAAAAAGGCCTCGCAAAACTGCTTCCTGAGAAGATCAGAAGCCGAATTGCTCCATTTTTCTCTCTCCTAATTGTAGTTCCTGTGACGATAACCGTCTTTGGACCTCTTGGCTCTATGCTCAGTAATACGATAGCAGGATTTTACATGAACCTGTATGGATTTAACCCTATGATTGCGGGAGGTTTCATCGGCGCCATTGCTCAGGTGCTTGTTATTTTCGGAATTCATTGGGGATTATTCCCGATCATTTTCTCCAACATTGAAAAGTTTGGTTTTGATACCATCCTAGCTGTATTTGGTCCCAGCATTATCGCCCAGTCAGGCGCTGCTTTCGGTGTATGGCTGAAAACAAAAGATCAACGGCTGAAACAGATCGCGGCCCCTGCGGCTCTCATGGGATTTTTCGGAATCTCTGAACCCGCGATTTATGGAATTACAATAAAATATCGCAGAGCATTTGCGGCTGCTATCATCGGAGGAGGTATCGGTGGTGCCGTTGCAGGAGCCTGCGGTGCCAGGGCTATGGCTGTAGCCGTCGCTGCCGTTCCAACCTTCCCTGCTTACTTCGGTGCCGGATTTACCGGGTTTGTAATCGCCTATTTTGGTGCTTTCCTGATTTCCGCTGTTCTTACTTATCTTTTCGGTTTTAATGATTCTATGATACCGGAATCAGAACGGGCTGATGTAAATGTCACGGCAGATCATACAGAGCTCAGTACATCCACATCCAAAGCTGTAGCAATCAAAGTACATGCGCCTGCTGACGGTACAGTTCTCCCTTTGAACAAAGTAAAGGATCCTGCATTTTCCTCTGAGGCACTTGGAAAAGGTATTGCCGTCATTCCCGAAAATGGAAAAATTACAGCGCCTGTTGCTGGAACTGTGGCCGCCGTTTATCCGACCCTGCACGCATATGGCATTGTAAGTGAAAACCAGGAAGAATTTTTAATACATATCGGAATCGACACGGTAAAATTAGATGGGAAATACTTTAAGTCTCATGTAAAGACTGGTGATATTGTCATGCCTGGAGATTTAATTGCTGCCATTGAAATAGATGAGATTAAAAAAGCAGGGTTTGACCCTACGGTCATCATTGTTGATACATCAGGCGGCTCCGAGAGAAAAATGACCTTACTCCGGGAGGGATCCGTCTCTTCCCAGGAAGATCTGCTGCTCATTGAATCATTATAAGGAGATCTATATGTTTAAAGAAAAAATGATCCCTCTTTATGCTGGAAGTAATGATTGCTGCAGACTGAAACAAATTCCCGGCTGTAACAGGAACCACCTCCTCGATCCTTCTGTGATCGGGAAGGTGGAAAAGTCCGGAGTTTTTCTGACAGACTATGAGAAAGCTCCCTTCACACCTTTTATGGATCTTTCTTCCCTGAGGCTTGAAATGGGCTCCAACAATGTGGACATTACAGATGAAACTGTAGAACAGATACCCTTTTTGATCAGACTTTCTGACCGCTTTATCCCTGTTACCTTTTTTCGTCTTCCAAACGGGCAAATGCAGAAACCGGTGATTTTCTTCCACGGCGGAGGCTTCCTCGGGGGAAGTACGAAGGTCCTTGAACATCAATGCAGATTTCTGGCAGAACAATCTAAAGCCACTGTCATTTCTGTGGATTACCGGCTGATTCCCGAAAATCCTTTTCCCGCAGCCCTCAATGACTGCAAAGAGGTTATCTCTTGGATCTGGGACCATGCGGGAGAATGGAATTTGGACAGAAACAAAATCACTGCTGCCGGCGAAAGTGCCGGCGGCAACCTTGCTGTTTCATGCTCCCTTTCTGAAACAGGAAAAAAAGTGGCGCTGACCATGCCTGTGTACGGTGCACTGGATTTATCTTATGCCGAAGATACGGACTACTGGGACTATCATAAATATGAAGTCATCCCGGAACACTACAATCATGCAATGACAAGACTCAACCGCTTTCGGATTTTAAACAATACCATTCATGATTTGTACGCAGCCAACGGAGAAGACGTGAAGGATCCTTCGATTTCTCCGCTTTATGCAAATGATTTGTCCAACCTAAAAAAAGCAGTAATCATCGAAGCCGAATTTGACTATTTCCGCTTATCCAACGATTTATTTGCTGAAAAATTGTGGGATTCTGGTATACCGTGTGAGGTGATCCGTTACCAGGGTATGGATCACGGTTTTTATGACCGCCTGGGATTTTGCCAGCAGACAAAAGATTGTATTATGGAAATGGCACTACAGATCAGAAAACTATAAAAGAATAAAGGCAGTGGATGGTGTGATGATAGTATTATACCTCACACCCTTTGCACATATAGTCCGCAAAGATCCTCATGGCATCTGTCTGCGCCGTTCCCGCAAGCTTTGCAAGGACAACAGATAATTTCGTAGGCGGATCCAGCGGTACAACCTTCACCTGGCCGGCCTGAAAGATCGGGAAGTTGCTTTTTGCCAGCAGGCTGATACCTTCACCCACTGCAACGCCGCTGATAATGGATTCTACTCTTCCGGTCCGGACAACCTCAGGTGTGATGCCTGCGGATTGTTCTCCTGAGAAGCTTGGATGGAAGCTGTTTGAATGTGCCGGACATCCCATAGAGACAGTGGTGATCCATGGAAAAGCACAGTGCCGGATGATCAAGGTGACGGCTGTGACACACCGGAAAGATCCTATTTTACAAACCTGCATCGGTCCCAGCGAAGAACATGTATCCATGGCAGGTATCACCACAGAAGCCAGCATTATCGGAATGATCGAAAAGGCCATGCCCGGTGTCCGCTGTCATCCGCTGGATCCGTCCAATGATCCTGACTTTTCACCGAGTATCCGGGATCATGGGATCGCCTGCAAGACCATTTTTGACTGTACTGTTCCTTTTTCATTAAAAGAGCAGTTCCAAAGAGCACAGCTTTTAGACGTTGATCCCAGCCCGTGGATGTCTGGACAGACAGTGCCGCAAGAACCCTCTCACTGGAAACCAATTTAACCTTAGAGGATCTCCAGGGCCTTTCCCATACAGTCTATGATAACCGCAATATCGATGCCGCTCACCTGAGAAATATGTATGAAGTTTCCCAGGCTGGCGCCGTCATCCTGCCCCCTGTACTGAGTTATTACAATCATCCTCAGTCTGTGGAGGATATGACAAGACACGTGGCCGGCAAGATTTTAGATCAGTTCGGAGTAGAATTTGAAGGATTTCAGCGATGGGAAGGAAAATGAAATGATAAAGCAGACTTTGCTGAAGACAGAATTGTTCCGGTATGAGATCTGTGCCCATGTAACCCGTCTCGATGAGGGCATCCAGGTTCTTATCGCAGGTGGAAGCCGCACTCATATTGGCGTGGTGAGCTTTATGGGGTATAATGGAAATATTCAAACCCTACGGTTTCCGGGACATAAGGACGGATATGTGAGTACACGCCGGGACAATGCCCTCTGGGAAAGCCTGCATGAACCCGTCTGTATCCAATGCGGAATCCATTATGATCGTCTGGAAAACAACCAGATAAAAGAAGTACTTAATAATAGTATTCATAAAATGTAAACAACTTAACGTTTCTTTTAGTCTTGACTAAAAGATTCATCAATGGTATAGTGTACAAAGATTATATGCATATAATGGAAACTATTAATATTTAAAGAAAAAAAGGTATTGACATGAAAAGACTTTTAATTGGTTTATTAATCACAACAACTATATTTTCCTTATCTACTTCTGCCTTCGCCATGGATAAAAGAGTCAAGGCATCAAAACATTGGGTTTCGACTAAGGAAATCACGGCTAAAGAAGCAAAAGCAAACAAGAACTGGAAAAAAGGTTATCTTAAAGGAAACGGCAAGGGGTATGTAACGGCAAACCAGAAGCATTATGTTACAGTCAAATTGTGGGCAGACTATTCAACAGGATGTTGGAAAACTTCAAAAAGAATATGGGGAAAAGGCAAAGTGGAGAATAGTACCGGATGGGCCACAAAAAATTGCTGTCTGATTGATTTGTATTCTTCAAGTGTGTATTATGGATTTTAATAACAGGCTGAAACATTATCTGGTTTTCGTGACCATTATAATCATATTTGTCTTTGGATCATCTGTCTATTCTTATGCCTTATTTGTCGAAAGAAATAATTCTTCAATTTCTCAAAATAGCAGCCAAGGAGATTGGCTGCTGGCTGACAATTACGACAGAAAAGGCTACCGTTATGAAAACTTTCTAAGAAAAAAGGATTCTTTAAAGATTTTAAAACAGGTGTATCAACAGCTTATGAATATAAAAAATATTGATTATTATGAAATATCAAACCAAGATTTTATTTATACGAAAAAGTTTCGAGGCAGCAAGAGTTTCATTAATGGTAAAGGAAACCAAAAAATTGATGATATGCTGATCTCACCTCTGAAATCTATGCAGGTTTCAGAGCTCTATGCAAAAAGACAAAATCTCGATCAAAGAGTACAAACTGGAGAATTTTTTAAACGATCTGCATATAAAAAAACTTCTAATCAGATCGTTCCTGTTGTGGCGGGTGCAAATTATAAACATATTTTTAAGCTGAATTCTATTGTTGAAAACTCATATCTGGCAACTAAAAATATCCGCTGTAAAATAATAGGTTTTCTAGACAAAAAAACAAATGTCAATGTGGATGAAGAAATTCAGGATACTCTGGATTTTAAACAGATTCTTTTATCTGACAAGTGTGAAGGGTATCTACATTATGATAATAAAAATGAGTATCATCAGGTTGTTGCACAAACTTTTCTGATTTTTCTTTCATCTGCTTTAGCTTTTCTGTTGGTTATCAGGAAATTATACCGAGATCATATCATTAAAACAGAAAAGGGGCTGTTTTTCCTGGTGGTTGGCTGTTACCTGACATTATTGTCTGTGCTCCGATGGAAGAAAGAGGATTGATCATGAGAGAAAATTTTTCTAAAGGCGCTATACTGCTTGCCCAGGCTCTTATCGCTGGATTGATTATTTATGCATTAATTGCAATTGTATTAAAAGTAATGGGAAAGACAAAAGCTTTTAAAAACGGCGATTGGTTTTTGCAGTACCTCTTTACTGTATATCTTGTTTTTGTTGGTATTGTCACGGGCATGTTTGCTTTTGATGCCTGGAGTCTCAATGGAGCCCATAACTATAATCTGATTCCTTTTATCGGTGAAAACCTTTCTTACATCATATTAAATATCCTGTTGTTCCTGCCCATGGGAGTATTTGTCCCCTTAATGCAGCACACTGAAAAACGAAGTCTGAAAAAAACAGTGCTATTTATATTGCTTTTGTCACTTTTCATCGAATGCATTCAGTTTTTCTTCGTGGGAAGGCTGGCAGACATTGATGATCTGATTGCAAATACCCTTGGAGGACTTTTGGGTTATACTTTTTTTAAGGTTTCAGCTTGTCTGGTCAACCGATATAATAGTGGCAGAAGATCTGGCCTTGGAACTTATTCCATTGTCCTCAGTGTCATCACTCTGTTTTTTGGTTTTACTTTTCCACCTATGACCTGTTATGGAGATATGATTCTTGCGCGATTTGGAATTCCGATCTGGTCAGGCAATCAAAATGGAATCATTTCGCTGGACGGACTGCATTATAGTTTATTTCTCTATTTGATATTAAGCCTTCTGGGACTTCTTTTAGCTATGAGACATCCTGGTGATCTTGGAGCTAAGACTGGCAAATTCATATCATACACTGCTATTTTATACTTTATAATTAAAATAATCCTAAATCTTATACAAACCTATCTGTAATGGAATTTAAATGTAAAATAGACTGTTTGGAAAATCATTTTCGATTTTCCAAACAGTCTATTTTAAAATTAATTTCCCTTTCCCATAAGCCTTCTCCGATCCATCTCGATCAACTCTCTGGCGGAATGAACATCGGTCACCAGCCCGTCCACGATCTTATGTTTGAGAGCCGCATACAGACTTGCCGCTTTCTCTGTCCCCTCTGTCACAGCAATCACTTCCGGAATCCGTTTGATCTCTTCAATATTTAAAGAGATGAGCTGCCTGTTCCATTTACAGTCTATCAGTTCTCCCTCTTTGTCAAAATAATTATAAGAAATGTCACCGACCAGGCGTCTGCTGATGTCATCCTTCTCCCGGTTGATCCCGTGCAGATAAGATTCGGTCAGCTCAAAATACTGAGGTGAGCTGCCGAGTCCCACCACAGCCAGTTCCGCATTTCTGGCTTTTTCCATGACACTTTTAATAAAGTGCTGCTTTAAAAGCATTTCCTTTGCCTCATAGGAATCTAAAACAATGGGGGCATGCAGCTGAAGGCTGTTCCCCCCGCTGTTCTTTGCCATCCGCTCACACACCACATTGGCCTGGATCTCCCACCGTTCTTCCCCCAATCCTCCCGACATAGGTACAAATGTCACATGGTCAAAGGGCACACCCGATGAAAAGCTCTCAGCGATCTGGCGGGTGGTAGTTCCCGCCGTCATTGCCACATACTTCACAGTGGACAGCTTTCTCGCCACATATTTTGCTGCTGCCGCACCCACTGTTTTTACCGGATTTTCACTGTTTTCCACACTGACGCACACTGCCTCTCTGATCTGAAACCGTTTCTTAAGCTCCTCCTCCAGCTTCCTGTACGGGTGAAACTCCTCGTCATGGATAATGATCTCTACAATCCCGATCTTTCTCGCTTTAGAAAGCAGCTTCGAAACCAGGGACCGGCTCATATTAAACTTTTTAGCGATCCTCTGCTGTGTCCATTCCTCCTCATAATAAAGCCTGGTGATCTCAGCAAGCATCCTGACTTCCTCTGCATCTGCCATCATTCTCCCTCCCACACTGACTGTATTCCCTCTGCTGACACGATTATAGCAGATCTGCAGGTCACTCATCCATTCCAAATATTCTCATGGCAGCCATCACATCCTGCTTCATAGCTTCCGTCGCCGCCAGTGTGAGACAGTCATAGGCCAGATGTTCTCCGGACTGTTTTACAAAGCTTCTAGCCGCGTTCCCTCCCGCTGTATTCATATATGTATAATAGTTAATCTTACAGATTCCCTCTTTTATGGCTCTGCGGTAATTGTCTCCGGATACCCCAGAGCCCCCGTGCATGACCAGGGGAATGCCGGTTTTTTCACTGATCTGAGTTACAATGGAAAGATCCAGCCTTGGCTGCTTTACATAAAGACCATGCGCTGTGCCAAAGGCAACGGCCAGGCAGTCCACTCCAGTGCGCTTCACAAACTCCTCAGCCAGAGCAGGATCCGTATAAATGTTGTCCTCCCCGGGATCCTCATTGACATTTGCCACATGCCCAAGTTCTGCTTCCACAGATACTCCCACACTGTGGGCAGCTTTAACAATCTCTGCCGTCTCCATGAGATTCTGCTCAAACGGCTTGGCAGACGCGTCATACATAACAGAAGTAAACCCTGCCCGTATTGCCTCCATGCACCGTTTGAAGGTGCTTCCGTGGTCCAGATGCACTGCCACCGGCACAGAGGCACTCCTTGCATAGTGCAGCATCAGCGGGGCAATCTCATTTAAATCTATGATCGTATCATGACTCTGGGCATGCTGGAGGATCACCGGCCTCCTAAGCTCCTCAGCTGCACCGATTATGGCACGGATTCCTTCCAATGTGGTTCCGTTGAATGCCCCAACCGCCTGTTTTTTGTTCTTAGCATCTTCTAATAATCCCTTTAAAGTAACTAACATTCCCTTCCTCCCTATCGTGTCAGATCCACATTATATTCATCCAGCAAAATCTTTTCAGCCTCCGCATTCCAGCATCCGTTGTGGGCCTCACATGATACTGCCAGCTTTTCAAACAGTGGATTCTCCCTGCCAAGCTCCGCAAAATCTTCAATAGCTGTCAGCGGCAGATCGATCTGTGTATAGATCATTTTTTTCCCGCCCGGGATCTCCGGAACATGCAGAGTAGTCTCAATGGCACTGCTTAAGCCTCCGATATGTGTTACCATCACCGTAGGGCGGATCCTTTTTTGTTCCATCAACTTCAGGGCGTCATGGAGATCTTCATTGGTGCTTCCGGTAAATCCCACCAGATGGGTGTATGAATAATGCACATTGTACATATTGATCCTGGCTGAAAGCGATTGATCCACAGGGCCAGCAAAGAAATTCATGCACCCGTCTTTTCCCAGCACCCGGTCCGCCTGCTCGATCAAGGCTTCCACCGGAGCATAGACAAACACATCATCATATCCTCTGCCACCGTTCAGATCTTTCAGTTCCTCTGCCATATCCCGGCATTCATTTGCGTTCACAAAATACAGCTCTTTTCCGCTTTCCGGGTCAGGAACCAGCATTTTTTCTGCTCTGTTAAGCCGGTCTTTGGACATATCGACGGCGACAATCTTAGAAGGCCCGTTTTCCAGCTGTAGGGCATAGTCAATACACTCTAGTCCCATGGGTCCGCACGCTCCGAAGATCACAAGACTTCCCTGGGGTTTCACACCCATACGGTGTTCATGGTCTTCCTCCGATGTGTGGTACATTCTCCGATACCCGGCAATGATACAGGCCGTGGGCTCTGATAAGGAAGCTTCAAAAAAGGAGTCTCCATTAAATGGGATCAGACAGCCGTGCTCCATAACTTCCCGGGGAAGAATACAGTAGGTGCAGTCTCCCCCATAAGTCTCGTAGTAGTAACCCGCTGTTTTCATCCGGCCGTTTTCAGTGACCGTGGGCAACACCGTAAACTTCTGGCCCTTCTGGTATAGGTCTTTCCATTTCGCGCCTGTTTCTATGATAACTCCTGACATCTCATGCCCGATGACCGAAGGCCTCTCTTTAAGATCCGGCCTGGCTCTCTTGTGGGCTGCCCCCTGCTTAGACAGCTTATAAGTGGACATACAGACGCTGTCAGAAATGATCTTTACCAAAATCTCATCTTCCTTTATAGGCGGCAGCTCAAATGTATCCAGCCTCAAGTCCTCTTTTCCATAAAGTCTGATCGCTCGTGTTTGCATAGTTAGCACCTCTTTCTTATAATTCAGGTTTGTATTGAAATTCAACCCCATCATAATTACCTTCCTTCACCTTCGTCAATCAAAAGTGAAGACATGGAACAAATGTTATGGAACACTCTGGTTTTTTGTATTTATTTTTGTGCAATCGTAAAATATGTTCCAAAACAATCAGATGAATTGACTTCACTTTGAGGGCAGGATAGTATCAACACATGTTAAGAGTTCACGTGAAACTTCTTGTCAATCTATTCATATCAAGGAGGTGCTAACCGCTTTATGTTTACTTATGTTCTTGGGATCTTGATGGTCACAATGGCAGCTCAGGCCGCCTTCGGCTGGTTTCAGATCAAACGAATGTACCAGTCCATTGAAGACCTGAAGAAGGCCTACCGCTATACACCGAATCTTCTGGCCATCGGAACTGCAAAATCCGGCCTGACCTTCCGCCCGGGCGTTATCGTGCTGGTCGTGGTCAATGAATCAGATGAGATTGTAGATTACTATGAAATGAAGGGACGGACTGTATTTTCCAGATTCAATCAAAAAAATGACTATATCGGATGTCCTGCCTGCTCTGTCACTGCCCTGATGAAACGGAAAAATGATAAGGCCGCTTTTGCCTCAGCCTTAGAACAAATTGCCGGTAAACGGAAAACTGCTGTCTGTCCATGTTAAGGAGGATATATTTATGAATGTATTTGTAAAACTAGCCGAAGGATTTACCGGGATCGTATCCGCAGGAGGAGAAAACCTGATGGGCCTGATCACCGGAATTCTTCCCAATCTTCTGATCCTGCTCACCTGTATCAATGCCATCATCACTCTGGTAGGAGAGGACAGGGTCATGAATTTCTCTAAAAAACTGACCCGATTCCGCCTGCTCCGTTACACCCTGCTGCCTGTAATCTCCCTTTTCTTTTTGACCAATCCCATGTGCTATACTATGGGACGGTTCGTGGAGGAAGACCAGAAACCTGCCTTTATCGATGCCTGTTTCTCCTTTGCGCACCCTATCACCGGCCTGTTTCCACACGGAAATGCCGGAGAACTGTTTGTTTGGACCGGTATCGCAGCCGGCATTACAAAGCTCGGCTACTCCACTATGCCTTTGGCCGTGCGTTACCTGCTGGCCGGCGTCATCGTTATCTTTATTCGTGGAAATGCCACTGAATTCCTCACGAAAAAGATCATGGCAAAAAATAAAGGAGGTGCAGCAAAATGAAACCATCTGTAACGATCACAAAGGGCTCCAGCGGATGGGGCGGACCATTGACTGTCTATGAAACAGAAACCAGGAAAGTCGTCGCTTCTGTCACCGGAGGCTCCATTCATCCTCTGGCTGAAAAAATTGCGTCGCTGCTTGGTGTCCCGGTAGTGGATGCCTTTAACAATAAAGTGGAACCCGACACCATCATCATCGCAGTGGTAGACTGCGGCGGGACACTCCGGTGCGGTGTTTATCCGAAAATGGGAGTAAAGACCATCGATATCCACCCCATCTCCCCGTCCGGGCCGCTCAGCAAATATATCAAAGAAGATAATTTTGTCTCTGGCACTACACTGGACTGTATTACCCAAAGCGGTGAGGCTGTTCCATCTGAACCTGAAGTATCCGGGCAGGCTGTCCCAGAACCGGCTGAGATAAAAGAATCCTCCCCCGCCCCTGGAGGAAATCAATTTTTTAACTTTATTACCAGCATGGGCCGCGGCATTGGAAGTATTGTGAATGTATTTTATCAGGCCGGCCGGGACACTCTGGATATTGTCCTGAAAAACATTTTGCCGTTCATGATCTTCGTCAGCATCATGGTTGGTATCATCAACTATACCGGCATCGGCGATCTTCTGGCAAATGCCATTAAACCATTGGCCGGAAGTCTTCCAGGCCTTCTGGGGTTGTCCGTTTTCTGTGCCATTCCGTTCCTGTCCCCGGTCCTTGGACCCGGTGCGGTGATCGCACAGGTGGTAGGTGTACTCCTCGGTGTAGAGATCGGGAAAGGAACCATTCCCATCGCTTATTCTCTTCCTGCACTGTTTGCCATCAACTCTCAGGTAGGATGTGATTTTGTACCTGTAGCGCTGACCCTGGCGGAAGCTGAGGACGATACCGTGAGCGCCGGAGTACCCGCCATGCTCTTTACGAGACTTGTCACAGGACCTGCGGCTGTACTTGTAGCCTATCTGTTGAGTTTCGGGCTTTACAGTTAATATCAAATGTTAAACGAAAAAACAATCAAACTGCGAAACCTCCTTCAGCAGTTTGATTGTTTTTAGATTCTGTTATATTTTTTCTTTCCATGCGCTGATAAGCTGCCTGAATTCCGGCTCATCCTGTAGAAAATGAAACTCCTCATTTTCAGGGTCTTCAAATTCGCTTAAGATCTTTGGAAGTATCGACTTTCCAAAATGGTCCGTGCTGGACTTACTGCCTGTGTATCTGTACAGCGGCGATTGGCCCGGCTCCCATTTTTTAAGAATCGCCGGAAACATATCTTTCAGTATGGTGATACACTGACCAATGTCTTTCCTTGCGAATGCAAGCTGAAACTGCGCTGAGTAAGACCCATAGTCCCACAACCCAAACAAACGCACTACCTGCCTTGATATATCAGCGATCTCATCTGCGTCTTTGGGCCTGTTCTCTTCAAAGGCTATGGTCATCAAATCCATCAGCGCAACCTGGATGTCATTTAATCTCTTTAAAAGTCTGCTTTCCAGGACACGGCCCGCATCCTCCCACTGTTTCTGTTTCATATACAGCCTTGTCCGGATCTGGTTCTTATCCATCATTGACTCCTCCGGCAGCTCCTTAAGGAATATTTCTGCTCTGTCATATTCCTCGCGGTCTATATACTTAAAGATCAGCAGGGAACGCGCCCGGTCCCTGACCTCTGCATCGGTGCTCTGGGCTGCCCGTTCATACAGTTTTTCAATATCATTCTTGAAATCAGTACAGTCCTCCTTGGAGTAAATACCCAAAATTCCTTCCAGTGTGACCGCAACATTCAAGATCAACGGATCACAGGATGGATACTCCCGTACTTTTTCCATTCCCATATGAAATGCATGCTCCGCTCCGTTGCTGGAAACATCCGCTGCCAGTTCATTGAGAAAATCTGTGATTTCCTCTTTGGTTGGTTTTTCTTTAAAGGACAGAAGGGTATTCAGGTCTGTCTCCAGTAACCGCGCCAATGCAGGGAGCAGTGTAATATCCGGATAGGACACTGCTTTTTCCCACTTGTTGACCGCAGGGGCGGAAATCCCCAGCAGGGAAGCCATCTGTTCCTGGGTTAAACCTTTTTTTATCCGCAGTTCCCGAATCATTTCATTGATCTTCATAAGCCCATCTCCTTTTCTCTTTTCATTGTATCAGCCCGATGAACCACCTACAATTGAATCCTTTTTTATTTTTCCTCAGGAGAATTTAACCAATGGTTAAAATGATGATCAATAGAACAAAGTGGGCAAGCCCGCTTCAACGCCCCAACCCCTCCCTCACTCTTTGAGGGGCTTGACAACTTTGCGTGCCAGATGCAATTTGCCGCAGGCAAATAATTTCCTTACGCATCTGTGCACAACCCGCGGAGCGTTTTTATTTCATAGGGAAGGTCATAGAACTTTCCTATGGAAGAAAGAAAAAAACTGCCTGTAAAAACAGACAGTTTTTCAAAATTCTTATAAGCGGGTGATGGGAATCGAACCCACGTGATCAGCTTGGAAGGCTGGAGTTCTACCATTGAACTACACCCGCATCTTTCAGACAAGTAATAGTATAGCAAAACTAAATACAAAATGCAAGAACTTTTTTAAAATTTCTTAATTCTTTTTATTGCCTGTTTTACAAAACATGCAGTCCCAAGGCTTGCCGCTGATACAAAAAGAAACAACACGGGAACCGAAATACCTGCTTCTAGAATCTGTCCGAACAAAAACTGTCCGGGAGGTATCGTGGCTGTCGCCGCTGCCGTTGAAAACGCACTGGTCTTTCCGATCATAGATCCGGGGACTGCCTGCTGCATGTAAGTCAATGAAATCACATTGGACAGGCCAAGGGAAAGCATGACAGCAAAGCCGCCTGCCCCAAAAGCACATATATTAATGAGCGGGCTTTGGAACGCAAATCCGGTCAGACACATGAAAAGAAACGAAACCGGCATCAGGTAAAGCACTCTGTGGATCACAGCCATGGAAAAACTCTTGGGAAACACACTGATCAGTACTCCCCCCGTGATCATCCCAAGCACTGTGATCCCCTCCACAGATCCATAGACTTCTGAAGAAAGACCCAGCACATTTTTTACAAAATGCGGTGCTGCTACGGAGAAAACCGGAACAATGAACAGGTTGGACAGACTGTATGAGAAAATAATCCTTAATACGATCGTTTGACATTTTTTTAAGTACAAAAACCCTTGATACATTTCGTTCACACTGTTCAAAAAAGAGATCTTGTTTTTGGAACCGCTCTTTTTTTCCGGCAGATGCAGAAATCCTTCCATCAGCGCTGAGGCAAAGAAGCTGATTGCATTTAAAACGACGATCCAACGAATCCCCAGAAAACCATACAGCATCCCCGCAATGACGGGTCCTGCAAAATTGGCAGCGGATCCGATCTGCTGTACAATGCCATTGGCCCGGTAAAGCTGTTTTACTGAAACAGACAGAGGGATGGAGGCTGTCACCGCCGGTGAATACACAGTACTTGCAGATGACAAAAGGATCATCGTGACAGCTATGACAGCTGGCCGGTCATGTCCTGAAAATAAAAAAACTGCATAACAGCTTATAACAATGCCGCTGAAGATGTCTGTACAGACCATGATCTTCTTTTTGCTGAAGGAATCTGTGATATTTCCAGCTACCGGCGCGAGCAGAACATATGGAAGCATAGAAATTGAAAGGATCGTCGCAAAGATACCTGGACTCCCGGTTAGCTCCAGTACATAGAGAGACATACAAAACCGCTGGATGGCACTGCCGAACAGCGAGATCATCTGTCCCGCCGCTATGATAACAAAATTTGCTTTATTCCCCTGTCTGCTCATTCCAGCTCATACTCCGTGCAAATCGGATATGTGCCGTCCTTACTGAGTGTAAGCTTAGCCCGTATACCATAAAGTGTCTTCAAATTCTGTTCTGTTATCACATCTGCAGGTGTTCCCTCAAACACCATCTGACCCTCCTTCATTCCAATGATATGGTCTGCAAACCTGGAGGCATGATTGATTTCATGGATCACCATGACAATGGTTGTTTGGTTCTTTTGGTTTAATTCTTTTAAGAGAGAGAGTATTTCCAGCTGGTGAGACATATCCAGATAAGTGGTTGGTTCATCCAGTACAAGAATTCCTGTCTGCTGCGCGAGCGCCATGGCAATCCAGGCCCTCTGCCTCTGTCCGCCTGAAAGAGAATCTGCCCTTCGGTCTTTCAGTGCCAGAATGCCTGTTGCCTCCATCGCCCAGCGGATCACCTGATGGTCATGTTCTGTCAGTCCGCCTACAGGTTTCTGATAAGGGAACCGCCCGTATGCCACCAGTTCCTTTACTAGAAGTCCCTCCGGTACCTGCGGGCTCTGGGGCAAAACTGCCATCTGTTTAGCGGTCTCCCTGGGAGCCTGCTTTTTAATCTCCGTACCGTTGATAAAGATCTCGCCCTTTTTGGGCTTAAGTATCCCGGCCACAGATTTGATCAGTGTAGACTTTCCGCATCCATTGCCGCCGACTACGATGGTGATCTTCCCGCCGGGGATATTCAGATTCAGCTTTGGTATGACGATGGTCTGCTCATAGGCGACAGTGATATCCCTCACTTGAATCTTTTGTTGTTCCATTTTACACCCTTACCTTTCTTTCATCAGGAGATAAACAAAATATGGCACTCCGATCAGGGAGATCATGATACCCGCTGGTATTTCCAGCGGTGAAAACAGATTCCTCGCAAGTGTATCCGCTCCCAAAACTAAAATACTGCTTAAACATGCTGCCGCAGGAATCTGTCTTTTGTGCACAGGCCCCACGAGACGTTTTGCCAGATGCGGTCCGATCAGTCCGGCAAACGCGATATTCCCGGCCACAGAAGTGGCACAGGCAGCCAGACAGACTGCGAGAACAAGGAAAACCTTTCTTTCCCTCTCCACTTGAACCCCTAATCCCATAGCCAGCTCATCTCCCAGATCCATCACATCCAGCGTTCTGTTTTTGTAAAAGACAATAAGGATCAGCACAATAATAATGGGCGCAGTCATGGCAACATACATCCAGCTGCTGCCCCACAGGCTGCCGCCAATCCATGCCAGAGCCTGATTATAGTCTCCTTTTGACATGTTCAGCTGATAAAGAGTGATCAGGGCATTGACCCCTGTGTTGACACCAATACCTGCCAATATCATTTTTACAGGCCTCACACTCCCATTATCCCTGGCCAGAAGATAAATACACAGAAAGCTTATAAAAGCACCAGCCGCTGCCGCTATGGGCATGAGCAGAACAGTGCCAAAGCCCAGTGCCGTATAATAGCTGGTGCTCTGTACAGAAATCAAAAGCACAACCGCAAGTGCCGCGCCTGCATTGATACCGATGATCCCGGGCTCTGCAAGATCATTTTTGGTGACACTCTGCAAAATACAGCCTGAGACAGATAATGCAGCTCCGGTTAGAACCGCCGTCACTGCTCTTGGGAGCCGCAGATCAAGTACAGCGATATTCTGCATGCCGTCCCCTTTGCCGAAAAGCGTCATTACAACATCTTTTGCCGTCATGGAGTAGCTTCCATACATTAAGGCTCCCACAAACACGGCCAGAAACAAGAACACCACCAGGGCCACTGCTGTACGCTGCCTTTTTTTCATCTGCTTTGCTCCTTTCTGATCAGCCACAGAAATACTGGCACACCTAATATAGAGGTAAACAGCCCTACCGGAGTCTCATATGGCTGGTTTGCCAGACGCGCGGCCAGGTCCGCCCATACCATCAGCACACTTCCGCCTAAGAAAGACAACGGTATCATTCTTCTGTAGTCATTGTCGAATATCTTTCTTATCATGTGGGGAATGACCAATCCAACAAAGGCGATATTTCCTGCGCTGGCCACACAGACGGCACAGACCGGAATCAGCAGAAGAATCGACCAAAGCCTGATCCTTTCGGGACGGACACCCAGTCCTGTGGCTGCCTCATCTCCAAGGCTCAGGATGTTGATGCTGCCTGCCAGAAAGAAAAACAGAATCAGAGAAATCCCTCCTGCAAATAGTAAAAGCCACACATGGCCCCATGTGATGGACTTAAATCCTCCCGCTACCCAAAACGCAAGCTCCTGGGAACGGTTTCCCAGAATCCCGATCAGGGAGGATAACGATAGAAAAAAGGTTCCCAGGGCTGTCCCCGCCAGCAGAAGCCTTGAGACACTTAAATTTGTCGTTCGCAGGCAAAATCCAAGCACAAGAATCCCGCCGAGAAAAGCACCTATGAGGGCCGATGCTGTCAAACCGAAAAGGCCGGATACTGCCGGTATTACACTTTCAGCTGCCACAGCCAGGGAGGCTCCCTGCGTCATTCCCATGATGGACGGCTCGGCCAGGGGATTCCTGGTCACCCCCTGCATCACAGCGCCCGCACTGGCAAGCATCCCTCCTGTCAATACAGCGGCGATGGCCCTAGGCAGCCTGACTTCCCTGATCAATTTTATATCCAGTGAATCCCCGCCTTTAAAGAGCGCCGAGGCCACCGTTTCAAACGGCAGCCTCTTTGCTCCAAGGGAAACAGCCAGCAGCACTCCAGTTATCAAAAGGATAACGGAAACTGCGGCAAACACAGAAACCCTTTTACTCATTCATCTTCTCCATTAAACCGTTCACTTCATCCAAAAATGAGAGACGCCCGATGGAACTGTATCCCTGGTTAAAGTAAGGGCTTGCGGGAAGCTCTGCCACATGTCCCTTCTTCACTGCGGGAAGCTCTTTCCACACAGAGTTTTTCTTTAAAGCTGCCATATCATCTTTGGTTCCCATGGCAAGAATATAATCTGCCTCAATGGACGCCAGCCCTTCATATGATACTACCGGAAGGCTGATATCCTTCTGCTCCGGCAGTCCTTTCGGTCTTTTTAATCCCATATCTTCATATAAGATACTTCCTATCCCGGCCTTGTCATACACAAAGATCTGGCCTCCACTGGCAAGGATGGAAAGGTAGCTTTTATTCTTTCCGTAGGATTTTTTGATTTCTTTTCCCTTTTCACGGGCCTTTTTCTTATAGTCTGCAAGCCATGCTTCGGCTTTCTCTTTTTTCTGCATGATATCGGCTACCTTGAGCACATCTTCTTTCCAGTCTGTCTGAGCCAGCTTCAGCATAACTGTGGGAGCCGCTTTGGAAAGCTGCTGATACATTTTTTCCTGAACTGAGGAAATAATAATCAGGTCAGGCTTTAACGCAAGAATCTTCTCAACGTCCATTTTGTCCTGCATACTGTAGCCCAGGATCTCAGCCCCGGATAGCTTCTTTTCTAAATAAGACGGAAACTTTGTATAGTCATACGCATCTGAGTTGGCGGTTCCGACTACAGAATAACCGAGGATAGAGAGGATATCACTGTTTCCGCTGATATCAACGATTCTCTTTGGATCTGCAGGTATTTCAACCTTTCCTTTGGCATCTGTCACAGTGATGGTTTTTGAATCCTCTTTTTTATCTGTCTGATCTTCTTTTCCTGAGCATCCCGCCAGCAATGCTGCCAGGGCTGCCAGAACTAAAATGACTGTAATGAACTTTAATTTTTGCGTTCTCATTGTACTTTTACCCTTTCTTCCTGTATACTATCCTTAGTTAGTTTTACCTAACGACTTCGCAACGTATTGTACCTAACCCCGACCCGCTTTTCAATTGATTTTTATTTTATTCATCCATTTGAATAAATCTGACACTCAATAAAATAACTCAGAAAGGAATCCATGAAATGACCATAACCTCCAGTAAAGCTTTCCGGGAGGAAGTGCTGAACCAGCTTTCATTTCAGCCGTCCTCCCATGGACACTGTACTTTATATCAAAATGTATCTGCACCGGAAAGCGGGTATTTTTTATTTTATTCCCGTCCTGGTTATTATGAGCTTGGAATCGCAGATTATACGATACCTAAGGATTTTCAGATCCAGTTTGACAATCCGGAATCTCTTTTGAGGTTTGGAACCGTATATAAGGGAAGTACAAAGTTCCAGCTGAAAAATCAACAGGTATCATCCTTTACTCCCTCTTCTTTTTTTGTGGCAGAAAAAAATCTGAAAGGAAAACAGGCCTGGCATCAGGGGCAGCATTTTCACGGGACAGAGATAACCGTCCACAAAGCCTTTTTGGACGAGATTGTTTCCGTGACTTTCCCTGATTCCCTTTCCCTGAGTGACTTTAAACAAAATCATACTTACCGCTATCTGCCCCATACTGTCATTTCCGTTATCCACCAGCTCAACAGCCTGTCTGTCTCCGGCCGTCTGTCTCCTCTTTTTCTGGAGAGCAAGATCCTGGAATGTCTTGCACTTCTGACAGAGGAAGTCAAAAAGCCTAAGGATAATATGTTTCAGCACCAGCTTGATTTCGGGTTGATACAAATTGGAAAAAAACGCAGCTTCAGGCTTACGGCCTCAGATATACAGGCCATTCAGAAGGCCCACGATATTTTGACGGAGCAGGCAGTTCATCCTCCTACCATTGAAGAACTGAGCAAGAAGGTGTTTTTAAACCAGCAAAAGCTGAAGGCTGGTTTTGTGAAGCATTATCATATGACCATCGGGGAATATACCAGCAGCCTGAGAATGGCAATGGCGGCTGGCCTTCTCTCTGCCACAGATCTTTCTGTCAGTCAGATCGCAAAAAGAACAGGCTACCGGTACAGCGGAAACTTTTCTAAGAAGTTTAAAAGTTATTATGGTGTTAGCCCTCTGGAATACCGCCGGTCCCAATAGAACTTGAAATTAATGAGATTTATGTCTATAATATTTCAGGAAAGGAAAATTTCATCATTTATTACACAAAAGAAAAAGAGGAGGATTTAACTATGATAAACGCTTATAAAGCGTATTGGAAACGCTATTTCGATTTTAAAGGAAGGACATCCCGTTCTAATTTCTGGTGGGCTATCCTGGGACAGCTTATTGTATCAATCATTGTCGGTTTTCTTGCAAGGATGTTAGATACAAACGCTGTTAACTCGCTGTGGTCACTGATCACTTTTATCCCCGGACTGTCATTGAATGTACGCCGTCTGCATGACGTAGACCGTTCAGGTTGGTTGGTTTTGCTTGCATATATACCGATCATTTTATTTATGGTCAGCTTAACCTTGACAACCGCATCCTTGCTGATGAATGCGGAAGCTGCTTCCGGCGGGTTTGGACTTGCAACCATTGTATTCGGACTTCTGGCCCTGATTGTTGCAATTTATTTTATTATCCTATTTGTAAAACAAGGGGTGCAGGGAGCTAACCGTTACGGTATGCCGGATGAGAACTAAGGATAATATATATTAACGCTATAGATTAGCAGAAATATTTTTCCTTCAAATATATTGAAATGGAAGTTCACTCGAATGTACCGCAGCATTTACAAATCATTATGCTGATGGGAAAGATTTAAGTACCATCAATTCTGCTTCCGGAACAAGAAAGAGAGAAAAGCTACAAAACTTTTCTCTCTTTCTCTATAATGTCAGATACTCTATGATTGTCCTTGATATAATCTGCAGCGGCAGCCTGGAAGTAACAAGAAATTCCTTAATGGCATAATCATACTTCGTATATCCTACTACATACACATCTGAATATTGATTTAACTCTGATCTTGGAAGACATGTACAGCTTACCACATTGGCTTTGTTTTCTTTGGCAAACTTAGCCGCCATTCCTAACTCAGGCGTACTGTTTTTTACCGTGAAAATTATAACCAGATCATCCTCTTTAAAGATTAGATTGGATCTTTTCATATGTTCGGAATCCCGCATGATCCAGACATTATATCCCAGCAGCTGAAGCTGCATTTCAAACTCTTCCGCTACCAGGACTGTAGCTCCCCTTGCCAGGAGATAAATCTTCTTTGCTCTTTTAATTCTTTTTACCACTTCCAGAATCGTTGGTACTTTCAGATTTTCAATTGTCTTTTGACATTCCAGCATAGATTTTTGAAAGATGGCATTCACCATCATTGACTCCTGATTAAATTCATTCTTAGCAGAAATTCTATAACGCAGTTCTGAGATGCCGTCAAATCCGCTCTTTCTTATAGTCCGGGAGACTGTAGCGGGAGATGTATAGCTTTCTTCTGCCATCTCGCTAATGGACTTTTCCGGTATCAGTTCTTCATTGTTATTAATATATGTAATTACAGATTTTTCGGCATCCGTAAGTGTCTTCCACTGATCTTCTTCTAAACGAATTATCATAAGATTTTACCTCCTGCTACTATGTTAACACTGCAGAACCTAAGGAAGCAAAATTATTCTCCAAATGCTACTCTATAATCTTCTTTAAAATCTCTTCCTTCTTTGGCAATAATGGAAGGATTGGTGGTCACTCCACAGATAATCCCCATCTCATTTGCCTCTCTGATCTCATCAACATTTGCAGTATCTAAAAAAAATTTCATTGTTTTTCGTCTTTTTTAATAGGTACATGCTCCTCCGGTCAGATTTAAAGACTGCCCGGTCATATATTCAGAATCTTCCGATGCAAGAAACAAGACCAGATTGGTAACATCCTGGTAAGTACAAAGTCTTCCGAGGGGAATATTTTCCTTGAATCTCGGCATTACTTCTTCCGGTGTTATATGTTTCTTTTTAGCATAATCGTTGACCTGTTTATCCCACATAGGAGTCAGGATAACTCCGGGACAGATACAATTAACCCGTATATTTTCCTCTGCAAACTCTGTTGCTATCGACTGAGTAAGCCCCCGGATACCAAATTTGCTTGCACAGTATGCCGCGTATTGATTTGTTCCCTTTTTTCCCGACTGAGAAGAAAAATTAATAATACTTCCTCCATGCCCCAGCATTCCTTTTACCGCTGCCTGACAGCACAGAAATGTACCTTTTAAATTAACCCTCATTGTTTGATCCCACACCTGTTCACTGTCTTCTGCCAAAAATGGCTGGATTACGGAAATACCCGCACAGTTGACCCAGATATCCAAGGGCCTGAAACATTTTTCCGCTTTCTCCGCTACTGCCATGACTGCTTCTTTCTCTGATATATCTGCCGGCGCCGCATCTGCCGTGCCTCCTGCTTTCCGAATTTGTTCTGCCGTCTTCTCCGCTGATGCTCCGTCCAGATCAATAGCCAGCACATTAGCTCCCTCTTGTGCCAGCCTTAAAGCGCATGCTTTTCCAATTCCGCTCCCCGCTCCAGTAACTGCGGCTGTCTTCCCTTTCAGTCTCATGTTTTTTCTCCTTCCTTCTCAATTACTAAAAATCTGTAATGTGTTTTTCTCCATAGGCTGCCTTCCAGTCAGAATCAAATGTCTCCAGACTTGTATCCGTGAGCGGATGTTTTAACATATCTTCCATAATCTGAAGAGATACGGTAGCACTGTAGCTCCCGCTCAAAGCAATATCAAAAACCTGCTTCGTATTTTTAAAAGATGCAGCCAATATTTTGGCAGATAGATGATGTTCCCTGAAGACCTTTGTCAGATCTGCGGCCGTTTTGATCCCATCTCCCCCATGATGATCAATCCTATTTACATAAGGGGCAACAAAGTCTGCACCTGCCATGGCCGCTATGAGTCCCTGCTTAGCCGACACAACCGCTGTCGCTGTCACTTGAAATTCTCTGGATTTTAATTCCATAATCGCCTTTATTCCTTCTTTTGTTGCTGGAATTTTCACATAGAAATTTTTACCCAGCTCATCCTTCATCCGCTTTGCTTCCTCTATCATACCTTCTGCCTTATGTGCCGTTACCTGAGCATGCAGCATCTGATCTTCTCCTATAATGCTTCTGATTTTTTTTAAAGTCTCAAAAAAATCTGATTCTTCTCTGGAGATGATTGATGGATTCGTTGTCACTCCACAGACAGGATAATACCCTGCCGCTTCTTTAATTTCTGCTACATTTGCTGTATCCAATAATAGTTTCATAAACTGCCTCCTTTATTGATTATCTTGATACATTAATTATAAGAAACTGAAATAGAAAAAGTTTTCTCAACAGTAAGCTTCAAAAATAAAACAAACAATAAAAAACAGCGGGGCTCCTACGTTTTGGACATGGAAATCTCTCTGGAAACAGCTAAACAATATTTTCAAAATATGAATCCATACTGCTAAGTGGTTAACTTCAGTTATTAAGAACAAAGTGGGCAAGCCCACTTCAACGCCCCAACCCCTCACTCTTTGAGGGGCTTGACAACTTTGCGTGCCAGATGCAATTTGCCGCAGGCAAATAATTTCCTTACGCATCTGTGCACAACCCGCGGAGCGTTTTTATTTCATAGGGAAGGTCGTAGAACTTTCCTATGAAAATAAAGAGACAGCGAGGGCAATCGCTGTCTCCTTTTCAACATCTGTTTTTCTGTGGAGAAAAACTATCAGGTGTTTTCATATATAATTAGAATGTGAGAATATTTCGGAATTTATCCCCTTTTATTGACGATTCCAGAGCATCTTTTATATTTTCTGCCGGATAGACTCCACTGATAAACGGTTTTAAGTCAATAACTCCCCCGGATACCATCTGGGCCGCTCTCATGAAATCTCTGTCGTTGGAATTAGCTGTTCCAAGAATCTGCACAGATTTTCCATGTACCCAGTTTGGATCAAACGGAATCGGTTCTGCCGGATGAATAGAACTGTACAGCACAATTTTCCCTGCATTGCTGACACACTTAAACGTATCTTCTACAACTGCCGGTATCGGTGTCGTGTCAAAGATTACCTGGGCTTTGATGCCTCCAGTCAGTTCTTTCACCTTCTGTTCTAAGTCATCCTTTGCCGGATTAATAACGGCTTTTGCTCCAAGGGATTTAGCCATTTCAAGCCTTTCTTCATTTACGTCAGATACAATGACTTTCGCACCTCTTTTTGTACAGACAGCAGTGTGAAGCAGTCCCATAATACCGCAGCCAATAACCAGCACTGTATCTCCGAGTCTTACCTGTGCTGTCTCTACACTGTGCACCACGCAGGATACAGGCTCAATGATACACGCTTCTTCCGGAGTAACGTTACTGTACTTAAACAAACAGTCTGGAGAAACCAGAAGATATTCACTGAATCCGCCCATGCCTCTATAAGGAAGGCCCGGAAGATGTGCACTGTGGTCAAAATGCTCACAGCTCTGTTCATTTCCGGTCTTACAGTAATAACAGCTTCTGCAGGGAAGTGTTACCCCTACAACCACCTTATCCCCAACGCTCCATTCGTCCCGGTTTACTTCGTCTCCCATCTCTTCAATATGTCCTGCAATCTCATGTCCTCCGATGAAAGGGAACTCTACTTTGTTGACTCCTGTATAAACCCTCTGCTCCCATGTGCAGATTGCCGCTGCATCGACTTTAATCAAGACCTTATTTCCTGATGCCGAAGGCCTTTTGCACTCTTCAATTTCCACCTGCTTTTTATCCGTAAATACGGCTGTTTTCATTTTGCTGCTCACAATCATTCCTCCTGTCTTAGCCTAAGATACCTGCCAGCCCTAATACCCCGCCAATGATAACAAGAATCAGCATTACATAGGTAGATTTCAATTTTTTATTTTTTAATAAATATAAGGTCAGCAATGTGATTCCCAAAGGGATCATGCCTTTTAATAATTTATCCAGAACATCTGCCTGAAGAGCCAGCTTGGTAGCTCCAACCTTAATGTTCATATGGGATTCGGCAGTTACGTAATTTGCTGTCAAAGATCCAAGCACCGTAGCTCCCATAATGGATGCCGCTGAGATCAGCTGTTTCATTTTACCTCCGCCGAGGATTGCCTCAACTCCGGTTTTTCCTGTCTTATATCCCCTCATATACATAAAGTAAGCGATGGGAAGCATGATGCCTGCCATTAAAGCTGCAAATGCAAAAGCTCCCATAACATTTCCTCCTGAAGCAATACTGATACCTACTGCCAAAAGTATCGGCTGCAGGGTTCCCTGCCACAGGGTATCACCTATTCCTGCCATGGGTCCCATCAGACCTGTTTTTACACTGTTAATCGCATCATCTGTAACATTTGCACCGTTGGCGCGTTCTTCTTCCATTGCCACGACCATTCCATTAATAATTCCTCCAAAGTGAGGCTCTGTATTATAAAATGACATATGGCGTTCCATAAACTTCTGCTGTTCTTCCTTATTGCCAGGATATAATTTTTCCGGAAGATGGGACATAGACTGAAGAACTCCACTGGCCTGGAGACGTTCATAGTTATAATTTGCGTGTGAAAAAAAGGTCCATTTCCAGAATGCCTTCAGCACGTCTTTTTTACTTAAGTGGATTTTCTTATCTTCTGCCATTTTTATTCCCCTCCTTTATTCGAAATCGTCATCAAGATCATTGCCGAAACCGCCTGCTGTTGCTGCTGCCGTCTGCTTTTCCTCTGCCAGAGCTACTACTCCGGTATAAATATAAGCAACGATACCTGCGATGATGGCAATCGGCATAGTATCCAGATTCAAATAAACGGCAATGATAAATCCAAGCACATACCATAACAGAATTCCCGGTTTGCTGATTGCTCTCAGATTCATGGCGATACCGATGGCCGGTAGCAGCCCTCCAATGACTTCCAATGCTTGAAGTGGCCGCCCGCTCAGCGCGTTGATAATGTTTGTAACCATCTCAGACCCAAAGTAACAGCCCAGGGCTACCGGTATACATCCGATAACAAAAGCAAAAACTTGAGGCGGTACAATATGCAGAAATTTAGCCTTCTTCATATTCCCTTCTTCTGCCGCTTTGTCGATCATATGTACAAAGAATACATCTACCGTCATATGGATGACCCAGATGATTGTTCCCAAAAGACCAATAGGTACTGCCAGTGCGATAGCTGCTGTCGGTTTCACTTCTGCTGCCATGGCCAGAGCCGTTCCCAGTGTACCTGCCAGACCGGGATCAGTGGGAGGTGCCCCTCCTGCTGAAATATAAGCGATGAATGGAAGCTGTATTGCCGCGCCTATGATGGCACCCTGAACCGGATCTCCGAGAATAAATCCCACTATGACACCAGATACCAGCGGCTTTTGAATGATTGTGCTTCCCAGACAAGTCAGCCACGGTGTTCCATTGATTCCAAGGTAATACACGATTCCGATGAGAACCGCCTGAACAACTGAAATACTCATAATTTTTCCACCTTTCTTTTTCTTAATATTTACGAGAGTCTTACCTCTTTTTTCAACACAGAAAATGTCATAATAACTTTGCTACATCAACTTTTGCATCTTCCGCTATAATCTGGATTTCTGTACGGCACCCGCTGTCAACAATCTTCTTTAGAATCTCCCGTTCTTCTTCTGAGGCTGAAATGTTTTTATAAAATTTCTCCCGCCCGCTGCCTGCTCCCATACCGCCAATATTTAAGTGTCCAAACTGGATTCCCCGCTTGATTAACATTAAAACTGTTTTAGGATACTTGACCAGAATAATAACTTTATCATCAGGCTTAAATCCTTTTTTAAGCCTTGCCACTGCCTTCTGTACTGTAAATACTCCAAGACCTACATTTCCGGGAACAGCATTTTTTAATACGGTCTTCATGAACGGATCAGCCGCTGTTTGGTCATCAATCACCATAATTTTGTTGGCACTTGTAAAGTTCAGCCACGATGTCATCACCTGTCCGTGGATCAGCCTGTCATCAATCCTTGTCAATACAACTCCCTGCATTTCTATTCCTCCTAAATCTCATCCATTTCTGTGTCATCCGGCATTTCCTCATACTGCTTGTGCAAAAGAACCACCGGCTGATTTCCTGCTTCCTCACATAGGTCAGCCAGCTCATCTAAGTCGCATTGATCTCTCATCATCACAGCCTGTACCACCATTCCCATGCTGACTCCTGCGATCGCTTTAAGATTCTTTGTGTCCGCCATGCATTTCATCACCATATTGGATGGACTCCCGCCTAAGATATCCACAAATCCCAGCACTCCGTCCCCATCCTCCAGCTCTTTTACTGCCGTCCTGATTTTTTGCTCAAGCTCATCTATTCCGTCACCGTGATACAGTCCGATGGTCTTAACCTGGTTTTGTTCTCCAGCGATCAGTTCCACCGCGCTTAACAGTCCTTCTGCAAATCCTCCATGGGCTGCAATCAAAATTCCAACCATTGCCGTTCCTCCTTTTCTTTTATAAATCCATCATAACAGGGCAGGACTGAAAATGTTTTCTTGTTAAGGCTGGCTCTGCTGATGTATATCAGTTGAAATATAGGAGAAATGAATGTTTTTGCATAAAAAAAGGGTGTGGAAACCCAGGATTTCCCTTTTCACACTCTTTTTTATTATCTATTTATTTACTTTTTTTACAATTTATATATACATATCAAAAAATAAAATATATAATGAAATTGCTGTCGATTCTTTCCAGCTGAAAGGAGGTGGCACAGTGGAATACATACTTCGTTTTCTTATGTCAGTCATATCATCTATAGTGAATTACTACATCCATAAATGGCTGGATCATAGAAGAAAAGACAGTTAATAAAAACCCCCGGAGACCAGTCCTCTCCGGGGGTTTTTCTGTCACAGTGGACATACTTCTATTTTCTTACTGCTTTTATGATACCCTTTTTAGTAATTATTGTCAACAGTCATTTTAGTCCATCCTCAAAGATTCAAGTAATCAATCAGCGTTCTTGCAATGATCTGCAATGGAAGCCTGGATACGATATCAAAGTCCTCGATGGTCTTGTTTCTCTGGTTATATCCCAGGACAGACAAGTCTGAATAATCTTCTAAATCTGTCTTTGGCAGGCAGCAGCAGGTCACCACATTTGCACCTACCTTCTTCGCATTCTGGGCAGTCAACAGCAGCTCCGGCGTACTGTTCTTTATAGAAAAAATAATGATCAGGTCACCCTGCCTGAACAGTTTATCCGACTTTTTCATAACCTCTGAATCTGACAGCATATATGCATTATACCCAAGCAGCTGAAGCTGCAGTTCCACATCTTTGGCAATCCATGCGGTAGAACCTCTTGCAATGATATAAATCTTCCGCGCCGTCTTAATAAAACGTACTACCTTGAGGATCGTCTCCGCTTTCAGTATTTCGATGGTTTTCATGCACTCTGTGACAGACTTCTGAAAAATTTCGTTGACAATCTCTCCCTCCACCATATCTTCTATCTTTGCAGAAAGTTTATAGCGCAGCTCCGAGAGACCGTTATAACCACACTTCCTGACAGCCCTTGAGACAGTCGGAGGAGAGGTGAAACTCTTTTCGGCGAGTTCAGTGATCGTCAGCTTTAAAAACTGATCTTCATGTTGATTGATATACTCTATAACCTGCCGTTCGGCTTCTGTAAGCTGATTCTCTAAATCTTCTGTAAACTTAATTATCATATTTGGCTTTTCTCTCTTCCCGATTCTGTATAATAATACTAACTCATTATATCAAAATTTACGTTAGATTAAATTACACAAATTAATTTTTTTGTTTTTTTAATCCACTTATTAAAATTAACAAAGAGGTTAAAAAAATAGCAACACTTATTACAAATGCAACATTAACAGGAAAAAGTGTTATTAAATCTACCACTGATGTTACAGAGACTTCTCCTTGAGATAAAAGTTTAATAGAAAACAAAAAATCTAAGCCATATAATTCTAAAGATAATACACTTCCACTAATGATCATTCCTAAAAAACCATATTTTATTTTACTACTCATTATTTTCACTCCATTCATTCAATGGACTAAAATATAGACCATCTATTTTTTGTTAATACTACAAAATATGTTTCTATTTATAAATTTATTCTAAATCATTTATATTTTTATAATTTACTACCAAATAGTAAATAATAATAAAATTCAAAGTGACATTCAGCGCCAGCACAAGCAGACACAGGACCTTCAGAATCCGGTTTTGGGGATAAGTAAATTGTACATTAAACAATACCATGGTAAAAAACCAGCTGAGACTGAAGATCAGGAAAATATTCTTTGTTCCGTCTTCCATGAACTCCAATGCTCTTACCGGTTTCTTCCTGATCCATGAGACAAAGAAAATACTGCCAGAAACTTTAATTTGGAATTTTTCATATACAAAAAGCGCATCTCATTTAGAGACGCGCTTTCCTAATATATTATTTTTATTCGTCTGCTTTTCCTTCAGATCCGAATAACTTGATCTTTGTGATCACCATGTCTTTGATCGCCTCTGTACCAGGAGCGAGTAATTTACGTGGGTCAAATCCTTTTCCTTCTCTGTCCTTGCCTGCTTCAATGTATCCGCGTGTAGCTTCGGCAAATGCAATCTGGCACTCCGTGTTTACGTTGATCTTTGCAACTCCGAGAGTAATTGCTTTTTTGATCATGTCATCAGGGATTCCTGTACCACCGTGCAGTACTAAAGGCATGTCTCCTGTCAGCTTCTGGATCGCATCCAATGTCTCGAAGCTTAGGCCTTCCCAGTTTTCAGGGTATTTTCCGTGGATGTTTCCGATTCCCGCTGCTAGCATCGTAACACCTAAGTCAGCGACCGCCTTGCACTCCTCAGGATCAGCACATTCACCTTTTCCGATAACTCCGTCTTCTTCTCCGCCGATAGAGCCTACTTCAGCTTCGATAGACATTCCCTTTCCTCTTGTTACCTGAACCAATTCCTTGGTTTTTTCAATATTCTCTTCGATCGGGTAGTGTGATCCGTCGAACATAACAGAAGAAAATCCTGCTTCGATACAAGCATTACATCCTTCATAAGAACCATGGTCTAAGTGAAGGGCAACCGGAACGGAAATATTTAATTCTTCCAACATTCCATTTACCATTCCAACCACTGTCTTATATCCTGTCATATATTTTCCTGCACCTTCAGAAACACCTAGGATCACCGGAGATCTTGTCTCTTCTGCTGCCAATAAGATTGCCTTTGTCCACTCCAGATTGTTGATGTTAAACTGTCCTACAGCGTAGTGTCCGGCTTTTGCCTTATTTAACATCTCTTTTGCTGATACTAACATGATAAATCCTCCATAATTCTTTAATGAATTGTTATTTTTTTCACATCAAACTTATTATATCCTATTTGGCCAAGTTGCGCAAGTCACAGGGTCCCCAAAAAAGCCGGGGCTTACAGGCAAAACGTACTGCATTTGTTCCAGCTGTTCCATCTCTTATATCCGTATGAGCAGCATATACAGCACTGTTCCCCCGGCAATGCTGACCAGGGTGTTCCTTTTCCAAAGATGCAGGAGAATGACTGCCGCTCCTGCCGACAGACTCCACAGCTTTTGCTCCTCTCTTATAAAACCAAGGCACATGACTGCCGCAAGAACAAGCAGCGATGGCAGTAAAAACCGGTCCGGTCCCAGCAGAATCAAAAAAAATACTGAAACGGCCAGCCCTGCTGCCGCTGCCCCGTGCTTTTTGGAATTTTTCCACTGGTCCAGAAAAATCACCAGAAACAGTGCTGTCATAGAGAATTCGATGCCCTTAAAATCAAACGGAAGCAGCCCTCCGGCCAGCACCCCAATCAGGGAACCAGCTGCCCAATAAGTCTGATCCAGCGCTGAGATCCAGAACATGATCCTGGGTTCCGCCTCTGCTTTTTCGTCCGGAATGGAGCAGAGGACCGAATACGTCTCATCTGTCAGAGAGAATACCATATAAGGATAATATCTGCCCATTTTCCGGAAACGTTCCACGAATGAGAGACCATAAAACATATGTCTGCCATTGATAAACAGCGTTGTCAGCGCCACAAGGCCCAGGGGCGCTCCGGCTGCAAGAAAAGACACTAATACAAACTGCATAGATCCGGCATAAATAAACAGGCTTGCAGCCAGTGTCCAGAATGGCCCGTATCCTGTCTTTGCCATGAGGATGCCGAAAGCAATGCCCAAAAATATATATCCGAAGAATACCGGTATGGATTTTTTGACTGCATATCTGAAATATTCTTTCGTGTTTTTCACTGTTGCTACCCCTCCAGGCATTAAATAATCCTTTCCAGGAGGGCCACAGATGCCATGGCATCCTCCGCATAGTAGTCGGCTCCGATATTTTTTGCAATATCTTCCGTGAGCACTGCTCCTCCCACCCAGATCGGACAGGTACAGTCTTCCTCCCTGAGTCTTTGAATGGTTTTTTCCATAGATACGACCGTGGTTGTCATCAGTGCGCTCAGACCGATGGCTTTCGGCTGATACTTGTTCCATGCCTCCGCCACTTTTTCAATCTTCACATCTTTGCCCAGATCGATAACACGGTATCCGTAGCTTTCCAGAACGACTTTGACAATGTTTTTCCCGATATCGTGGATATCTCCTTCTACGGTAGCCATAAGGACCGGTCCTTTTTCTTCGTTTGCGCCGGCGCTGAAGCACTTCTTTACAACCTCAAAGGCTTTCTTTGTCGTCTCTGCCGACTGGATCAGCTGAGGAAGAAAGATCTTTCCGGTCTCATAATCCTTTCCAACTACATTCAGTGCAGGAATGATCACTTCATTGATCAGTTCCAGCGGTTCTTTCTTTTCCAGTTCTTTTCTCGTCTTTGCCTCCACTTCCTCCTTCAGTCCGTGGATGATAATGTCATGGAGCGGGAATTCCGTCTGAACCGCTGTCTTCGTCTCTGCCGTATTTGACTGATTCCTGATGTAGCTTTCACTGTCGATATCTTTATAAAACAATACATGGAACGCATCGATGGTGCCCATCAGCTCCCTGTCCAGCGGATTGATGATCGGCAGATCCAGTCCGGCCTGCATGGCAAGTGCGAGAAATGTCCGGTTTAAGAGCGGACGGTTCGGAAGGCCGAAGGAGACGTTGGAGACGCCCAAAACAGTATGGACTCCCAGCTTCTTTACCATCTCGATGGCTTTTAACGTTTCCTTTATTTCCTTTTGCTGTGCAGAAGCCGTCAGGGTCAGGCAGTCGATGATGATCTCTTCTTTCCCGATGCCGTATTCAGCCGCCTTCGCAATGATTTTTTGTGCTATCTCAAACCGCTCTTCTGCTTTCAGAGGAATCCCCTCATCTAAAGTCAGACCGATTACAACGCCCCCGTACTTTTTCACAATAGGAAAAACAGCTTCCATGACTTCATCTTTTCCGTTGACAGAATTGATCAGCGGTTTCCCGTTGTAATACCGGCATGCCAGCTCAATGGCCCGGGCATTGGAACTGTCGATCTGAAGCGGAAGGGTGATCACTTCCTGGAGAAGTTTTACCACATGTTTCATCGTCTCCGGTTCGTCGATGCCCGGCAGGCCCACATTTACATCCAGCACATCGGCTCCCGCCTCATCCTGTTTGATCGCCTCCGATACGAGTTCATCATACCGTTCTTCTTTCAGGGCCAGCTTCAATTTTTTCTTTCCCGTCGGATTCAGCCGTTCCCCGCAGACAATGACCCGGTCTCCGAATGTGACGGTTTTTGTCTGACTGGATACTCTTGTCTTCTTTTCAATCTTTCTCGGAGCCGCTTTTTTCGGAGCTGCGGCTTTTAACTTCCTGATAAATTCGGGAGTCGTCCCACAGCATCCTCCCGCAGCGGAAATTCCGTCCTGTAAATATCCCTGCATCAGCCGGGCATATTCATCGCCGGTCACATGATAATGAGTCTCTCCATGTTCCAGACACGGAAGACCTGCGTTGGGCTGGATCATCACAGGCACAGAAGATACACTTAAAATTTCTTCAATGATCGGCCCGAGTTCTGCCGGTCCTAAAGAACAGTTGACACCCAGCATATCCGCTCCCAGCCCCTGCACCGTATTTACAAAGGTGACCGGATCATTTCCGGACAGCGTCCGCCTGTTCTGCTCAAAGGTCATAGTCACAAAGACCGGCAGGGACGTATGCTCTTTCACCGCCAGAATACCTGCCTTCACCTCATACAGATCGCTCATCGTCTCAAAAAGGACTGCATCCACATCGTCCTTCACCGTTTCCACCTGCGAAAGAACAATGTCATAGGCCTCATCAAACGTAAGGGTACCCATGGGTTCCAGAAGCTGTCCGATGGGACCGATGTCGAGTACGATATAGGCATCATGCTCACGTCCTGCATTTTTTCTTGCCTCATTTGCATTGGAAACCGCGGCACGCAGCATATCCCGGTATTCGTACTTTGACTCCTGCATTTTCAGTTCATTGCATCCGAACGTATTGGTCGTGATAAAGTCCGCTCCGGCCTCAAGATATTTTTCATGGATGGAAATGATCAGCTCCGGCCTGTCAATATTTAATTCTTCAGGGATATCTCCGGCACGGAGCCCTGCCTCCTGAAGCTGGGTCCCCATGGCTCCGTCAAATATGAGTAAGTCTTTTCCGATTCTGTCTAGTAACATCTCTGGCCTCTCTTTCTAAATACACAGTCTTCTCTCATCACACACTGTCCGCACTGTTTCTTCCTCTCAGGCGTGCCGATACCTATGAGACCCAGCATGGATTTCTGGGGAATCATCAGATGATCGGGCGTAAGCGTGACCCCAAGAGTTTTCCCGACATCGAGCACTCTTGCGATCTCCCGGTTGAGGGACAGCGGAATATCACCATAGCCTGGACAGAGGCGGTATGATCTGTTTGGATACCCCAGCCCTTCTTCATACTCGTCGCAGTAAGCTTCCAGATAAGCGCTTCCCACCGCATCCATAACAGCCGCTTTTGTCATGTTGCTCTTTTCGTAGTATTTTACCTTCCGCTCCAGGGTGACTCCAAGAGTTGCTCCGATAAAAAGGCAGTGGCTGCACTGCAAAAAAGCCTCCCGGATCTGATCCCCGGGAAGAGACAGTCCCAATTCTTTTATCTGCGGCAGAGCTCCGAACAGTTCAAACCTGCGGGAAACAGCCTTGGGCTGGGAAACCTGTTTCACCTCCCGGATACATTCATCCAGCAGGCTTTCCATCTCATCCGTGATCTGCTGCCCCGTATGCCCTAAGTATTTCAGTGCATTTTCTTTAATCATGATTCAGCTCTTTTAACACCGTCGGAATATTTCCGAAGATCCTCTGCGCGATTTCGGGCTTATTCATCGTGTAAATGTGAATCCCGTCCACCCCGTTTGTGATCAGATCGATGATCTGGTGGGCTGCATAGTTGATCCCGATCTCCTTCATCGCTTCAGGATAATTGTAATAAGTCTCAATCATTGTGGAAAGCTGGAACGGAATGGAGCAGCCGCACAGTTTGGCCGTGCGCAAAAGAGATTTTGCATTCGTCACCGGCATGATCCCTGCAAGGATCGGAACAGTGATTCCTATTTTTCTCGCTTCTTTCACCAGCCGGTAATAATAGCTGTTGTCAAAGAAAATCTGGGTAATCAGGTATTCTGCTCCTGCATCCACCTTTTTTTTCAGTGCCTCCAGATCATCCCGGAAACAGTCCGCTTCCTGATGGACCTCCGGATAACATGCCCCGGAAAGGCAGAAAGATTCCCCGAAATTCTCCCTGATAAATCCGTTCAGTTCGCTGGCATAGTGAAACTCCAGATCCATTCCCCGGTATTTTTCTTCTTCTCCCACAGGATAGTCTCCCCTCAGTGACAGGATATTATCGACATTGTGCTCCTTTAATGCCCTGCATTCCGTGAGAATATCTTCTTTTGTGGATGTGATGCAGCTTAGGTGGGCTACGGACTCGATCTGATACTTATTTTTAATGACCGATGCGATCTCCACGGTCTTTCCCTTGGAAGACCCACCGGCTCCGTATGTAACACTGATAAAATCCGGGTCAAGTTTTGCCAGTTCCTCAATGGTATAATAGATGGAAGAAATATCCCCTTCTTTGCTCTTGGGCGGGAATACTTCAAATGAAATGGTAGCCTTTTCTTTTAGTAATTCTGATATCTTCATCTGCTTCTCCTTTATTCCTGTAATACATTAAAGCAATTTTATCATGTTCGATTTTCTCTGTCTATACAGAAAAAGCGATGCCTGCAGGGCTTTATAAAGCCTGAGCAGACATCGTTTTCTGCAGATTTTTCTATTTTTGAACTGCCTTAAAAGCTTCACTCAAATCTTCAAGGATATCGTCTATATTCTCCGTTCCGATGGAAAGGCGGATAGTATTTGGCTTTAATCCCTGTTCTTTCAATTCTTCCTCATTCAGCTGTGAGTGGGTTGTGGACGCCGGATGGATCACCAGGGATTTCACATCGGCCACATTGGCCAGCAGGGAAAAGATCTCCAGATTGTCGATAAACTCTTTCGCCGTCCTGTCATCCCCCTTGATCTCAAATGTAAAGATTGAACCTCCTCCGTTTGGAAAATATTTTTCATATAATCTCTTTTGTTCTCTGTCCTGTGTAACAGACGGGTGATGCACTGCTTCTACCTGGGGATGCCTGCTCAAAAATTCCACTGTTTTCAGCGCGTTTTCCACATGCCGCTCCACCCTCAAAGACAAGGTCTCCAATCCCTGGAGAAACAAAAATGCATGAAACGGAGACAGTGCTGCCCCCATATCTCTAAGCAAAATAGCACGGATCTTTGTGACAAATGCGGCTCTGCCCGCTGCTTTCGTAAAGCTGATGCCGTGATAGCTTGAATTTGGTTCTGTCAGGGAAGGGAATTTCCCTGATGCCTCCCAGTCAAAATTGCCGCTGTCTACAATAACCCCTCCAATGGCAGTCCCATGACCTCCGATAAATTTTGTTGCAGAGTGTACGACGATATCCGCTCCATACTCAATGGGACGGATTAAATAAGGAGTCCCGAATGTATTGTCGATTACAAGAGGTATCCGGTGTCTGTGTGCAATCTCTGCCATCTTCTCTATATCCGCCACATCCGAATGAGGATTGCCCAATGTTTCAATAAACACTGCTTTTGTGTTTTCTTTGACAGCTGCTTCCACGGCTCCATCCTCAAAAATGTCCACAAACGTTGTTTCCACTCCGAATTCCGGCAGCGTGTGGGCCAGAAGATTATAGCTTCCGCCATAAATATTTTTTGCTGCTACAATATGATCTCCGTTTTGTGCAAGGTTTTGGATCGTATATGTAATGGCTGCTGCGCCGGACGCTGTGGCAAGTGCCGCCGCTCCTCCTTCCAGAGCTGCTATGCGCTGTTCAAATACATCCTGAGTCGGGTTGGTCAGTCTGCCGTAAATGTTTCCGGCATCGCTTAAATCAAATCTGGCCGCTGCGTGCTCACTGTCGTGAAAGACATAAGAAGATGTCTGGTAAATGGGAACTGCCCTGGCGTCAGTAGCCGGATCAGCCTGCTCCTGTCCCACATGCAGCTGCAGTGTTTCAAATTTTAAATTTCTTTCCTCTCTGGATTTCTTCTGATACATGGTTTTGTCTCCTTTTCCTATATGATTGCTATGAATTGTTTTGTTGTATTATAAAAAGCATTTCATATAAAGTCAATAGGAAATTGGAATTTTATTTATTTAATATCTGCTTTATGAAACATTTTGAAAATTCGGGATATTTATTTAGTATAAACAAGGAGATATGAGTACTACGCAACTTTAACTCTAGCTCCTGGTTCTTTAGCTATACCTTCTGTATAATTATATGTTCCTCTTAATCTGACATCCGAATGCTTCTTTGTAATAGTTTCTTGTACATCATCGCCTTCCTGAAAACTATAAGAAGCTTTTTTGGCACTATTTAAATCAATCTCTGCATTTTGATTGCTGGGTACTGCTGTCAACTTCACCATTTCATACTCGCTTAACTGCTCCCCATTATTGTAAGTCTCTATTCTTTCAGGTCTTTTGGGAATAAAAGAATACTCAACTCTATTGTCTTCATACTCCGTAATTTGAATGTCTGCAAATTGACTAAGATCTTTCAGTTTATCAGAAATCACTTTTTGTATTGAATTTACTTCACTTGAAAACCTATCATTCTCAATTCTTTCAACTGAGGCTATTTATGACGTCTCAATATTATCTTTAATTAAGCAATTATCATTGCCATATACAATTGTTGGGAATAACATTCCAACACTTAACATCACTACACACCAACACTTTTTCCTCAATCTCATAATTCCTCCTTTCGGGACAACAGTTTTCTTCTTACAATGAATAATAAAAAAACATATGTTACAGCAATTAACCTTGCAGAACGAAACGGTTTATCTAAAACACGCCCAACCTGAAATCCATAATTCACCAACATATCTCTTACAAATTCGTTTAATACAGTTGTTAAAATTGGAATTTCTACAATAAACATTTCAATCACCATTTGCTTTTTTGAAACGGGTTTTAATATCTCCAAATATAACAAAATCCCAAACATTAACCCTAATATAAGATACATAACCGGTTTAGAAATCATTGCAATTGTAATATATTGTAGTTTCCTTTCTATTAAGAATCCATCTGCAATAAATGAATATAATCTACCAAATGCATAACAAAATATAATAAATACGAAACTCCAACATATATGATTCCCTAAGCTTTTTCTATCCATATTTATCCTCCTAATATATCTGAATATTATCATCTATATATGTAGTTGTAAATATATTTTCTATTTATATTCAATTTTTTATATTTCTGTAATTTAGATAAAACTTCTAAGTTTTATTTCATAATTAAACTTTCTGGAAATTTTAACTTGACCACTTCATTTTTGTCTTTTAGAATATAAAATTGATGATTTTGCCGTCTCTTGTCTATTTCTAAGTATACATCATTCATAAACAAATAAAAAAAGCAGTGCCGGAATCTTTTTCGTATCCGCACTGCTTTCGATATACCACAAGTTTAATTAATAAAAATCTCCCAAATAATCATAATGATAAAAATACAATCCGATATCTCTGAGTATTCCAAATCCAAAAAATATCGCCAGTCCCACATACAGCATCCACATACGGAACCGAAAAATCTCTCCGGTTCCCTTTCCGGTTTTCCTGACCGCTGCCCCGACGGCAAGCCACCCTGCAATTAAGACAAGATAGGTAAACGTTGGATTGCATTTCAGCGATGTCAAAAAATCAAGTCTTAAAAAAGCCAGTGCTGCCCTGGTCCCTCCGCAGGCGGGGCAGTAAAGGTTGGTGGCCAGTTTAAATATGCATGGGAATGTTGGGATGAATCTCCAGATCTTCTGCATCATTTAGATTTCTTCGTCCCAGTTGTCGCTTGTATCTACATCGTCCGTATCATCCCAGATATCATCATCGTCAGAATTGGTGTCATGGGTATCATACTTGTTGATGTAGCTTTCGTAATCGTCGCTTGCAAGATTTACAGCCACAAAGACAGTGATCATGATGGAGAGGACCAGCCCACAGATGCCGCAGATCAGACCTGCCACAGCCTTGCCGTCCTTCTTTCCCATGTATTTCGGGGAAATACAAAATAATACGATCGCAACGATGCCGAGGACAAATGACACCGGGAAACAGCAGCAGGCCAGGGCTATCGCCAAGACTCCAAGTACAAGAGAGACCGTTGCATAGTTGTTTTGAGGCGGCTCTTCCTGACTCTGATATGCGGGTCCGCCGGTCTGGCCTCCCTGATATCGGTAATCAGCCTGCCGGTTCTCCTGATAATAGTATCCGCTCTCACCGACTACAATCGTATCGGATGAAGCAGTCTGATTCTGGTTCTGCTCCGCTTCGGCTGCACTCCCGGCCTCAGTCTCTTCCTGAATGCACTCTTCCTCCGCCGGCTGTTTGATCTCTTCTCCCGTATAAGGGTCATATCTCTTCTCTTCCATATATTTTATGCTCTCCTTTCATTTAGGTATCTTATCATGCCGGGTCCCAGACTCTCGTTGGGTCTGGAAATAAAACCATGGGCCTCATAAAAGGCTTCTCTTCCCTTTGCACACATCAGATCCAGCATCATCTCCGTATCATCCTCCCTGATACTCTCCACGAAAGCAACCAGATTCTCAATCAGTTTGCTCCCCACTCCGGCCTTTTGGTAGTCCGGGTGTATCATGAGATCCTGAATATAGCAGATGACCGCTCCGTCCCCTACGATCCTTCCCATGCCGACGATCCTGTCATCCGCATAGGCCGCCACCACATAAAGACTGTTTTTCAGCGCCTTCACGGCCTGAGTTCTTGAGAGCTTTTTAAAGCCTACAGCTTCCCGGAGCCAAAGGTAGGTATCCACTCCGATGTTATTTGCAACTAGTGTAATCATCTTCATTCCTTCTATCTGTTGTAATTCATTTTGATATTATAACACGAAGCCGGGTTTTGTGATATAATTTAGTAAAAAAGTGAGGAGACTTTATGGATTTTGAAATACTCAACTTTATACAAACACATTTAAGAGCCCCGTTCCTGGATGATTTCTTCTCCAGGATCACACATTTAGGCGACGCGGGCACGATATGGATTCTGATCGCGGTTTTCCTTTCGTTCACAAAAAAATACAGAAAAGCGGGTGTCGGCATGCTCATTGCCATGCTGGTCACTTACATACTGGGAGATCATATCATCAAACCTCTCGCAGGCCGGGCGAGACCTTTTACTCACCGGGATATCGAACTGCTGATCCCGCCTCCGGGCCAGTATTCTTTCCCGTCCGGTCACACGGCTTCTTCTTTCTGTGCCGCCGTATACTTGTTTTTATACAACAAAAAGCTGGGAATCCCAGCTTTTGTCCTGGCAGCACTGATCGCGTTCAGCAGGCTTTATCTGTATGTACATTTTCCAACCGATGTCCTCGGCGGAATCCTACTGGGCACTGTCTGTGCAGTCTCTGTTTTCCGGCTGTTTGGACGCAATGGACACGTCGATGGAGCAGTCTGAAACATGATCTGAGTTGATGGACAGTCCGTAGTCGATGTGCAGCGCCATACTGTCCTCTTTCTCCTCAAAGTCGATCTTGCTTGTGTTAATCCCAAGCAGAAGACTTCCGAAAGGAGTGTCATAATAAGTGAGGTTTTCTTTTCCCCGCTCAAATACCATATGGGAGCTGCTGGCTCCCTTTTTTGTTACTTCCACGATTTTCGGGCTGATCTTGAGACGGTTTTTTACGACCTGGGAATCATCGGTCAGCTCATCATATATGACATAGTGCTTTCCATTTTTCAGATAATAATCCCCTGTCGTCATCAATTCGATGGGTTCTTCCGTGCCGGCATCCAGCTGAAGACCGGAAATATTGATAATCACTTCTTTGTTCATTTGTCTCCTCTAATACCTTTCAATATCTATAGGGTGTACTTTTTCCACATGACAGGGCAGAACCCGGTCCGCAAAACTCAAAAACTGGTCTTCCATATCGCTGACATAATAATGATACTCAGCTGTATGGCCGCTTTCCGCTTCCATCTCCCTTTCTCTCAGCAGTTCCTTCAGGGATTTTGCCGTCTCGTAGGCAGGATTAATCAAAGTCACATCGTCGCCCACAAAATTTTTGATAGGATTTTGAAGCAGAGGATAGTGAGTACATCCAAGGATCAGGGAATCGATCTGATACTGGTCAAACTCCCTCAAATATCTGGATACCATATCTTCTGTGATCCTGTCGTCGATCAGTCCCTCTTCCACGAGAGGCACGAACAGAGGACAGGCTTTTGTCACCACTGTTACATCCGGATTCAGTTCCCTTAAATACTTCCCATATTGGCCGCTCTTTACAGTGGCATTGGTCCCAATGATGCCGATATGGTGATTCTTCGTGGCCCTGGCAGCCGCAACGGCCCCCGGACGCACCATGCCGATCATGGGAACGATATATTCCTGCTGGAGCTTGTGCATGGCAAGGGCGCTGGCCGTATTGCAGGCTATCACGATAGCCTTTACATTTTTGCTCAGCAAGAAATTCACGATCTGCCTGGAATAACGGATGACCGTATCTTTCGACTTCGTACCATAGGGCACCCTGGCCGTATCGCCGAAATAGATCAGGCTCTCATCGGGGAGCTGTCTCATGATCTCCCGGGCTACGGTAAGCCCCCCGACCCCTGAGTCAAACACTCCGATGGGTGCATTGTCATGTACATTGCTCATTTTTATTCAAACCTTTCTTCCGCAAGACGGATCAGTTCGTCTGCAAGGGCCGGAGTTGTGATTCCCTGTGCCGCCCAGAGCATCGGATACATGCTGATGGACGTAAAGCCGGGAAGGGTATTGATTTCATTAAATACTACTTCCCCGTCCTCTGCAATAAAGAAGTCCACACGGGAAAGCCCGTATCCGTCCACCGCCTTAAAAATATCAGCTGCGGATTTCCGGATCTCCTCTCTCGTTTCTTCCGACATCGGAGGATCGATCAGGGTCTTTGATTCTTCGTTGTTATATTTAGCATCATAATCATAGAAATCGGCAGCGGCCAGAATTTCTCCCACACCGGAAGCCTTTATCTCTTTTCCTCCGAGGACTGCACATTCCACTTCCCTTCCCACGATAGTCTCTTCCACTAAAATATTGCGGTCATGTTCAGCGGCCTTTAACAGTGCCTTTGAAAGCCCTTCCCTGTCCTCAGCCTTGGAAACTCCCACAGAAGACCCTGCACGGGAAGGTTTCACAAACATCGGATAAGAAAGCTTTGCCTCCGCCCTGTCAAGAGCATCCTCCATCTGGTCCAGATCGCTCCTGCGGATATGGACAAACCGGGCCTGCCGGATTCCAAGATCCTCCACGATAATCTTTGTATAAACCTTATCCATCGATACTGCAGAAGCCAATACTCCGCATCCCACATACGGAATCCGGGCCATCTCAAACAGTCCCTGGATCGTTCCGTCCTCTCCGTTTAAACCGTGAAGCACCGGGAAAATTACATCCACAGGCTGCAGCCGGTATGTACCCTCTGCGAGGAGTACCAATGCCCTGTCTTCCGTATCCGGAGAGATGATCGCATTCACCCTGGATTCTCTCCAGCTTCCGTCCTCAATATCTTTTAATTTATCCACAAGCAGCCAGCGGCCGTCTTTTGTTATCCCCACTAAAATCACATTATACTTTTCTTCATCCAGGCTTCGTATGACTGTGGCAGCCGAAACACAGGATACTTCATGTTCGGAGGATCTTCCCCCGAAGATCACAGCGATATTTTTCTTCATATCTGACTTACATCTCCTTCCGAGTGCGCAATGTTATCATATTCACGCTCCGCGTACATTATATCATAAACTTTTCAAAAATAAATCCATAAAACTTTCTGCGGTACTTTTCATATTCCTCTCTGCTTCGGAAAGTCCATCCATAGACCGGAATACCGGAAATCTTCCGACACAGCCTCAGGGACGGCTCCTCCCAGTAAATATATTTGTATGCAATAAAATCCGGTTTGGCCGCAAAATTCGTCAAAAGATTCTGCTCTGCCCAGAAGGCAAGCTGATTCCCCCTATGACGATCTTTTCTGAAATTCATGGACAGCTGCCCGCGTATGACTTCCGGACGGTTTAGTCTGAACCAGAACAGTGCAAACGGATGAAAGGACTCCATACAGTAAAGTCCCCGGTACTGATCCAGTGCTTCCGCCGCCAGCCGGCAGAGTTTCCGGTCGCAGTGCTCCATTTTCAGTTCCACCAGGAGCGGCACCTTTCCGTCTACCAAAGCCAGCACATCCGCAAACCGTGGAATCCGTTCTTTTGTCTCCATCAGAGAATATCTCTTAAGCTCCCGATAAGTCAGATCACGGATCTTTTTATTGACGCCGCAGGTTCTTTTCAAATCGTAATCATGATGGACCACCATCACATCATCTTTGGTAAGCTGTACATCCAGTTCAATCCCGTATCCGTAAACGACCGCAATCCTGAAAGCCGCCATGGAGTTTTCCGGTATCCCGTCAAAACCGTGGAGTCCCCGGTGTGCAAAGCATTTTGTTTCCAGCACCGGATGCTTTCTCGGCTTCCCCGGATAGATCATATACAGGTAAAGAAAAATACAAAACGGAATCACAAGTATGATCATAGCTCTCCTCTTTTCTCCCTGACAGCCTGCTCCAATACTTCTCTTTTATTTTGGGCCGGATCTTCCAGCACAAGTTCTAGGAGTCCTGTCAGCATTTCTCCTATTTCTTTGCCGGGTTTCATTCCCAGACTGATCAGATCCTTTCCGTCAAGGGCCAGATCCTTCACCTGAAGACAGTCCTTTTCCTCTTTGATTTCCTCAAACAGCAGTCTCGTACTGTCAAGGATCCGCTGCTTTTCTTCCTGCATAAAAGTGCTCTGGGCTGATATATCTGCCTGCTGGATTTTTACAAGCTTTTCAAACAGCGGCACAGAAATCCTGCTGGCCCAGCGTCTCACAGTCTTTTTATTGACTTCACCCAAAGAAGCGAACCGTACATCATGCCAGTATACAAGTCTGGTCACCTGCTTTATCGTTTGGTTGTCAAATTTCAGCCTTCTCAAAATCTTCCTGGACATCTCTTCTCCGATGATATTATGCCCCTGAAAGCTGTCTTTTACCTTTCCCTCGACTCTGGCTTCAGGCTTTCCCACATCGTGGAGCAGCATAGTCCACCGCAGAATATGGTCAGGCTCAGTATTTTTTAAAGCCTCCACCGTATGAACTCCTACGTTATAGCAGTGATGGGGGTTGTTCTGAGGTGTCTCCATCATCCGGTCAAATTCCGGGAGCACCACTTTTGTAACTCCCAGATCATATGCGTCAAGGATCGTTTCCGGGTGATCGGACAGGAGAAGCTTTGTGAGCTCCGTCTGAATCCTCTCTGCACTGATATCTTTTAAGAACTTCGCCTGTTTTTGTATGGCCTGCTTTGTCTCTTCTTCTATCACAAATCCAAGCTGTGCCTGAAAACGCAGTGCTCTCAAAATCCTGAGCGCATCCTCATCAAAACGTCTGCGGGCATCCCCCACACAGCGGATGGTCTTCTTTTTGAGATCCTCCGCTCCGCCGTAATAATCGATCAGTCCGTCCCTGTCATTGTATGCCATGGCATTGATGGTGAAATCTCTTCTCAGCAGATCTTCTTTCAGGGATTTAGTAAAACAGACTTCCTCCGGCCTTCTATGGTCTTTGTATTCTCCATCCACCCGGTAAGTGGTCACTTCAAATGGTTCTTTTCCCATCATGACTGTCACCGTACCGTGAGCAATTCCCGTATCGATCGTATATGAAAAAATCTCCTTTACTTGGTAAGGAGATGCGGATGTGGTAATGTCCCAGTCCGTAGGACATTTCCCCAAAATGCAGTCCCGGACCGGGCCGCCTACGACATATGCTTCGTAGCCGGCCTGTTCCAGCTGATTTATGATCTGTTTTGCTTTTTCAGGTATCACAATCTTAAACATAAAATTCCTTTAATATGCTTTTCCGAAAAGAACCATCTTCTTAGCCGGTTTTCCGCAGTGCACACACACGTCCCCGAGATGTTCCTGTACAAAAGGCATACATCTGGTTGTAGCTCCTGTCTCGTCCTTGATGGCTTCTTCACACTCGGTTTCCCCGCACCACATTGCTTTAACAAAGCCCTGCTGCTTTTCAATGATCTCCGTAAACTCATTCCAGTTTCCTGCCTCGTGAGTATTCTCCTCTAAATGCTTTTTAGCCCGTTCCAGCATGTCTTTCTGCATCTGGTCAAGCACCTCTGAAAGCTTTGTTTCGATCTCGTCAAGGGAAACAAAGACTTTTTCTCTCGTATCGCGACGCACAATCACTGCCTGGTTCTTTTCGATATCTTTCGGTCCGATCTCAATCCTGGTCGGGATTCCCTGAACTTCCTGTTCACTGAACTTCCATCCCGGACTCTTGTCGGAATCGTCTACTTTTACTTTATAGTTTTTAGAAAGACGTTCTCTGATCTCTTCTGCTTTTTCAAGAACTCCTTCCTTCTTTTGCATGATCGGCACGATCATCGTCTGAACCGGTGCGATTTTCGGAGGCAGCACGAGCCCTGAATCATCACCATGGACCATAATAATAGCCCCGATGATACGCGTGGACATGCCCCATGATGTCTGATGGACATACTGAAGTTTGTTATTCTTATCAGTATACTGAATATCGAATGCCTTTGCAAACCCGTCACCGAAGTTATGGCTTGTCCCTGACTGAAGAGCCTTTCCGTCATGCATCAGTGCTTCGATCGTATAAGTCGCATTGGCTCCTGCGAACTTTTCTTTCTCCGTCTTCTGTCCTTTGACAACCGGAATTGCCAGATATTTTTCACAGAAATCTGCGTACATATTTAGCATTTGGACTGTGCGCTCCTCAGCCTCGTCCGCCGTCGCATGGGCCGTGTGGCCTTCCTGCCAGTAAAATTCAGAGGTGCGCAGGAACGGTCTCGTGCTCTTTTCCCAGCGTACTACGGACACCCACTGATTATATAATTTCGGAAGGTCCCTGTAAGACTGGATGATATTAGAGTAAAAATCACAGAACAGAGTTTCAGAAGTCGGCCTTACACAGAGACGCTCCTCGAGCTTCTTATTCCCTCCGTGAGTTACCCACGCAACTTCCGGCGCAAAGCCTTCCACGTGGTCCTTTTCTCTCTCCAAAAGGCTTTCCGGAATAAACATCGGCATTGCCACATTTTCCACACCTGTCTCTTTAAATTTAGCATCCATTACTTTCTGAATATTTTCCCAAATGGCATATCCGTTGGGGCGAAGGATCATGCATCCTTTTACACTGGAATATTCAATTAATTCTGCCTTTTTAACAACGTCGGTATACCACTGTGCAAAGTCTTCATCCATTGCAGTGATGGCTTCTACCAACTTCTTTTCTTTTGCCATGTGATTGATCTCCTTCTTATCTCTTAATTTATTTAAAATATCTTTTTATTTCTCATGTACTGCCCTGTCTGATGTCATCTTCCGTCTTACTGCGTATTCTTATCTTTTCCTGCTGCTTTAATTCCATATAAAAAGTGGCCAGAGAAACCTGAACCCATGGAGCGACCACCAGAACGCCCACTCCCAGGAGCAGCAGACCGATAAACAGCCGCGGGATAAAAAACAGCCAAAACGTGATTAATCTCAAGTAATTACCATGCATCATTAAAACTTTTCTCAGAAGCAGCCATAAGATTCCTTTTGACTTATTCTGAAATACATAAAAGATATATTCTACGTTCGCTTCCACACCCATCGCTGTCATCATACAAGCAAAAATATTTCCTGTCCAAAAAATGAACATCAGCAGCTGTTTTGAAATTTGTATCAGCAATGCAGGCGCCAGAAAAGGGAACAACATTACTAAGCCTATTTTCCATGTTTGAAGACCCATGACGATCATTATAATAATGACTTCAATTATAACCAAAGTGTAGAGGCTGTCTTTCGCCCTTGTCTTCGTTAATTCCCAAATATCCCTGAATTTCATTCTTTCCTACCACTCGTAGCGGTGCAGCTGTCCTTCTCTCTGGAAATGGCCGAATCCCTGCTGTCTCAGCACCTCATAGGCGACAATCGCCACAGAGTTTGACAGGTTCAGAGAACGGATTTCAGGAAGCATCGGAATCCTGACTGCCGTCTCCTTGTAATCAAGCAGGATTTCTTCCGGTATGCCGGCACTCTCCTTGCCGAACATCAGAAAGACATCTTCATCCGCTCCCTCATAAGTAACATCTCCATAGGTCTGCCTGGATTTCGTAGTTGCCATGTAAATTTTAGGATGATGATTTCTCTCAAGAAAATCTTCAAAATTCACATAGGTCCTCACATCCAGGTGCTCCCAGTAGTCCAGCCCTGCCCTTTTGATCATCTTTTCATTCAGTTTAAATCCCAGTGGTTCGATCAGATGCAGGACCGCGCCGCAGGCAACGCATGTCCTTCCGATATTTCCAGTGTTGGCCGGCATCTCCGGCTCATGCAGAACAATATGCAGCATGATTATCTCCTTAGCTTCTCAATAAATGTGCCAAGCCTGTTCAGGGCTTCTTTCAGCTCGTCGATGGAATACGCATAGGATACTCTCAAATATCCTTCTCCGCAGGCGCCGAAAGCTGTTCCCGGCACGATGGCCACCTTCTGTTCCTTCAGCAGTTCCTCGGCGAACTTCTCCGAACTCATACCGAATTCCTTGATGCACGGAAATGCATAGAATGCCCCTTCCGGCTCAAAGCACTCGAGTCCCAGTTCCCGGAATCGGTGAAGCAGATAGCGTCTCCTCTGGTTATAGGAATTTTTCATCTCCTCCACCTCATCATCACAGGCTCGGAGTGCCTCCACCGCTGCGTACTGGCTCGTAGTCGGCGCCGCCATGATACCGTACTGATGAATCTTCACCATCTGCTCCATGATGACTTTCGGAGCTGCAGCATAGCCCAGCCTCCATCCGGTCATGGCAAATGCTTTGGAGAAACCGTTGATGACGATGGTCCTTTCCTTCATATCCGGAAGCGCACCGATGCTGACATGCCTGTGCCCGTATGTAAGCTCGGAATAGATCTCATCGGAAATCACCAGCAGATCATGTTCTTTCGCAAAATCGGCGATAGGCTCCAGATCTCTTTTCGTCATAATAGCGCCTGTAGGATTATTCGGAAACGACATGATAATGGCTTTTGTCTTATCTGTCACCACCTCCTCAAGCTGTTTTCTCGTCAGCTTGAACTTATCTTCCTCTTTAAGCTCCACAGTGACCGGGATCCCGTCGGACATAATGACACACGGCACATAGCAGACAAATGATGGCTGAGGCACAATCACCTCATCACCCGGGTTTAAAATTGCCCTCAGAGCCACATCGATCCCTTCGCTTCCGCCCACTGAAACAATCACTTCGTCATTGCGGTAGCGCATGTGATATTTTCTTTTTAAATATCTGCAGATCTCATCTCTGAGTTCAACAAGTCCGGCATTGGATGTATAAAATGTCCTGCCCTTCTCAAGAGAATAAATACCTTCTTCCCTGATCCGCCACGGAGTGTCAAAATCCGGCTCTCCAACACCCAGTGAAATCGCTTCCGGCATCTCGCTCACAATATCAAAAAATTTCCGGATGCCGGAGGGTTCCAGCATCACGGCCTTTTTAGACAGCATATCTTTCATTATGGAGTCACCGCCTGTCTTTTATCTGCTTTTTTTGCCTCCAGCACCGTTCCGTGGTCCTTATATTTTTTAAGGACAAAGTGAGTGGCCGTACTTAATACCGCCTCCAGAGGAGCCAGCTTTGATGAAGTAAACATAGAGATCTCCTTCATTGTCTTTCCTTCCAGCATGACCATGAAATCATAGGCCCCCGACATCAGATACAGCGCTTTTACTTCCGGGAAATTGTAGATACGCTCTGCGATCTTGTCAAAGCCTTCTCCCCTCTGAGGTGTCACTTTTACCTCGATCATGGCAGTCAGCTGTTCCCGGCTCGTGTGGTCCCAGTTGATCAGCGTGTGATAACCGCAGATGATGTGTTCCTTTTCCATCTCGGCAATTTCATTGGCTATGTCTACTTCCGTAGAATCAAGAAGAACCGCCAGCTCTTTTAAGTCCAGACGGCTGTTCTTTTCTATTAATTTTAATATTGATTCTCTCAGCTCTTGATCCATGATCTCTCTCCTATCTTATACAATTCGTCTTGTTTCGGAGCTTCCAGGCTTGCCGCCTTACCCTGTCTGTAAATGATCTTATCATTAGAATCTGTGGTACGGCCGATCACCGAGGCCTTGATTCCTTCCTGTTCCAGTTCTCTCACAAGAGCATTCCCGTGATCCGTAACGATCAGCATGGAACCGCTGGAGATCAGCTGGTACGGGTTCAGATCAAAAAACTCACACAGCTCGATCGTATGCTGCCTGACCGGAATATCCTCGATAGAAACTTCCAGTCCCACGCCCGAGGCCTGGGCCACTTCCCAGAGAGCACCGTAAATTCCGCCCTCTGTAATATCGTGCATAGAGGAGGCATACTTCCGCGCAATCTTCCCCTCAGGGACAACCGTAACCTGTTCAAGACAGGCCTTCGCCTCGTCAAGGAACTCTTCCGGAAAACGTTCTTTTAACAGTTCCTCCCGTTCCCTGGCTATGATACCGGTTCCTTCCAGGCCGATGTATTTGGTCACCACGATATCCTGCCCCGGCGCGGCGCCACTGGTGGACACAAGTTCTTCCTCTTTCACCTTGCCGACTCCGGTGACAGAAATAAGGGGCTGCCTGACCGCATCGGTCACCTCTGTGTGCCCCCCGATCACTGCAATGCCAAGCTTTACGCACTCTTCCTGTACCTCGGCCGACAGCTGCCTTAGTTCTTTTTCCTTCGTCTCCGGAGGGAGCAGGACTGTGAGCATGAGTCCCACCGGTTCGGCTCCCGAAGAAATCAGGTCATTGGCGGTGATATGCACTGCCAGCCTGCCCGCTTCTTTGGCCGCTCCTGTGATCGGGTCAGTGGAGAGTACGAATACCTCTCCTTCTTCAAGCTTCAATGCCGCACAGTCTTCTCCAATGCCGGGACCGATCAGGACCTCGTCCCGCTTCGTTCCCAGCTGTTCTAATATAACTTTTTTTAATGTGGCTTCCGGAATTTTTCCTATCTTCATGATTTTCCCCTGATCAATTCTCTTTGGATGTTTGAGTTGCCTGAGTACTCTTCTTCTCTGTTGATTTCTTCGCAGGAGTCTTTTTCTTTGCTGTAGATTTCTCCGTTGATTTTTCAGTCGATTTGCTGTCTTTCTTTTTCTTATCCGCGTCTTTTTTCTTCTTGTCTTTGTCCTTATCCTTCTTTTTGGTTCCTACTCTCACCGTGTTCGGAGTCGCCATATAGCTGGACGTATTAAACAGAATCTTCTGTGTCTTCTTGCCCTTTTCCTTGACGATCTTCCAAAGCTTGGCAGTGTAGCCGGTGTGTCCGACCTGTTCTACGATCCGTTTACCCTCTTCCAGTGTCGGGTCCTTGATCACTTTCTCCCCGGAACTGTTTCTCACAGAAGTCGTCTCAGAGACAAACTCCACGTGTCGGTCCGGATTGGTTTTCTGTCCGTAGACGCTGAAAGTGATATTAGAACCATCGGCAATTCCTTCTATATATACAGGGAAATCATACTGGTTCTCAAACTTCAGATCCTTATAGGTTCCCGCGATGGCTGCATCGGCAGATCTCGGCACATAGGATACCGTCATAGAGTGAGGATGGCGTTCTTTGATCTTTAACTCTGCCCGGATCACCGCATTGTAAAGTGTCGTAGATACCTGGCAGATCCCTCCTCCATAAGTCTGGACTGTCTGACCGTTCTCATAAGAGCCTGCCAGATAATAACCATTCTCACTCGTAAACGGAGAAACCGCTTTGTACACGGAAAAAGTCTCTCCCGGATACACGACCGTTCCATTGATCATCTTTGCGCCGTTGGCAACGTTTCCTTTTCTTCCCGGTGCCGAAGATCCGTAATAGGTCGTCTTTGTCCCCAGCTTATCTTTGACTTTCGCCATGTCTTCGCTGGTATACTCCGCCTTTTTTCTTGTGACTTTCAGAGGTACTTTGAAGCTTTCCGCCTCAACCTGCTTTTTGTATGCCTTAAACGTACTCTTTTTGTCCAGCGCATACCCTGTCTTTTCTTTAATGATGACAAACTTTCCATTCTTTCTCTTTAAAGATGCATTTTTAGGCTCTGAGAGAATCTTTTTCGCGGCAGAATCCAGTTCCTTGTCAAATGTCTTCTGGTCGTATCTGCGCTCGGTCTTTACGACTGTCCTGTCCTTCTTTACCTGGGAATAACGGTTTATAATGCTTCCCGAACGTCCCACGTCATAGGCATCTTTTACTGTTTCCTCCACATCCCATGTAACGCCTGTCTTCGAAAGTTTCGTCACTGCTTTCTTGCCGTCCACATAAAATGTAATATCTTTTGCCTGTTCCTTCTGTATATAATCTTCAATCTCTTTTTTTGCTTCTTCTTTCGTCATTCCTCCAAGGGATTTTCCTTCAAATATAACCCCCCGGACTATTTTATTATCTTTGGTAGCCCCTTTTACCGTCTGACTGATATATACAAATACACCAATGCAGATTACGGCTAAAATCCCGGCAGCAATGCCGGCTTTCATTCTTTTTGACATACCTATCCTTCCTAAAATGTTCGCGTCTGCAAAATTGTTGTCCTTATTATACCATTAAATAACCGGCCACTGTCGTGCCGACCATTACAATCACCAAAAGGATTGCTATGATCCCGGTGATCATTCTTTTCTTTTTCATCGCATCACCCCATATTTTGAAATAATCTCGTCTATTGTCTTGGAAGCTTCACTCATTGTCAGTCCGTCTATGCTGCCGTTATCCTCTATTTTATGATATTTCCTCAGTTCGTTCAAGTACCGTTTTTGCTTTGCCGTGATCATCTGGAGTTTTTTGGGACGGTACTGAAGCGGTTCCGGAACAAAGACCTTCTGGTCCTCTCCGAATTCTCTCTTCATGGACTCAAATACGACTGCTGTTGCCAGTGCATCGTCATAGGCCCTGTGAGCCGCCTGATTGACATAGTGATAATGCTCACAGAGGCTCGAAAGCTTTTTGCTCTCCAGACCGCGAAGCAGCAGTCGGGCGGCCCTGAGGGTATCAACCCCTTCTTTTTCAAAAGCATAATGGAATCTCTTTGCCGCAGTCTTCATGAACCGGTAGTCAAACATCAGATTATGTCCCAGCACCGGATAACCCTCGCTGAATGCGAGGAAGCCCTCCACGCCTTCGCGCATGGGGATTCCGCCGTCCAGCATCTTCCTGGTAATCCCTGTCAGCCGGATAATAAAATCCGACACTTCCCGTTCCGGATAGATAATGCAGTTGTATTTTCCGGCAATCTTACCATTTTTGACCTTCACCGCACCGATCTCGATCACCTGATCTTCCTCCACGGAAAGTCCTGTGGTTTCCAAATCAAAGGCAACGTACTCTTTCATAGGCTATACCTCACATGACGGGCAGACACTCTTAAGGGTACATTCTCCGCATTTCGGCCGTCTGGCGATACAGATGTTTCTTCCGTGGGTAATGATCTGGATATTGTAGAGAATCCACTGCTCTTTCGGCAGCACCTTCATCAAATCATACTCAATCTTCACCGGATCATCGTTCTTCGTCAGATATAATTTTTTGGAGATCCTTTTTACATGGGTATCCACCACGATGCTCGGCTCATGAAAGATATTTCCCCGGATCACATTGGCGGTCTTTCTTCCCACTCCGTCCAGAGCCGTCAGTTCCTCAATGCTCTCCGGCACTTCTCCTCCGTGCCGCTCTATGATCTGACCTGCGGCTCCGATGATGTTTTTTGCTTTATTTTTATAAAATCCTGTGGAATAAATATCTCTCTCCAGTTCTTTGATATCTGCCCGGGCAAATGCCTCCAAACTCGTATATTTTTTAAACAGCTTTTCTGTTACGATATTGACTCTGGCATCTGTACACTGTGCGCTGAGCATCGTCGCGATCAGAAGCTGCCATGCATTTTCATGGTTTAAATAACATTTGTATTCTGTCGTATAAGTCTCGTTCAGAATATCACAGATTTTTCTCACTCGTTCCTTTGTTACTCTTTTGGATACTTTCGCCATAGGTTTCTGCTCCTTATGAGTTTCCTCCGATAGTTTCTTCTGACCGGTATCGGTCATGCAGCGTGAGGATCGTTTTCCTCAGTTCACTGTTCAGCTGTTCTTTTGTGACTCTCCATTCCCAGTTGTCCCCCACAGTGGAAGGCGTATTGATTCTGGCCCGGCTCCCGAGTCCCAGGTAATCCTGAAGCGGAATGATCACCGTATTTCCCCTGCTCTCAAGAGCCAGAGAAATCAGATCCAGGTTCACCTCTCCGGTGCGCACGATCGTGCTGTGGTCTAAATAGTGATGCAGGAAATTCTTATCTGCCTCCGGCATGTCTCCATACCACCCAAGGACCGTATCGTTGTCATGGGTGCCTGTATAAACCACACAGTTTTCTTCATATTTATGCGGCAGATACGCACTGTCATCCCATGCCCCAAAGGCAAATTCCAGTATCTTCATTCCCGGATAGCCGATCTCCTTTTGCAGCTCTCTCACAGAATCTGTGAGAAAACCGAGATCCTCCGCAATGATCTTCACATCCCCAAGCCTCTCTTTCAATGTCTTGAAAAAATCTAGGCCCGGCCCTTTTTCCCAGTTGCCGCCTGCTGCTGTCTCGGCATCTGCCGGAATAACAAAGTATTCGTCAAAGCCCCGGAAATGGTCCAGTCTCAGCACATCATACAATAGGAAATTGTGGCTTAACCGCTTCAGCCACCAGTCAAATCCTGTACTTCTGTGATAGTCCCAGTCATAGACAGGATTTGACCAGAGCTGGCCGTTTTCTGCAAAGGCATCCGGCGGGCATCCTCCCTGGACTCTCGGCTCTCCCTGTTCGTCCAGCTGAAACATTTGCGGATGTGCCTGAAAATCGGCACCTTCCTTTGCCACATAGAACGGCAGGTCGCCAATGATACTGATGCCGTTTGCATTGGCGTACTGTTTCAGCTTCAGCCACTGGCTCAAAAATTTGTACTGGACAAAGCAAAAATACTCTCTCCCTTTTCCCGGCTGTTTTAAATCCATATATCTGCAGAAATCATCCAGCCACTCTTTATGGACATGTTTGAAATCTTCGTAGTCTTTTCCTCCCCGGAACCGACTGTATGCGATCCAAAGCAGGATCTCCCTGGACATAAAGACTCTGTCGTAGTCTACTTTGTCCTCGCCGTCGGCAAAGTCCCAGCTGTCACATTCCTCAGGAGTCAGGAGGCCTTCTGCCTGGAGCTGCTTTAAGTCAATATATAAGACGCTTCCCGCAAAGCTTGAATAGGATAAATATGGAGAATTCCCTTCCCCGATCGTACCCAAAGGCAGGATCTGCCAGTAAGACTGGCCTGTTGATTTCAGAAAGTCTACAAACTGGTAGGCTTCTTTAGAAAAGCACCCGATGCCGTACGAAGACGGCAGGCTGAAGATAGGCAGCAAAATACCACAAGATTTCATTCATTACTCCTTATAACTACTGATGAGGGTTTCATCATCTGATTAACAGTTTTCGTATCCCTCATTATATCATGATTTCCTGTGGTTGTTTGCTTAAAATAACGTACATCGTACTATTTTTGATGATTTTTTATAATACTGCGGATCGTTTTATACAAAAACGGCTTTAATTGCTCCAATGTAACGGGCTGTCCGAACAGAATCGCATTGTAACAGCTTCCGGAAATCAATTCCACGATCAGGTAGATCATTGTTTCCGGCTCCTCAAATTCCCTTCCGGATTCCTTCATCAGATTCATATAAGCTTCATATATATTTTCATAGTCTCCGTCCATTGGTTCATTGATCGCATTTTTAAAGATGCCCCATCCCAGATGTTTGGAGATCAGTTTCAGGAGCGTGGGATTCCGGTACAGCTGATCAATAATATTATCTGCCAAAAACACGATCTTGTCTTCAAACAGCCGGATCTTTGCTCTCTCCAGATCCCTGTAAGCCTTTTTAAAAATCAGTCCGGCCCGGTGTGCGATCAGCTTATACCGGATATCGGTCTTATCCTTAAAATAAAGATAAAATGTCCCCTTGGCGACCCCTGCCTGACTCACGATATCCGAGATCGATGTCTTCTGATAACCATTTTGTGTAAAAAGGTGATATGCCGTGTCAAGAAGCGCTGTTTTCTTTCTCTTTTTATTTTCTTCTACTTTACTCATTGGCTTGTATCCCCCTTTTGCTTATGCCTTCTTATAACATAATTATACTTTAAACTGACCATAAGTCAATATTTTTCAAAAACCGAAAGATTATTCTGGATAATTATTGACTTTTAGTCATTTCTATAGTATACCATTAATAAGAAAAATGACTTTTGGTCATTCATTTAGGAGGACTGATTATGATTAAATTTGGAAAATGGATCGCAAAGCATCGGAAATTGATCGTTCTGCTTTCCGTTCTGCTGTTGATCCCATCACTGATCGGCATTTCCAAAACCAGGATCAACTATGACATCCTGAGCTATCTCCCCAATTCACTGGAGACAGTCAAGGGTCAGGACATCATGGTAGATGAATTTGGAACCGGGGCTTTCTCCATGGTCGTCGTGGAAGACGCCAAGGTAAAAGACGTCCAGAAGATCAAACACAAAATTGAAAAAGTAGACCATGTAAAAAAGGTTCTCTGGTACGACGACCTGGCAGACACCACTTTTCCAAAGGAAATGCTGCCGGAAAAAATCCGGAATGTTTTCTTTAACAAGAATGCGACGATGATGATCGCCCTGTTTGACAACACCACGTCATCCGACGAAACGATGGAAGCGGTCAGCCAGATGCGCCACGTAGTAGGCAAACAGTGTTTTATCAGCGGCATGTCCGGAATTGTCACGGATATTAAAAACCTGGCACTGGAAGAGATGCCAATCTATGTGGTAATCGCTGCGGCGATGTCTCTGCTCGTGCTGTGCCTCACGATGGAATCCCTGCTGACGCCGGTTCTGTTTCTGGCAAGCATCGGCATCGCGATCTTATATAACCTTGGAAGCAACATCTTCCTCGGGGAGATCTCATACATAACGAAAGCACTGACGGCGATCCTTCAGCTGGGGGTGACGATGGATTATTCCATCTTCCTGCTCCACAGCTATGAAGATAACAAGGTACGGTTTGACAATGATAAGCAAAGAGCCATGGCTCATGCGGTTTCCAACACCTTTAAGTCAGTTGCGGGCAGTTCCGTTACGACGATTGCAGGTTTTGCCGCACTTTGTTTTATGACCTTTGCCCTCGGCATGAACATCGGTATTGTCATGGCCAAAGGTGTGGTCATCGGTGTTGTCTGTTGTGTAACGCTTCTGCCGTCCCTGATCCTGATCTTTGATAAATGGATTGACAAGACGACACACAAGTCCATCATCCCGGACCTGTCCAATGCCTCCCACTTTATCACGAAGCATTACAAAGCAGCGGTTTTGATCTTTCTGATCCTTTTGTTTCCTGCCGTTTACGGAAATAACAACACACAGATCTACTATAACATTGATAAATCACTGCCCCAGTCTCTTCCGAGCAACGTTGCAAATAAGAAACTGAGCGACGATTTTCATATGAGCAATATCCATATGGTCATGCTAAAATCCGGCATGTCTGCAAAGGAAAAGTCTCAGATGCAGAAAAAGATCGAACAGGTAGACGGAGTCAAATGGATCCTGGGCATGGATTCCGTGGTAGGTTCCGCAGTCCCGACCGATATGATCCCGGGCACAGTGAGTGAGAATCTGATCAGCCCCCATTATGAGATGGAGTTCATCTGTTCTGACTACAAAACAGCAACCGATCAGGTCAACCGGCAGATCGCCAGGATCAATACCATCGTAAAAAGTTACAGCAAAGAATCTATGGTGATCGGGGAAGCTCCCCTTACAAAAGATCTTGCCGATGTGACAAATGTGGATCTCCGCAATGTCAACATCGCATCGATCGCAGCCATTTTTATCATTATTATGATCGTATTTAAATCGGCATCTCTTCCGGTTATTCTGGTAGCCGTCATTGAATTTGCCATCTGTGTCAATATGGCGATCCCATATTATACGGGAGAGGAACTGCCCTTCGTGGCAAGCATTGTCATAGGCACCATTCAGCTGGGTGCAACCGTCGATTATGCGATCCTTATGACCAGCCGCTATCAGAAAGAACGCATCCGTGGGAATACCAAACGAAAATCCATCCGTATCGCCCATGAGACATCCATGCTTTCTATTATTACAAGCGGACTCAGCTTTTTTGCAGCAACGTTCGGAGTAGCGCTTTACTCCAAGATCGATATGATCAGTTCTATCTGCACTCTGCTCGCCAGAGGAGCCGTCATCAGTACGGTCAGCGTTGTGTGCATCCTTCCGGCGATGTTTATGATATTTGATAAATTGATTTGCAGGACAACATTTGGCATGGGCCATATTCAGGAAATAAAGGAGGACTAAACATGAGGAAAAAGACATTGAGCAAGGCTTTGGCTATGGCAGCTTCACTGGTTTTGTGCGCTTCAATGGCCGCAGCTCCAGTATATGCGGCTGATTCCCAGGAAAAAGAGGAAACTGTCTATGTAAAAGCAGACGCTGAAGGCAATACACAGACGGTCATTGTCAGCGACTGGCTGAAAAACAAAAAGAAATCGGCAAAAATCAAAGATGCTACCGATTTAAATGACATTGAAAATGTGAAAGGCGACGAGACTTTTCAGAAGGGCAGCAAACACAGCATCACCTGGGACGCCAACGGCAATGACATCTATTATCAGGGAAAGACTGACAAAGAACTTCCGGTCTCCATGCAGGTGACTTATTACCTGGACGGCAAAGAAATCAGCCCGAAGGATTTGGTAGGAAAGAGCGGAAAAGTTCGGGTACGCTATGAGTTTACAAACCATGATGTACATAACGGGATCTATACGCCGTTTACCATGATCACCGCTGTTATTCTGCCCACAGAGCATTTCTCAAACGTAAAAATGGAAAACGCCAGGGATATTTCCGACGGCAGCAAACACATTCTCATGGGCGTAGCCTTCCCCGGACTGTCTGACAGCCTGAAGCTAAAAGACAGTGCCATCGGCCAAAAATTTGATATTCCGGATTCCTTTGAATTCACCGCGGATGTGAAGGACTTTCAGATGACAGTGACCGCAACCGTGGCTTCTGCCGACACTCTCTCAGAGTTCGGCCTGGATAAAGTTGATACGATTGATGAACTGAATGATTCTCTGACCACCCTCTCCAATGCCTCAGAGAAACTGGTAAACGGTTCCGGGGAACTGCTCTCAGGAGTTAAGGAGCTGAGGGATGCTTCCAAAACTCTGAAAAACGGCACCGCAGTCCTCAACAAGAAAACCAAAGAACTGTCCAAAGGCTTAAATACTCTGGATGATAAAAAGGATGATCTTATTTCCGGTGCCAAAAAGCTCAGCAAAGGCACCAAGGATCTAAAGGCAGGGACCAGCGAACTGGAGAAGAAAACAAAGTCTCTTCCATCTATGATGAAGGAGCTCGCCTCCGGACTGGAAAACATAAAGTCTCTGACCGGCAGCCTTCCGAGCCGGCAAAAACTTCAGGAGCTTGCTTCCGGACTGGACTCCATTACTTCCTCTTTTGAAACTATCAAAAGCGCCAACATCCAGTACAGCCAGGCACTTCAGGGACAGATCGACAGCCTCACCGCTATGCTCGGCAGAGGAACAGTTTCTGATTCCGCTGATGTTGGTGATATTAGAACAGCAATTGGAACCATGCAGGCCATCCAGGGCAAAATGAAGGATGAGAATGATACCATCGACCAGCAGAGCAAGGCTTTATCCTCTTCCTTAGCTCCCGCAAAGGCATTGATCCAGAAACTGAGCGATCCGTCCACTCAGGCATCCTTTAAAAAATTAAACAGCCTGGACACCAGAGAACTGACCACTGCTGCATCCAGCCTCCGTTCGGCGGCAGTGAAACTGAATAAAGGCGCCGGAGATCTCTCATCCGGACAGAGTGATCTGGTATCCGGAACAAACCAGCTCGGACAGGGAATCCACACTGCAGCCTCCGGCAGCAAAAAGTTAAGCTCTGCCACTGGCACGCTGGCATCCGGCGGCAGCAAACTTTCCTCCGGCACAGACGCATTGTACACAGGTGCCGACACGCTCAATGCGGGCCTGATTCAGTTTAACCAGGACGGCATCCAGCGTCTGGTAAACATCATGGACCATGACGTCCAAAATACTCTGGACCGGATCAATGACACGGTAAAACAGGGAGATAAATACCAGACTTTCACCAAAAAAGCAAAAGGCACAAAAGGCAGTGTCAAATTTATGATCGAGACAGAAGAAATTGAATAAAAAAGTAATGGAGGAATCGGCTAATGCCGATTTTTCCGATTTAAAAGAGAAATAGGGATACCCT